>Ga0247780_1001247_pt1 | contig 16545 bp, 15 predicted proteins | sample UWRJL079202R5_FD_179927 | JGI IMG/M metagenome (GOLD analysis project Ga0247780, IMG submission 179927) | Plant litter microbial communities from Arlington Agricultural Research Station in Wisconsin, United States - UWRJ-L079-202R-5 | ecosystem: Environmental > Terrestrial > Plant litter >... | reverse complement strand
TCAGCGATGGCAGGAGCAGGAGCAGGAGCGATCGGGGACCCGTCCCAAGGGGCGCCAGGGGGGGCCACCAGGGGGGAATGGCGGGCCGTGAGGCGGTTCGCCGGCGCCACTCCTTTCAGGCGATGCGGAGTTGAGGTTCCGACGACAATCCCATGTGCGAGCGAGGGGGCCAATTGCGGCTGCTTGCGCTGTCGTGCATGTCCTTGCACATGTCCTTGCAGGCTTCGGATGCCGCATCCAGAGCCTGGTTACCATGCGGCCAGCGCTCCACCAGGCGCACCCTGCGCTCCGGAACTGCCCAGCTCCCGTGCTTGGAGGGGAGCCGCCGAGGAGCTAGCCGCCATCACCGCCTGTGAGTGGTCCGTGCCAGTCGAGTCGAGTCCACTTCCCGACCCGCCGTCGCGAGGCGTCGCCCTCAGTACCGAAAATGCCGTCGACCGTCCGTCAGATGCATGGAGGGGACGGTTGGTGGGCGATGGCGATGGAACATGGAACGACGGGCTGGCGGTGCCGCAGGAGTCATCTTCCTGCTGCTTGCATTGCCTGCTGGCCTGCCTTCTGGAACTCTGCTCCCTTTGCAGGGCCATCCCAGAAAGCCAGACCTCCCCCCAGCACCCGAAGTTCCGCCGGCCTCTGCTGCTCCACCCTCCACACCCGTGATTGCATGCAACTGCCTCCAGACGAGGCCAATTCGTCCGCCAGACTCGCAGGTTGCCGCGGCCGGTGGAGATATCGCTGGTGGGACTGGCGGGCTGGCGGGCCACGGAGAGCGATGCGCCGGGTCCGCGTACCTAGCGAGCGAGCGAGAGTCGGCGTCCAGGCCCTGGAGCGCGTTGAAGCAGCAGACTCGGGCAGCCCTCATTCTGCCTAAAGAAGGACTGGAGACAGGTCTTATATTGGCGCTATTCGTCGTTCCGATTGCTTGGCTAGCGCGATGCACAAAGTAGGTCATCAGCGCCCTTGCTTGTCTGCTTGCTGTTAGTTATTATCTTGAGAAGGCCCTGCGCCCGTTCGAAGATCGACCTGGTCCCTTTTGGTTCCAGGCTGACAGCTGCGCAAACGGACCGAACGACTGGATTGGCCGAGCACACCGACCACCATAAGACTGCCACCCCGATGTGGTGCGACCACGCCGCTCCAGACTCTCGGCGGACGACTCGATGGTCACCGACATAGCATGACAGGCTCAACAACAGGTGCCGCCGTGGCGGTCTCGACGAGGACGACCAGGGCGCGGGACCGAGACGCCATGATGGGCGGGACATCGGCATCATCGATATCGCCGCCATCCACGCCGTCGTCGATCTTAGTCGGCAACGAATCTTCAAACACCATCAACGCCAGCAGCATGATTAGCCCCGGGCGTATTGGCAAGGGGGTGCGCTCTCGGTGCGCCCAATGCGGACGGCGGCGCTCAGTCGGATTCGCAGCAGCCACGGCAGGAGAGGAGACAGGTGCGACTGGAGCGTGCAACCATAGCCATAGTGGCAATGACCACTCCCAGGCGGATGAGCACCTGCCCGTGCCCAGCTCTCCATCCTCCGCATCCCCAATTACCGCCAACGGAACCCACAGCGCCGCGGCCCCAGCACCAACCGCACCCGTGCCCGCGCCGTTGCACCACTTGCGACCCCGCAGAATCTCCAAACTGAAGCACCGCGCTTTAACTGCCACCATCTCCCAGCTCAAAAATGCCGCCCGCTCTCCGCCGTTCCTGACCAGCAGCAGCCCCAGCAGCAGCCGCGAGCAGCAAACCAGCGACAGCATGATGGAGCCGCCCGTGCTCTCGTTCTACGGCACCGAGCCCGTGCCGCTGCCAACGCGCTTTGCCAACATCAAGCGCAGTCTCGCCGCCGGCCACGAGGCCGAAATCGAAGCGTCGTGGGCGCGCCTGCTCGATGCCCTGCGCGGCGCTGTCGACCACGTCGAAACGCGCGGCGCCAGCATCACCCCCAGCATCGATTTCGCCGACATCGACAAGCCCGCGCAAAAGGCTGACTTCCAGCGCGACCTCAGGCGCTACGGCTTGGGCGTCGTGCGCGGCGTCGTACCCCGCCAGGACGCCCAGGCCGCCATCGACGAGACGGTAAAGTACCTGGAGACCAACCATGACTTCAAGCAGCCGTCGCCGCAGGACCCTACCTGCTTCGATTTCTTCTGGACGCCCGCCCAGGTGCGCACACGTGCTCACCCCGCCGTGCTCGAGGCCCAGCGTTTCGCCATGTCGCTTTGGGACAACCACGCCGACGACCGCATGGCCACTCGCTTCCCCATTTCCTATGCTGACCGCTTGCGCATCCATGGCGCCAACATTGGCGGGGTTGGACCCGACAAGGGCCAAGGCCCCACTGAGGGGACAGGGGCTGGCGAGGAAGAGGAGCGTGCCTTTGTCGAGCAGTTTGGCGACTTTTCCTCGTCCACTCTGATTGCCCAGGTCGATAACGGCAGTCTTGAGCGCTGGGAGCCCGACGGCTACGGTCGCGGAGGTACCTACAAGGCCGTCTTCAAGGGTGAGTGGGAGAAGTACGACGCATGGGACCCGACGGACCGGGTGAGCGCGAGCCCCGATCTGTACAACGGCTACGGCGCATGCAGCATCTTCCGCATGTTCTCGGGCGTTGTGGCGCTGAGCACCATCGAGCCGGGTCTGATCCGGCTCCTACCCATGCCGAAACTTGCCACCGCGTACTTCCTCCTGCGCCCCTTTTTCTCGCCCAAGACCAAGGCGCCCGAACGACGTGACGGTCCTGAGTGGGAGGCCTTCCTCGACGCCTCCAACTGGCAGCTCGAGAAGGACTACAACACCATTATCCACGGCGCCGTTCCCGGCCACGCCCAGCGCCTTACCGAGCTCTGGCACCCCCATTTGCATCTGCGCCGCACCCTCATCACCATTCCAACCTTACAGACAGGCGATTACATCGTTTGGCACCCAGACCTCGCTTATCACATGACGTCAAATCCCAGCGTCATGGCGAGCCGCGCACCGACGCCGCCGCCGTTCGAAGACGAGAACGCTGCCCCGCCGTCCCAACCAGTGTCCATTCTCGTCTACGTACCCGCCGCCCCGCTCACGCAAACCAACGCACTGTATCTTGCGCGTCAGCGCAAGACATTCCAGCGCGGGCATCCCGGCCCCGACTTCGACTCGACCGGCAGCGGATTAGGCAGCGAAGCAACGCACGCCAGCCGCCCTGGCGAGACCGAGATCGGTGAGGTTGGCGGACCGGCAGGTCTACAGGCAATGGGCCTAGCACCGTTTGACGTAGCGCCGACGCCGCCGACCAATCTCCTCGACAACACTTCTGCCGATGGCGAGGATGTAGACATGGAGGGTGCCAGCGGCAGTAGTAGCGGTGGGCGCGGTCGCTCCAGCAGCAACGGCAACAACGGCAAGTCTGTCACGAGGGCCGAGGCCGAGGTAGCAAGAATGGCGAACATCATCCTCTTCCCCGACAGGTATGACTTCTACATGACGAAGCGGAGCGTGATGAGCGCCACGACACGAGCTAGCACGAAGAGAGCGGTGGTATCCAAGACGGCTGCCGGAGCCGCGACGTCGAGTGTAACGAATGGTGTCACGAATGGGCTGGGTAAACGGGAAAGGGAGGATGATGACGAAGGCGCCGTCAAGGACGTCAAGATGGACTAGGAAAGCTGATAATGATTGAGTCTTGCATCGCGATTGGTTTAGCGGAGGAAGAATTGGATAAGCCATGTATATGTATTGGTTTTCATCCAGGGCCGACGAGGGCCCGGTTGGTATTTACAGGTGTGATGGCATAGAGACGGAGGATAAAACCATACCCATGTGTTGTTGGATACCACGTGTTGGCTCAGAGCTGTTAGGTATCTGGCGAGGAAGACTTGTTTCTGCGGCTGCTCGTCTGACCATAGAGTCCTTGCTCTGTCGCTGACTCCTAGACTCGACTCAGATGTTGCGGATGTTTTTTCTTGGCTTGTATATAGTTTTCTTCTTCGTATAGCAGGGTTGTAGAGTTGAGTAGCTGAGGTAGGGTGACCTGAGCCACGGCATCACGATCTCTTTGGAACTCAAGAGATGAATGCCGACAATGAAGAGTCAGTGCCCTCACTGCTTACGAGTTGGCCTCGGTCCAGAGCAATACTCTGCATGTGACAAGACCTCATGTGACACTTATCCTAGTTCAACTCTTGTCGTCTTTGCATATGAAGAGCCTCTATGTTGCACGTGACAACGGTTCAAAAGCGGTAAACGCCGTGCATCCAAAGGTGCCATCATTGATGGAGTCTCATTTGGCTCGTCCAGTCTTTCATCTGTCACGAGATTATCTCCAAAGAGCCTCACCTAGGCTCAGTTCAGATCACTTTCAATTTCCCAATTATTCGCTATTATTCAATTTTCAATTTGACCAGAACCACTTCCGTTGAGCCGGAGGCTCCTCCGCGAGGCGAGGAGATCCCTAATTGCCTGGCGACAAACAAGGGGTCGGGTGGTCTGCCGCTGGTTGTCGGCGCTGGCTGCACGATTGTCAGTGGCAGTTTTATCCGGATCGGGTCGGGCTATTTGCTGCCGGGTGCCGCCGGGAATTTACCAGTTGGGCCCCCTCGCTGCAGGTTGGGTAGGGTAGGCGAAGGGGAAGGGAGATCCGAGAACAGCCGATGCGGTGGTACCAACCTAAGGCAGGCAGATGTGAGGTGAGGTGTTTCGCGTTTCAGGTTTGACGACGTCTTGTCACGATTTTTTTCAGGCAGCTTTGCCGGGAGCCGACACGTCGGTCTGTGACGCCCATTGCTGCCGCGCGCATTTTGCAAAAACAACTGCAAAGAATCCGCAGTGCGGAGATGGCATGTGGCGGTGAGCGTACCGGAGGCCGGGTTTGATGACGGAAGGTGCAGCGGCGGCAGTATCTTACAAGTCCTTTAAGCGATGCAACAATGGGGGGTTCACCGGATTCCCGATCTGCGCTGATGTGGACCTCTGTCGCACAGCGGCCTCTTTCCAGTCAGGAACTGCGGATTCTCGTTCAAGTCAAAGATCCTGATGATGTTGTAAACCTCTTGGCCGGCGACGCCCCCACCATCGGCCCACCCGAGGATGTCTCAACTCACCAGCATTCAACGAGCGGACCCGAATTCTCAGCTGCCGAAGCACACGCCCTCGCCACCAGGACATGCATGCTCATATGTTCGAGGACAACACTGCGATTAACTCGCACTCAGAATGACAGGGTGGAATCAACAGTCGTTCTCTACGCATGGACGAACTGGAGCAAACATCTTCAGCATTCCGGGCTTTCCTTGAACGACGAAAGTATTGCCGAATCTATGGATTTGATGATCCCAAGGCTTTGCGAGGAGGTGCTTGACAATCTTTATGACCTGAACGAGCTGATCACCGGCTCCTTCACAGGTTCGGGGACGAAAGACGGAATCCAACAACAAATTCAGGTTGAATTGTGGAATATCATCTACCGGCTGCGAGAGCTTCACCTGAAGGGAGGATATAGCCACGAGCTCGAGGTTGCTCGACGGAAATTGGATGCTTCCGGGAGCTTAACAATGCAGTCGAGGGAGCAGGTGCCCTCCTCAGAGGCTTGGACTCTTCGGTCTAGCCAAATATTGGCAGAGACACTCCCCCTGTTTGGCGAGCCAGAGAGACAGCTAGTCGAAAGTCTTGTTGAGATTGCATGCAACTTGAAGTTACTCAGCATCCGGCTTGGTCAACATACACAGTGGGGAGTACCGTCGACGGTACGCAACGAAGATCTGGTCCCATTTCACATTCCCGTTAAGCTACCCATTCTTGTCGATGCGGCTGCCTGCATGGATGCTGCCGCCAGCTACCCATACTGGGGGTTATTGCCTGGTGCAGTGTTGTCAAATCTGCCCGCCAGTTTGTTCACGCAGGAGGATGTTCACAACGCCGAGATACAGAATATTCCTCCAACAGCTCACACTATCGACATCCCTCAGCTTCCTTCACGACGAACCTCGTCTTTCGCAGATCTACCACCCCAACTACAAGGAGCCACCAACCCTCTATGGTATCTTAGTCTCGCCGTTCCCAGTTTCTTGCGCCGTAACAAGCCATCCACATCACCCTCTCTTCTCAAGGGCCATCATATCCCCAAACTCGTATCCACCTTCAACTCAGATCCTCCCCCAACCAACCCAGCAGCAGCCTGGCCAGAACTCAAGAAAGCCCTCCTCAGCTCCGGCTATCGCATTGCTCTCGCCTACCTCATCGCCGCCATCCTCCTCAACCACCTCCGCCACACCTTCGCCCCCTGGCTCGCCGCCTACACATGGCACACACCGCTCGAAGACCTCCGCCTGGCGCTGTCCAACCCGGACGTTTTCCTCTCCGACTTACTTTCAGCACCTTGGACTCTCCTCGTCCTCAGCCCCCTCCAGAGATACCTGACCACTCGCCTGTTCGACCTCACGACGCGTGTTGCGCTCTCGCCATCAACACCATCACCACTACCACCATCATCACCATCACCATCACCACCACCACCACCATCATCATCATCATCATCATCAATCTCCATCACAGCTAAAGCAGCCTTCCTCCTCGCCCTAACCCACACCCTCACCACAGCAGAATACACCCTCACCCTCCTCATCCACACAGCCGCCATCCTCATTGCCCTCTTCCGCCTCCTCAAAGGCCCGCCCAACTCTCATCAAGCCCTCTACCAACTCCTCACAGCCCACATCTACACACTCAAACTTCCATTCCTGGCTCTCCTTTTAGGTAGAAACGTCGTGCTAGGTATATACCCTCTTTTGAAAGATAGTTTACGGCGTGCCCTGCTGCAAAGACAATGGGGATTGCTTCTGTCTCTGGTGTCGACTGCAGGGTTTGTGGTTATGCTGCTGCGGTTTAGAAGCACATTCTTCATTGCGTTGCAGGTACATAGGATGTTTGTGGCGTTGGGGTACTTAATCTGGGCGGCGGTGCTGCTGGGGAGGGAGTCACTTCACGATTCGGTTGGGTTGCGGGCGAGCAGGACAAGTTTGAGGGATGGAGCTGAGCAGGTGAGCGAAGTGTTGTCGGAGGGGGCATTGGTTCAAGGCACGGCCAGAAGCATGAAGCAGGATTGAATTCCGAGGGTACATTAGCACATTAGAGCATGTTGATAGCTTACTTCAGAGAAAGCTACGATGGCATTACGCATATATGTCCGTCTCTAAGGCTCACAGCCCTCCAGTGGCTATCCCTCACGCGTACCCGTTCTTCGTGAGCCATGCCTTGAGGCCACCTGCATCCCTGGTCTTATATGCCGCTCTCGCGCGGATCTTGTCCTTGGCTGCTCCCAGCGTCCGGTCAAAGCCCTTGGTGCTCACACCAGAGAAGAACTTCTCAATCTCTTCCAGTGTCTCGAAATCCGAGAACCTGCCCAAGCTCAAGCCCACGAGACGATCAAGAATGATAGGATTGCCGCCCAACTTGGCATTCACATGGTCCCAGTTGTCTCGCAGGTAGTACCATAGGAGTGGGCGCGCTACTCTGTTTCCAGACATACCGCTGGCTAGGTAATGCATATCACCCGCTGGAACCGAATCACTGGCGGCGGCAGGTGGTGAGATGCTGAAATTAAACGGCAGGAGAACGTCTTTGATGATTGAAGCATCGGTGACATGGGACAACACCTGGAGGCAGATCTCCTTGCCGTCGATAGCCGGCGTGGTAAACCACTCGTGCTTCAGGGCCTCGACTGTGCTAGCAGGCTCGGTACGAATGGCGGCACGGTAAACAGGAGAGCGAAGATCTGCGGGGAAAGAGTTCTTCTCCGGGTCAGCACGGAAGGCGGTCCAGCGGCTGAAGCCAGCGTCGATGGTCCTGCATACTGGTTAGCACAAGCTTCGATAAACCGATATGGCCTCTGGGTGGAACATACTCTTGATGGCCGTTTGCAATAGCGGTAACAAGGAGGCGCTTCCGCAACAAACCCGTGTTGAAGTCATCACCAGCCTTGGCGTCCCATCCCAGCTGCTTCAACGCCTTGTCGATCAGCTGGAGGGTGAACTTTTGCAAGCCGTTCTTGACCTCCTCATCGTCGCCAAAGATAGACTTCAGGACATTGACACCGTCGAGTGCCTGGCTAAGAACGCGATAGTGGGTCTCATTCTTCAGGCCCTCGGCAAATGATAGGAAAGCCGCGGTGGTGCTGTATCCCGCAAACGCAAGGTCGGCCGCAGTCGATGTGATGAAGATCTTGTCCTCGGTGCTGAGGCGATCGAGCTGCGTGCCAAGGGTCTTAAGCCGCGATTCGGGGTAGTTCACACGGTAGAAGCCAGTCGCATCCGCGTTGAGCAAGTAAAAGTCGTCGTTGATCCCACTGATGGTGGAATCCTTGGTGGTGAGAGCCAGGGACTCGACGCCCTGCGACCCAGTCTTGCCCTTAACAGCAAGAGGCACCCACCAAGTTGTCTCATCATCCTCGGCCTTGACGTCTCCGGTTCGGAGGAAGCGTGACTGCTTGATCGAGATTTCCTGCGGCTTTTCGTCGACGGTAATCACAGGGAAGCCAATCTTCTCAATCCAGGGTGTCATGATTGTGTTGACATCGATACCCGATGCCTCACTCAAGGCGTCCCATAGCGCCGAGGTCTTCGCGTTGCCATAGGAGTGCTTCTTTAGGTAAATGGCGATACCTTTGAGGAAAGTCTTGACACCAAGATTGGATGCCAGCATACGGATCATGGAGCAGCCCTTGAGGTAGCTGATCTTGTCAAAGATCTGGTTGACGTCCAGAGCGTCGCGAACGACGACCTGGATGGGGTGCGACGCGCGCATACCGTCAAGAGCAAAAGCATCCTCCAGGCCCTCGTGCACAAGTTGGGGCCACACCTCCCACTCAGGGTGGAGATGGTCCGTCGCGAGCCAGCCAGCCCATGTGGCAAAGCCCTCGTTCAGCCAGAGCTCATCCCACCAGTCCATCGTCACCAGGTTACCGAACCACTGATGAGCAAGCTCGTGAGCAACGACATAAGCGATCCGGTTCCTGAATCTGGAATCCGAGAGCTTCTCGTCGAAGAGGATGGCCGTCATGCGGTACGTGACCAAGCCCCAGTTCTCCATGGCACCGTGGGTGAACTCGTGGACGGCAAGGATGTCGCTCTTCGGCAGAGGGTAGTCGATCTCAAACTGCTCCGAGAAGTAGTCAATAATATTTGGCGCATGCTCAAGCGCCCAGCGGCCTTGTTCTTTGAGCCCACGGGTCGTGTAGACGCGCACTGGGATCTTTTTGCCGCCGTAGCTGCGATCTGTGAAGGCCTCAACATACTCGAAGTCGCCAACCGCCCAGGCAAGCAGGTAGGTGCTCATTATGGGGCTCGTATCGAAGGAGACAAGGGTCTTGTGAGACTCAACTTGCTCGGTGTTCTTGACCGGCATGTTGGACAGCGCAACCTGGTCGGAGGGGATCTCGATGGTGAAGTCGAAGGTGGCCTTGAGGTTCGGCTCGTCAAAGCATGGGAAAGCGCGGCGAGCATCGCAAGCTTCGAACTGGGTGCTCAACATGTAGTGGAACTCGTCGTCGTGGGGGACACTCGCGGCGGGAGGAGCAGTTGGCTTGTACTGGCTGCGGTAGAAGCCCGCCATGTCGTGGTTGAGCTCTCCCGTGAACTCAATGGTAACAGAAGCCTTCGGGGAAACAGGCAGAGCGTCAGGGAACGCGATGGTGGCACGCTGCGCCTTCTTGTCCTCAGAAATGCCGGTCGACTCCCATGACTGGTCACTCTTGTTCTGGCTAACAAGGGCGGTGGCCTTGAGAAGCTTAAGCTCGAGCGTGTTGAGCACGATTTCGCTCGTCGGCTTGACCACCTCGCCGTCAATCCTGAAGACTCATTAGCGGCCCGTCATGGTGCTCTGAGATTCAAATACGCACCGGACAGTGCCAGTGTAGGACCAATTCTTGAAGTCCAGGTTCTTGATCACGAGATCATAGTGGACGGGCTTGAAGCTGTCCGGGAGGATGTCTCGGTCCGCCATGTTTGCGGTTGTTGATATTGATCTGGCCTGCAATGCCTCGTGGGAGCAGTGTCTCCGGAAGATCAGAGAAAAGGGTGTTGCCTGCTTGAGGATGGATGACCTTCGGCGCGAAGGCGGGGTTGAGGTGAGGGGCACCGCGGAACAAAACCTTGGTCGCAAAGTCGTTTGCAGCAGGAACGGCCTCGGGAGCGGTGGCTGATAGGCGCCGAGGGGTGGTGAACTAGCAAATACAGCTAGAAGAATTCTCGTCCGAGTGAAAGCAACGCCAGGTGATCTGAACACTGCGAGACTCATGAAGCGCGCGACGAGGGAGCTCAGGTTTTAAGATGCGGATCTGGGTTCGGGTCGCATCTGCCGCGACCCCGCCTGCAGCTGCTGTGGGATGCGCCGCCAATGACGACAAGGCCCAGCGCAACGGAAAGTAGCGGCCGGGCGGGCAATGGATGCGAGGACCTTCTGTTTGGAAGCAATGCCCGAGAGGAGGCCCGCCCGAACTACTTGGGATGACCAGAAGCAATATGAGTGTGATTCGCTTGCAGGGGATCAGATGGCAGGAGCTTCCAATTTGGGATACTGGTATTTGCCATCGAGGATAGCTCGAGAAGACAAGATGGAAGGCGGGAGAAAAGGTGGCACCAGGTTCCATCACCGTTTGAACTAGAGCCCAGCCCCACCATAGCTCCATATCGATAACATCCAGCTTGGGCAGCTGACTGAGGTCCACGGGCGTAGTGGGCACGCAGCACATCACCATGATGATGCGGGGTCGGGTCAGTAAAGAAACGCCATCCCCATGCGGCGGGCAATGCAGCTCGCCCGAATCGAAGAGTAGCGAATCATCAGCGCCGTCAACGTCCATATAAGCACGCAAGGCAGTTTGCCCGAATTGCGTGCATTGACAAGTTCGGGAACTTTGCCGTTACGGGGCAAGGCAGATTCCACGAGGTGAAAGAAAAGGAGCAAGAAATCCCATATGCCTCGATTCGCTCATACGATCATGATGTCGCAAAGGTACGTACGATACAATCCGCGTCCATTCAGACGTTCATGAAAGCAACTGTCCTGCGCTTATCCATGGCCAGAACATCACTCTCGCGCTCTGTGACAACCAAACAACCCATCCCAAACTCCGCCAAACGCCGTCCCAATCGATAGCTAGGTGATGCAAAATCTTGGGTGGCCGAGACGAGTGCCAAGTGAAGCAAGTGAGTCCCAAGTACCGGGGTAGTCTGTAAAGAAAACAAGGCGAAACCCCAAAAGTCGTGCGTATATAATGCCCGTCGCAATGCCTCCCAAATAAACCTGCCATTCTGTGTGTCGCCAAAGACAAATGATGCCATGCAAAGCCAAGGGGGAGGGGTAATAGAAGAAACCCGTCCCAGTCATAGTGTATCCCTTATCGTCCCAAACGCCCGTCGAAACCAACTCGCATACTCTCCCTCCTGAGAGATTCCTAGGCAGTGCTCGCAGAAGAACCGCTGCCCTCCTTCTCAACGTCCTCCGCCACCTTGTCCCACCAACCACTGTGTGCGTCCCGGTCAACACTCGACACCTTACTCATCATCTCCACCATGTCGCGGACCTTATCCACGCATTCAGCAAGCCCCAGGCTTGCAAGCTTCTCACCAGCTGTGCTCGTCGCCTTAGCCTTCTCGCTTGCGGAAGCGACAGCCAGGCGCGCCAGTACGTAGCTGCGAAGGCGGTTGAGCAGCAACCTGAGCACTGGCTCTCGAGGTTCGCTCTCGCGTCGCGTGGCGGACTCGACGCTCGCCCCGACAAACTTGCCAACCAACGCCCTCAGATGCACTTTGGTAGCGGCTGGCATCGAGCGGCCGGCCTCAAGAGCCGCCATGATACCGTCCACAGTGTTCTCGAGCGTCACGGCCTCCTGCGTCTCGCTTTTCTCGAGAACCATCATGATGCGTTGCGCCTCGTTCTTCCAGGGGGCACGCACATCACGCTTCAGCAGGTTCTTGCACTGGAGAAGGACAGCGCCTGTCGTGATGATCCTTCGCGTCAGCAAGCCAGCACCGACAGCTCGCTTGTGGTCAAGGAGAAGCATCTCGGGCATCTCCTCTACCGGAATGGGCGACAGCTGCGTGAAGGTGTCGACCAGCATCTGATTATAGATGCGGTTTGCTGTTGGCCGCGAGGCTGGGTGGTGGATGCCCTCGGGATCCCGTCGTGCCACCTCCGCAAGGAGCTTCTGTCGCGCGGCGCCCCAGGCGGTTGTCGCGGCCGAGAGGGTGAGCCCACCAGATTGAATAGAGGCCTCGAAGACCTTTGCTTCATATTTCGGTGCTTCCTCAATCAACCGCGGCGCGGCGAGTTGCAGAAGGTAGTTCGCGTAGTCGCTGAGCATGACGTAAACAAAGTCGTTCAACGCCTCCAGTCGGTCCACATAGTTTCCTTGGCTCAGCTTTTCGTCAACAAGCTTCTTGACTTCGTCATCCCTGATAGGGGCGCAGAGCTTGGGGAGGAGGGACCCCATTGCCTGGAAGAACTTTTCGTAAGAAAAGCTGCCCATCGTGAACTGGCGCCTGGCGATCTCGGTGTCAAGGAGCTCGCCAATAAATGTGTGCATGGAGTTGCCCGTCTTTACCAGACGCTGAAGCTTGAATCGGATAGAATCCGCAACTCGAAGCAGCAAAAAGAAATGTGCCTCCTGCTGGTCGGCTTGCATCGTCGAGCGCATGTCCTGGAATATGGGACCCAGGATGTGTTCTTGCTGCTCATGGTAGAGAGAGGGCTCGATGCGGAACTCTTTGCTGATGGCAAGTTCATGCACAATGATCCTATTGTCGGGCAATAGGCTCTTGGTATTTGGCATGACGATGTTGACCCTGAAGGGCTCGCTTTTTTGCGGAGTAGCTGGAGGCGTCGGGGCTTGCGCGTGGGACGAATTCTCGTGGTCGTCGTCAGCGCTTAGCACTCCCATCGCTGTCTCCGTAGTCGAGTGCTCTGCAGTGCGTGGCTTCGTGTCGCCAACAGGCTTCTTTGCCTTCGCTTTGCGGGCAGCTCTGACTGCCTCTGTAACCATCTTCTTGCCCTTCTCCGCACCAGCCAACTTCTTGATCCTAACCAGCAAGAGCAACTGATTGTTGCGGATGCTCTCTTTGTAGACCTGGTCGACGGACCCGTCCGTACTGTCCTTGACGGATTCCCAGATCGCATCGAGCTCAACGAATTGCATCACCATGAGTTCGATCAGCGAGTTGGAGTCGCGGGCCTTCCATGCAATAAAAGCGTTGTAGAACGTTGCATAAACCTCGGGGAAGGATGCGAAGAGCACAGGGGGTGGGGTGTGGTTATTAGACGCCGTCAAACGCCCAAGGATGGTCTCGAAGGATATCAGGAGGTCTCTGGCCTTGCCTACTAGCTCTTGCGACTGCGGATTAGCCAGGTCGTCCCGAGGGATAGGCCTTGACAAGAGAACACCCATCTGTTCCTCTTCCGCCTTTCCCTCCTTGTTGCTGAGCACTTGTGATGGATGTCCGAGGATGAGGAACGCGCTGAGGAACGACCGCACCGCTGTCATCTCCTCAACAGACCCAGGATCGCCCTCATTTAGCCCGCACAAGCGCAGAACACGCGCAGTGATGACCAAAACCTTTTCTTGAGAGAGGAGGGATGTAACTTCCTCGAAAGAGGTTGCCCTGACGCAATCCATAGACAACCCAAGAGCGTGGAACTGGGCGACGGCCTGCCGCCGTTTGACAGACCTCCACCACCACTGAATCCTTGGGACGGCGGCATCCTCACGGATAGGGCTTGAGTCGCGTTCCTTCACCTCACTGACCCGGGGCATCACCTCAACCAGGGCAGGCTTCGGCGTCCCAAGGCTTTGGCCGCGCTCTCTCCCACGGCTCTTGGCAGTGTGTCGATTGCGCAGCTCTTCTCGCCTCCTTTCGGCCTCGGCAAGGCGCTCCTCCATCTGAAGTTTCATCTTTCGGATGTCTTGCTCGCGCTTCTCCTTCATATTTTCGGCGATGGTCTTCGCCCTTTTGACTTCCTCAGCGCAAGCAGCAGCGATCTCGGCCAGGTTACGCTCTCGAGCCTGGGCAGCGGCGAGCGCCCTCTCTTCGCTCACGCTTATATCTTTGGTGGCAGCTTTCGCAAGGGCCGCACGAAGGCGCACCTTTTCGGCATGGGCGGCGCGATCGGCAAGGCGGGCCTTTCGGTCTTCGAGGATCGACGCTCGACGGAGATGTTGGGCAATATACTTGCTCTGCGAGGTCACTTGAAGGACAGCGCCGGCGGAGGAGCGAGACTGTGCGGATGAGATGCTATTACGACGCGAAGAGGCAGCGCTGTCTTTGCGTCGAGTCTGGTTTGTCGGACGGCCAAAAAACAGCCGTGCCGCGATGTGTGGGGGCGGGGTGTAGATCTTGGCCCCCTCATCGCCATCGCCATCAATGAGCTCAACGTCCTCCTCAGGCGAGGATAGCGAGAGGTCCATATCCGGGTCGACCGTGCTTGAAGATGGGAGGCCGACGGATTCTTCGAGGTTCCGGGACGGTTCGGTCATGTCTAGTGATGCTCGCCGCATGACGATCGGTAGCGTTTGTTGTTGTCGATGTTCGAGAAAACGGGCGGTACGGATGTTGGCGCGTATAGAATCAAGCTTCTAGTTCGTAGTGAAATGCATGCGACAAGCGCGATCTGCTTCAACCTGTGGAAGGACCTCGAAGAGCGTGGCCGAGGGAGGGTCGAGCGTCGCGCTGGGATAAAGATTCGAGGGGGAGGCGAGCGGGTCGCGCGAGACGGCGCTGGGGCCTAAAAGTCGGGCCTGACAAAGAAACAAAGATGCACGCCGCGGCAGATACGTAGCCGACGGGTGAGAGAGAAATGAATGCGGCTCGCAGTGAGTGGTCGTAGAGAAGGGAAGGGAGGGAGAGGCCGAAGTAGAACCCGCCTGCAGCAGCCGTTCAATCGCACAGGCGTGCTGACACGAACACGCAGGATGATGCGATGGAAGGCTGGGGAACCTGGAATCCTGATGACGAAGAGCAGTTTCGCCAATGGCAGCCACCTGGACCGACTGTGCACCCCGCCTATCACTGAGCCCTAACACTTGCTGCGGGGTCGGCCCCCGCGCGCAGTTAGTGGCCTGGCGAGCGGGGCTTGTTTCAATTTCAAGCCCAAGCTTCAAGATCCACCCTGGCTCCTGCCACACAACATCGAAGCTTGTCCTTGACCTTCTAGCTTCATTCGACAGTTCGCATACTTTCCTGCGTGTCGCAGGCTCCTCGTCCATCTTGGAGCCGAGTTTATGAAAAGCCGCATGCCGGACCAATCTTGATTGGGAGCGGCCCGTGGAGATGCAGAAGCCAACCCGCTTGCATCAGTACGGAGCACGTCACTCCACCTTCGTGGCTGCAAAGCGCAAACCTGGAATCCATGCGACTCGGGCAGCTTACCTAAGGCCCCTCAACACACATTGCCAGGCTGGATCGCGAATGCGAGGCCCACAGTTGAAAATTCGGTCACTTGACATCACAAACTAGAATTCCCAATGGCGTCCAACACTTCGCACAAGGTCTGGTTCCGCCGCGCCGGAGACGGGCCGGCCCCCGCGCAGGATGGCGCTCAATCCCCGATCCCTTTTCCCGCAACCGACGTGGGTTCCCGATCCGCCCCCCACCAGTGTGACCCCCTCCTTTCGCTGACGGGTTGGTCACGGTGTATGTAGCTCGAGGCGCTGAAGAAGGATGGTGATTCGTTCACTCTCAGCTCCTTCACTACCGACGACGCTTGGGACCTGGGCCACCTCCTCCATGCCCGCCTCGCCCCTTTTGCCGCCCGCGGGTAGTCGGCGCTGATCTCCATATCTCTGGCGAACAGCGCGCAAGTGGTGTTCCAGTGTGTCACAGGTCCGGGAATCACACCAGATCACGAGACCTGGGTGCAGAGAAAGCGAAACGCCGTCCTTCGCTGGACGCACAGCTCTTGGTACCTGGGTCTGCAGTTCAAGCACAGCGAACAGGACTTCAGACAAGTGTTCCAGCTCAGCGCCGAGCAAGCTAATCTCTATGCCATCCACGGTGGTGCTGTTCCGATTCGTGTCCACGGTGTCGAAGGCATCGTCGCAGTTGTCATCGTCTCGGGCTTAGAGCAGCACGAGGACCACGGCGTCATCGTTGATGTAATCAAACATTACTGGGAGGAACAGGATGTGTAACTACCTACCTAGACAAACAGGTTCCGCCATTCTTCGCTTTGCCTGCCTCTCGGTCAAAAGTACCGAGTGGGAAGTTTTCAGCTGGGTCTGAGTCTTCCAGCTCAACTTACGCCGCGACTCTGGCCTCTCAAGGAGGAGGATGGATGCTGTGGCCAGAACGCCGGCTCCCCAAGCTAGTGCGAAGATGCCTTTAGTATTGTCAAGCCAGGCCCCGGACTGTGATATACCGGGCGTTGAAAAACTCTCTGATGTTTTCAATGGCCTGGCAGCTCTAATGTATCGACTCTTTCCACGGTGCGAGAAGCTACCTGAAAGCTGGCTTTCTCCCTCCTTATGTACGGAGTACCGAGTCTTTTTTTTTTTTGTCTTTTTTTTTCCC
>Ga0247780_1001246_pt1 | contig 16546 bp, 8 predicted proteins | sample UWRJL079202R5_FD_179927 | JGI IMG/M metagenome (GOLD analysis project Ga0247780, IMG submission 179927) | Plant litter microbial communities from Arlington Agricultural Research Station in Wisconsin, United States - UWRJ-L079-202R-5 | ecosystem: Environmental > Terrestrial > Plant litter >... | reverse complement strand
CCATCCCCAGGAATAACCCAAACCCCCACTCCTCCCAACACCGCACCCGCCGCCGCCGCAAAATACAACGCCGGCCGCCACCCAACCCCATCAACAAACACCCCGCCCATAACCAACCCAAAGCAAAACCCCAGCGGCTGACTAAACCCCAGACACGCAAACCCCATATTCCGCGGCCGTCCCTCACCAAACCCCGCACTCACAATCGCAATCGCCGAGGGCGTGACAGCGGCATTCGTCACGCCCATTAGTGCCCGGAAGGCAATCAGTTCGTTCCCTGAGCGTGAAAGGCCACATAACAATGTGAAAAGTGCCCCGAAAAAGCACCCGAGGAGGTGGATGAGTTTGGACCCGAGGACGTCGGAGAGGGAGCCGAAGAGGAGGAGGCAGGTCCCGGCGGCGAGGTAGTACGCTGAGGTGGGCCAGACGAGGAGGGAGGAGGGGAGGGAGAGGGAGGTGGAGATGGAGGGGAGAGCGATGATAATGATGCCGTTGCAGAAGGAGGCGAGGAAAAGGGTTAGGCAGAGTTGGGTTGTGATGAGGATGGCGCGGGGGGTAGGGAGGGTGGTTGTTATTGTTGTGTCGGAGGGGGTTGGTAGGGGAAGGGAGGGTGATGGCGTGTTGTGTTTCTGTGATGTGGGAGGGAGGACCGACACGGCGGTGTGGAAGGGTTGCAGTGTGATTGTTTGGGTCGCCATGTTTGCTTGCAATGTGAGGTGCAAAAGTGTTGTGTGAGGTCACCTGCACCGAATTCCCAGATTGCGGGGTGGGTTCTCTGGTCTTATGCCTTCCGGCATGTCATTGGAGTGGAGCCACGCCCTTCGGAGATGGCTGCGGAAGGATCGGTGCAGGTGGGGCATTTCGGCGCCGACCCCGGACAGCCGTTGCTTGCTGACAGTGAAGAGGCACCAAGGGAAACCTAACGCCAGTACAATCCATCCACAGCCATGTATCAAAATACAGAAATTATGACCGATCTAGCGCCTGCCAACACCCACCATCTACAAAAACTCATTTCTTGTCGTCTCGATCGTCTGGAAACACCCAAACACACAGCGGGTGATGGTCATGGCCGACGATTTCTCCACGCCACGCATCATCATACACAAATGACTTGATTCCATGACAACCATGACGCCCTGGGGCTGCAGCAGATTCATGAGAGCATCTGTAACCTCCTTTGTCAGTCTCTCCTGGAGCTGGAGCCGCTGACTGAACATCTCAGCGATCAGAGCCAGCTTCAAGAGGCCTATAACGGTCCTAGAAGGGTAACCAATGTGCATATCCCCTGTGAACGGCACTTGCACATGCTGAAGATATCGATGTCTTTGCAAATGGCCGCAAGGTATCGTTATGGCCTTCGTGAAAGATGGTCGCTGTTAACAATGTCTTGGATGTTTTGACTTTCAGCCTTAGTACAGAACAGCATGGCCTTAGCGTACCGCTTAGAGGTGTTAAGGAGTCTGGGTTAATTGGGGTCATCGCCGATGCATCTGAGAATGCTTCCACTAAACCGCGGACATTAAATTTCTCGTTGCCGCACCACTTCACCCACTTGTCTTCTCGCGGAGAAGTACGTTTCGGTGTTCTTGAGTGGGGGACCGAAAGACTGCGCCTTAGCCCTTATCAGAATAGTTCAGGTACCTAAAGCAGAATGCAGGCGAGTGGGCAGCGCTGGCAGGGCGGCCCTGGAACACAGCCTTCCTCGCGTGACTCAGGACACCGCATGCAAGCGATAAATTCCCTCACCGCACCTCCGTTAAATTTTTTGACTGGTAACCTAACCTCACGCATCCTTACCATTGAACCCAGAGGCGTGAGCGACATACGGTAGCCGGATCCGACCGAGTCATCCCTGATTCTCACGAGCTCTTGTCCCAAGAATGCAGAAATATCGCGTTCGACGATTAGTTACGGTATTTGACGTAGAGCCAGGTCGTGATAAAATCACCTGTTAAAAGTAATGCTACATTTTAAAAAACACATCAAAAATAGCACAATCATACCCATTTCACTCGCTTAAATTCAGCTACTAATCAGCGCTTAAAATTAATCTAGAATTATTCATTTTATTCATTATGAAGAATTATTAAAACTTTATAAATTTTCAGTCTTTTTAAATTAGCTAAATGTATAAAAATTTAGTAAAATGATAAGTTCAGTTTTACTTATAAAAATGAAAATCTCTACATAATTTTTTTAACAACGTTACGTGGTAGAGTGTGTGGATATATAAGAAGGCTTATCGCCTAGATTGTGAAAAGGATTATATAATGAATAGCAGAAAACTTTACACGAATCGATAAGATGATGAGTAATTTGCTTCTATCCTTCTCTTTGCTACATTCGTGGTTTCTCCTGCCCTGATCAGGCAGCGAAACACTTATTTCTTCCAGACAACCCCTGTTCAGCTCAGATGACCAAGTTCGCCGCTAAGCTCATGACCAACTCATCTTTATTATAAAAGGGATGCGGAAAGTGCTCCCAGAATTCTTCGGAGCCCCAGCACTAGGTCGTCTCCCATCTACAGCCATTTGATGTGTATGAAAGGCCTTAACGTACGGCTGTCCCACTTATCCTCTTCCAAGGACGGTTACTTTGAGCATTCCCTAGAAGGAAGGATGAATTGTCTATAAATTTTTGGTTGGTAACTTTTACGGATTTTAATGTTCTAGTTCTAGGCCTCTAGTTAGGCAAGGACTATTTTAGGCTCTTTGGTAAAAACTGCACGTTCTAGTAAAAGTGTGCTATGTGCTGGGCAGACATTAGCGAAGCTGAGCTGGGGCTAATCTAAGCTAATCTAAACTAATCAAAGGTGACGATAGATCATATAACTAAAAGGATAGATTAACTTCGAAGATGGGTAATCGCTGATTTAAAAGTAGTAAAGCACGAGTTACACACATACCCAGTATACACGTACATCGGAATTAGAATTGTCGGCTGGGAGCCATTCCTATGCATTATACGTCACCTAGTTCCATCGAAAGAAAACTTTAGCCGGTGGACTGAAAACGAGCCGCTAATGTTACACCAGCCGCGTGTGGGACCACCCTAGCTCAGGGGAAAATCAGGAAGAGCTCAGTGCAGATCAGCCACAGCTCACCCAGCTCAAGACTGCGACCGAAAAAGAAATTTTCGTGTGCCCAAATTCGTCGCAGACAACCAGGCTGTTTCAGCTGCGCCACCTCTGGTCCGTCTGGTCGGCAGCTTCCGGGCTACCTGACCCCTGGATAACAAGGGGGAGCAGCACCATCTTGGATTACCCTTTGATTAGACAAATTTAAGACAATCTCTTTCACAGTCCAAAACCGTGGAATTTCACATAGTCAACCGCAGAACGCAGTAATTGTAAAAGCGTGTATTCCATTCAAGAGCCCCCTGGCCACCAAAACCGGGGCAAAACGCGGCCCAACCGTGATTCCGCGGTGCCAAGGAGCGATTACGTAATTGACAAGCCCTGGGTAGGTAATTTTAGTTCCTTTTGCTAGAGCGCAAAGATGCAGTAAGTGTCGATCAGGCCACGAATCACCGCTGCCGAAAGATCATTTTGAAGCTAAAACAGTTCAGTTCGGATGCAACTGGGCACCGCCAGCTCGGCTGTTGCCTGCATTGGGGCAAAACTCGCCGAGCGTCTTTGGGGAGATTCCCGAGCTAATCCCAAGTGGTTGGGTAGAGTACAGTGCGGTTTACCTGTCTACAAGAAGGAGTAGATCCCCCTAATTAAATGGACCGCGCTCCGGCGAGCACAATCACTTGGTGGGTAATGCTTGTTTCTCAGGACAACTGGTGTCTTGGGCGGCCGCGAAGCTTGGCATCGACTGATGGCAAACCTGTTCGTGGTCGATGCATTCTTACCCCTCTTCACGTGGAAGCTGAAGCTGTGATTGGATTGCAAAGGGAGAGGCACACCGAGGTTGGGAAGTTAAGGTAGGTGCATTGTAGGATCTGGCCTCGGGCAAGCGCCACCTCGGCGCCTCGCTTGCTGCCTCGAACAGGCCAGCCTGGGGAAGGAGCATGCTCAACCAACATTTGTCCACTCTTCCACCACGGCGTCATTGCCTCCCCGCCATGAAACTTCCATCACACCAATCAGGATCTATTAGTTACCAGGATTGGAAATGCGGAGGCCCGGGACGAAGTCCGACAGGCTGAGCCACTGGCGTTACTTGATTGAGAACAGCTGCAGTTGCCTCGTGTCAGTTCCTTGCTCGAAACATGACGGGTCCCGAAGGGTTGCAGGAGGGAGCCTGCTTTGCATAAGGCATCGGGCTGAGAAAAAAGAGCATCCGATGGCTGGCTTGGCCAACTTGGTGCGGGCTAAGGGGGTGACCTTTTCCTCAGAACGCTGCGTTCGGAATCCTTCCGAGTCATTTTTCCAAGTAGTGATCCGTGGCGCTCGGAGGGTTTCAGCGGATTTTCAAGGCTCTGAACGGTTCACGAACTGGACCGACCCCATATCAGTTATTTGACTATTAGGAGGCCTGAACCACTCCTGACAGCCCTTCGTGCCTTCGTCAGGATCTATTTGGCTCCTGAAAACCCCTTAGACCAAGTGAACAGCACTGAAAACATTATACTTACAGCGATTAGAGCGTTATAGTAAAACTCTTTAAAAATCACGACTTAGAGGATCGAGGCCTTGGAAAATGTCTGAATGACTGGTGGTTGGTGAGGGTAACTTTAGGGTAAAATAATAGCGTCTCCTAAATCAGTCTGTTGACGTTGCTCAAGGCCCCCTTGGCACATTCATTTACGCCTACCCCCCAAAAATTGATATAGAGGATGTCTATTTGCACTATAAGAAAATGACCATTTGCACTGTAAAATCCAAACCCCCATACATAACCCTAACCCTGAGCACGCGCAACCCCACCACAAAGCGCAACGTCAATTGAACGCGCATCTCTTGCAGGCGACTTCTCTTGCACACCACCACGTCAATTGACGCCGTCTCGCGAAATTCATCGTCGCCAAGGTACGTAAAGGCTGCGCGCACGTTTCCCCGGGCTAATCTAGTGCGCAGATGGCTGAAAACGCCCCCACGCGCAATGCGCAAGCCCTCCACAACCCCCCCAGCGATGCAGGCCCCAAGGCCGCCGTCCACGCGATCGATGCCGAATAAGATAACAATAACAAGTCGGATCCGATTGAAGTCGACCTCTGGGCGAATCCTGAGCCTCTCTCTAACCCTCCAGCCCTCCACCCTCTTCTCAACAAGCACTACAACTCTCTTGAAGCCATTAAGCACGATCTCTTCAAGTACGGCACCGCCGCTGGCTTCCGTATAGTCAGAACCAGGAGCGGTAACCCTCTTAAAGGCTTTAGCTATATACAGGTCGATTATACCTACCAGAGAGGTAAGATTCGCACCTCCACAGCTCGTTCTCGCGAGCCTAGTACTATAAAGTTAGGCTGCCCTTAACAGGCCTCGGTTAAGGCGCTCCATCGCAACGGCCGTAAGTGGACTCTTAAGCTGAAGAAAGGATATAAGGGCTATAAGAATTACTCTAACGATAGCTTTAACTCTAGACCTTTCCTCAGCTTTAAGTTAAAAGCCTACATCGCCACGTTTCTCAACCGGCCTAGTATTTCTAACCGCGAGCTTGCCGTTAACCTCCACGCGTAATTCCCTAAGGCCATCTAAACCGCACGCTAACTCCAGAACTATCGATTTAAACTCCAGAAAGATACCTTAGCTAACTATACCCTATTTCAGGCCACTATAAAGCTACTTAACAATAAGGGCGTTTCTTACCACGTTAAGTAGGTAAAGCGCTTACCTTCCAGCCTTAATAATAAGCTAAGGAAGCTAAAGGGCCTGTTCTAGTTATACGAATGGAGTAAGAAGTAGTAGTTATAAAGTCCTTAGGTACAGCTTTACAACAACACTTACAAAACTAATAATAAAGGCCTTGCTTTTTTCCAGGTTATAAGGTTTAACTACCTTAGTATAGCTTACTCTTACGGCTTCGGCCTTATTAATAATAAGCGTTAAGAAGGTTTCGACTAGTTGATGGAAACTGTGAATGCTGTTAGAGACGAAATTAAAGCTAAGCCGCCTACCGTAACTATCACAGATTACAATAAGGTGATAAGAGCAGCTATTACGAAGGTTTACCCCCTCGCTAAGCCCTAGATCTGTATATTCTACCTTTAGAAGAACGTCACTCTCTACATTAAGTGTAAGTGGAATAAGGCTGCTGTTAAGCGAGTTATACGCTTTGTGGGCTAGCCTCTTCCTTCACGTTAACAAAAAGAAGAGGAGGATTTTCTAAAGGTAAAGGACTAGCTTATTATCGATCGTCAGGCTAGACCTTTAGACAGCTAGCCTAATAGCCCCCTTAACGCAGTAAAGTACTTTATAAAGGGCTTATATTCTCTCTAGCAGGCGGTTCTTTACATATATACTGTGGAGGAGTTTAATGCCGTGTGGGACTAGCTGAAGGCCTTTTTCTCGCACCAGATCGATATTCTTCAGTATTTAGAGGAGACCTAAATGCTGTTTAAGCACAAATAGGCTACTTATTACACTAATAAGCTGCTTAACTTCGGTTAACGAACCACCTTGCTAGTTAAGTCTGTAAATCGCTACCTTAAGAGCTTTATTATTAACGGTAACAGTACAGTCTTAGCAGTTATGTGCCAGTTATGCAGAATAGTTAAGGCGATAGAGTAGCGGATCGACGAGGCGCTCCTTAAGGAGTGTAATACCTTAAAACGCAACTTTATAAGGCGTATTTAGCTGGGGAAAACGCCCTTTTACGTCTCTAAGAAGGGCCTAGAGCTCATCGTTAAGTAATAGAGGATTACTGTCACAGCTTTACCGACACTAAACAACCCTACCCCCTTACCTCTTAAACCCTATATTAGCCAGTTTACCGCGCAGTATAGTATACCTTACAGCTATATTTTATTTAACCGTAACGCCACTAAGGCGCTCCCTCTCGTTTAGAAGGACTTCTACCTATACTAGTAGCTAGTTAGAAGCATTAAAGACAAAGACCAATACCTACAATACTAAGAGTTTAACCGCGTTACAGCCTTACGAGGAAGACCGCAAGGTTCTACGGCGTTTGCTAACTAACGTAACGCGCCTGTACTTACTTAACCGCCTTTAGCGGCTACTCCAGCACCTACCGCGCTTTAATAAACTATTCTACCGCCTCCAGAGTTAAGTCTAGAGGTTAAGGAGGTTATTCTAGCTACCCAGCCGCCTCCCTAGCTAGCGAGAGGCAGAGGCCGTGGCTATGGAAGGGTAACAGCTTAAGGTCTAGCGTGTAGACAAGGCAGTAGGGCTTACAGTGGTACTGTGAGGGCCTTAATCTAACGGAACAGGTCTTAGTGGGAGGGGATCGAGTTTAACGGGTCACAGACGACAGTTGTAAGTAGTGGAGGCACCATAATCGTGTCCAGCAGTGCCCCCACGGCTGGCCAAGGGGCCTGCAGAGGCCGTGGGTAAGGGGGCGTGCCACGTGGAGGACCTGTGCCAGCGTCTAGAAGCCGGCTACCCTCTTCGACTGCAGGCACTATGAGGCCTCAGAGAGCTTCGCGCGCCAGAGGTGCTGGCCAGACTTAGGGTTAATTGACGCTGTCGGAGCCGTTCTGGCCAATCAGAGGGCGTGGTGGAGGGTTAGTCAGCGAGTAATTACGTAGAATCAATTGAGGTTTGACTGCAGAAACGTGAGAATTGAGCTCCATTGCGTTATTTGAGCCTGGTTCAATTGAACAAGTTAGTTGCGATCGATGCGACCGAGGCCGACCGGTGCCGAATGCGTGGGGTTGCACGTGCTCAGGGTTAGGGTTATGTATGGGGGTTTGGATTTACAGTGCAAATGGTCATTTTCTTATAGTGCAAATAGACATCCTCTTGATATAACAGTGGGATGCCCGTACATAAACTGATATCGGCCAGAATCGGTGCCCACGAGCAGAGTGCTCCAATCTGGCCAATCGTCCAGGCATCCTGCTCTTTGTTTAATCCCCACATGATTCCCATCTGGGCACGCATCAACAGGAGCTCCCTGAAGAACCTGAACGCAATGTACCACAGGTATAAAGATGCCACGGTCCACAAAAGAAGCATGAGTTTGCGGGTACCCCCATCATGCTGGATATATTTCCATGCAACGAGTCCCATAATTATCGCGATCACAGCCCCGATTGTCCGACCCAAAAAATCTGCGGCATCGTCCTTGAGAGGCGACATGGTGACGTCCGTCCACAGTCCGTTATGATGTTTTCGGTAATCTTCACAAAGCCGCAGCAGGTTATCCACTCTTCCGAGAAAGAGCGGGCACAATAATGCCAAAAGTCCAGTCAAGACACTTAAGACATAGGCGCCCCCGAACACGAACCGCCTCTCGCCAAAAAGCGGTATCAGCGGTATTGGGTTTCCTTCATCATCCAGACCCTCGCCGGGGAGAAATGATATCGTCGACAAGACAGTTGCAGGCGCCGTCACCGCAACGGACCGAAGGATGGAGGCGCTCTCGTAGACGCCAAGATGCGCCTGTTGTTTCTGAGTCTGTCGGACAAAACCAGCTAGGCAAAGCGCAAAGGAGAAGACGAGTTGGTTCCACACGCAAGCTTCGTGGTATTTGTGAATGAGCCAACAGTTGCGCGTCCAAGTACCTGGATGGTGACCGCGTCGGACGAGCGGGAGAATGATGTAGTTGGTGAATTGAAACCCCCAGAATAGCACGGCAAGAACGAGCTGAATGATAAAGGAAGCTATTACCTATGCCACCCGAGTTAGTTCCATTGGCTACAAGTCCAACAGGATCGCTCCTTGCACTCACTCCTGGGCCGACAATGTCGGCGGTACCTGGGCCATAGACCGCAAGACAGAAACAAGGGTCCGACGTGATGTTTTCCGGGGGGTTGGAGTTGATGCTGATGAGGTACTCAGCGGAGTAATTTGTACAGCACAAGTCCATTGTAAGGAAAGTCTGGGTGTTAGCTGCGAGAGAGGAACAACAGGGTAGCTAGATGCAGTGAGGACGTCGTGAAAGGCGCGATACATTGCTGGATTCAGTGACGGCTCTTTCTCAGGCCATTTATGACTTGTTCGATGACTCGAAGCGCGTTCAGGAGAAAGCGCCTTCACTTCACCGCCTGTCGCCTAGTGGTCTGTGGCTAGCGTGCCAAGTGCAAGACTCTCTGGGATGCTCAGCTCCTTTGCAGGCTGCGGACGCGCCTTAGTGGAGTGTTGAAATGAAGGCGCTCGCTGCGCCTGCGCACATCAGGCTAACCGCAGGGGCGTAATCAGCCGCAGCTCAGTCCGGCTCTCAAGGTCCTCTCCGGCGGCCACGATGAGCAAGCTGAGTCAATCCTGAGCCGGACCTGAGCCGAGGTGAGCAACGTCACATGGGCGAGGTACGAAAAAGGAAACTTTATGTGCCCAGATTCGTCGCACAAAACACCTAGACCGATTGCCGCCAGCCTGATGCCGTGGCAGCTCAAAACTGACGTCGCCGCCAAAGGATTGTTCCTTCAATCTGCTCATTACTTCGCCCTCCTGTTTTTCAGTACTCTTTTCTGCTGCGCTTTACCAACCTCGACCCTTGTTACAAATCAACTGTTGTTCAGATTTACAACTGGTAAAAGAAGTATGGACTCGACGTCAACGGGCGAGCGGATTGTGCAGTGGCTGATCCAAGTCATCGGTGTCTCCGCCGCCCTTATCTTCGGCGCCTTCTCCATCGTGTCATGGCAGAATTCGGAAATGGCAAAGGCGCAAGCAAACACGTCCAACGCGATAGCGCTCCTCGCACACTGCAGCAGTATCCAGAGCAACGATGTGCGTGCCACCCCTTCTCTCCCTTTGAGCAAGAGGGGAAACAAGGAGCGAATACACCACGTTTTTTAGGTCTAGCTGCAAGACCTGGAACGCAAAGACGTTGCAGCCAATATGTGACAGAATACAGGCCAGTGCTACGGCCTTGGTGGGCCCGGTTGCCACCTCACTGTTCAACTTGGTCGATTCCATTCCCGGGGTCACACCGCAGCCGACACCGGACAATGGAGAAGGTTTAAGTACGGAGCAAAAGACTATCTTAGGTGTCGCAATTGCGGGGGGATTGTTCGCAGTACTGTCTGCGGTGGTCGCCTGGATTGGTCCCCGTCGGAGGAAGTAAACCCGACCGTCTTATTAGACAGTAAAGGTGTAGAGTTTCTATCTGTAGAACATCACAATGGATAGTTCTATCAAGTCCGCAGAGTTTAGGAGGTGCTAGGACAAGCACTTGGGTATCTAGTCTTGTGCACTTATGCTACGTCAAAGATAAGAGGAAAAGAGTACTAATAGTATTGTCGTACACCCAGACCCCATTATCCTGAATCCTAGGCCAGATAAAATGTATCCAAAATCAAGCCACGCGCCATCAGTGCATCCGGGTGCATCCGAGGGTCATACTTGATGACCTCCCCGGTCTCGTTGTGCTGGAAGCACTGGAGAAGGACCGGATCGTCCGCAGTCCTGGAGGGATTTGGCACCCTAGTCCACTGTTCAAGGGGCCCCAGTCTCGGGTCCTCGTCCGTCAACACGTTGGACTCCGGATTGAAGAATCGGTAGGATGTCAGGTACCCTGCATCGTCCTCGAAAACCCGCACCCGCCATGGGCTGGGGAGTTGGCCCAAAAATGCAGCGGCATCGTGCAATCCGTAGACGAAGGCATCCCCGACCAGCTCATAAGTCAGTGGGGTCCCTCGCTGTGGCCGCAGAAGTACTGGGGCGTCGTATCCAAGGAACACACAGATGATATCACCTAAGTCAATTGTTAGCTGTCGTCAATCTTGAGCTGGCGAATGATTATGGTGAGAGCACCATGGTGAATGGCCCTGCATTCACGGAACATCTTCCTCAGCATTGCGCCCAAAGTCGGAGAACTCACCAACTTCGCAACCCGCAGGTCCGAGCCCAATATATCCCTTGTCAGTGGAAAAGTACCGTCTGCCCTGAAACAGCCGCAATGCTCGCTCCTCAGCGAAGCCAATTGGAATCTTAGCATCACCGCCCGATGCATCAGAAGACGGCAACGCTGTCTCGCCACCCAATCTCCCAAACAACCCGTTCGGCGAGTCCTGCGCCGCCCAGGTCTCCAATTCCGGGAACTTGAGCGTGGGAAACCTCTCCTTAACATGCCCACCAGCCGCCGTCTTTGCATACGCCACCCGGAACGACTCCCCAGTGACATACAGCGGCGCGGTATTGAGATCCTCTGGCTCCAAAGACCTCACATCGGCGAGTGTCTCCGAGAGATTGTCACTCACCGGGACTGGCTTCTTGACCTCCGTCAGAACAGCGCACTGCACCCCCGCTACGCTCAGCACATCCCGCTGCGACTTCTCGTCCCACGTGCATTGCGCCCAGCACCGCGAGTAGCCCGCCGCAAGTTGCATGCCCACCTCTCTCCCGACCGCCGGGGGCGCCGAAAAGTCCGGCACCCACGACGGAATCCCCGGCTGCTCTCTCCGGGCGAGGGAGCATGCTTCGAACAAGTCAAGCCGCTGGACGTGCTCGATGAACGCGAGCATGGTCTCCTTGTAGGTGTATGCAACTGGCAGGTCATACCTTGGCTTGATCAGCGACGAGAACGGCGCTGGCAGGAGACCGAGCAGGCCATAAACAAGATCTCGCTGGTCGGTGCATCGCCGTCCGTCGATCAGATTCAGAACGTGCCACGAGATGGGGTAGTTGGTCCCCATCTGCGTCAACCGCTTCACCGTCCGGAGTCTCATCTTGGGGAGGAGAGACTGCGACACGTGCTGGTTGGTATACAGGAAGTGCACAGCGTTGCAGAACCGGTCCCAGCTCACGGTGCTTTCTCCACAACACAGCACTACGTTCTTGGCGAGCTGGATCTCCTGGATGATCCACAGCCGTCGGAAGTAATCCCTGTCCAGCAACTTGGCGATGCGCATCCAAGTGTTGCGATCGTATGGAAGCTCTGTTCGTTGGTCCCAATGTCTCTCGGTCGCATCGGGCGTGGCGTGGACGATGTTGTCGACGGTGGTGATAAACTGGTTCCCGAGGAAATCGAGCGTTTGGATCGCTTGGGCACCGCTCGCTGAGTCGGGACCGAGCCAAGCGACGACGCGCTGGGCGAGACGGTAGATTTCGGCCATGCGGACGACTTGTTCGTTGCGCTCGTCGATGTCGGACTGGTTGATGCAGATGGCGTCGATCCACATTGTGCGTGGGCGGTCGGGGTAGCGGAGGTGTCGGAGGGCGGAGGCGAGAGACTTTCGAACGAGGAGTGTCGAGAAGGATGGAGATCCGGCGGTCGCGATGTAGGCTGTTTCAGGATGGAGTGGGGTGCACCATGTGTACGACAGGGCTTCGTATTTTGGTTCGTAGTACTGTCTATCTTCGTCCAAGTCGAGGTAGAGGTGTGGGTCGGTGGTGTCGATGGGGTGCGTCCATGAGGAGGTCTGCGCCCCTGTTTCTGGGTCCGTGTGAGAGAAGAGATATCGATAGGTTGCACGCGCCTCGTGAACATCCCAGTGTGGAGGCAGGGTTTTCTTTAAATCGGCGAGGGCCAGCCGTCGCGAGGGTGTTGGAGGACACGGCGGAAGGGGGACGTGGGAGATCTCGAGATAAATGAGGTCTTGCAATCCACCAGGGAGAACTGTGACAAGGCGGAGGTCATCCTGATGCTCGAGTTTTTCGTACTTGTACTCCGTGGTCAATGAGCCCATGTTGGGCAAAAGCGTTGTTGAAGATGAATGATTGTGATGGATGAGTGGTGGATGGCGCCGATTGAGAAATGAAATGCGAAGCGGCGGCCCAAAGGGTATAAATCGCAATCGTGAAAATTGGGGAAGCCTCCCATGGCGGCCGCCTGGGCGACCAAAATTTACCCCCTCATAGCGGCATCGCCCTTTTTTTACCTGGCGACTTCTGAATTCCAACCAACATGCATTCACATGTTTCACAAAGTCGCCCAAAGGAGACCGGAGCTGCATTAGATTGGGGGGTAATTGGCGCCGCTGCCGTAGCCACTCCAACCACTTGGCGGGAGTTACGAAGGATTGGCTGTTGTGTGCGACGAATCTGGGCACACAGAATTTCCTTTTTCGTATCTCGCGCACGTGACATTGCTCACCCTGGCTCAGGCTGGCTCACTTTAATTATAACAAGAGCTCTCTGGCGGAGCCAGAGAGCAAGGCGCAGGCTTCAATTGATCAAATCCCGAACCACCTAAGTCGAGGGGCCTAGTTTCCGCCCATCCCTGTTTTGCCCACCCTGTCACATATATAACCCTGATTTTCAATATACTAGATAGCCCGGACGCCAAAGACCACCCGTCGCGATTCTTCCAGCAGACGTTGCTCGCGATAACCTTGCTCAACATCGGCTCCAGTGAGGAGGCGTTGGAGCTCGCACTCACTACCGAGAAGGAAGCTGTGCTGACTCTTGGGCCGCATCATGCCACCAGCATCTCAGCAAGGTTGGCTGCAGTTGAGGCGCTTGATCTCGAGGGACCGCTGGAGATGGCAGTGTGGATACACGAGAGCTTACTGAGCACCGTCGAGAAATCTCGCAGGCCTGACCACCTGCTCACAATAGAGCAGCTGGCGGTCCTGGGAGTGCAGTACTACCGGCTCGGGAGGCTGGATGCCGCGAAGCAACTTTATGAAATGGTCATGGAGCTCGTCGCGAAGGACGTCAATAACGCCATCCCTGCAGTCGGCGCCATGGTCCAGTACGCCACAAGACTGCAAGGGCGCGGCCTCACCGAGGAATCCGTGACGATTCTCGAGAATCTTCGCCCGCGTGCCGAGGAACACCTGGGATCCGAGCATCAGGTCGTGGTTAGTGTGCTCGCCGGCCTCTCGGCCGCCTACCACAAGCAGGAAAGGTGGACCGAGGCCGAGGCGCTAGGGAGGGTCGTCTTGAACGGTCTGCGCAACACCGTCGGCGACACGCATAGCTAGCTCAGGGAAAGCTCAGGGAAAGCTCAGGACAAATCAGCCATAGCTCGCCCCAGCTCAGGACTACGAGCGAAAAAGGAAATTTCATGTGCCCAGATTCGTCGCAGACAACCAGGCTGCTTTACCAATCGGAAATCAGCCTAGGCGCCTTCACACTTCGGGGAACTTTTGTCAAGTGTCGCGATCTCGTTACCAACCCACCGGGTCAGCAGGAGCAGCCTGCTTGAGTATCGCCATTTTAGTTCCCCCCGAGCAAGCGCCCAAGAGCCAGGAGAAAAAAAGGACAATAGCCCAAAGTCACCGAGGACGTTGAGTTATCGGTTATCAGTTCCCCCGGAGTGCCACACCAGACAGGATATCCCACTTTTGTGCTCTGTTTAGTTTTAACATATCATAAAACTTATTATTCAAGCTCTTCCGATTCCTTCTTTCTCAGTTTGTTTCAATAACACAACCCCCTAATTAACTCAAAACCTTCGCCAACGCCGCAACTTGATCTAACACCGCCTTACTTTCCCTCCCCGCATTTTTCACCACCTTTCCCAGCAAATGATCAACCTGCAGCCCCGCAGCCGTTGGCGGATTCCCTTGCGCCGTCTGGATTCTCGAGATCTGAAACTCCAAGAAAAACTTCGGCACTTTTATCGCTAGATTCCCTCCCACAGAGCGGATCCCCGCCTCGGTCGCCAGGTAGACGTCGAGCTGTTTCTGGAATGTCGCGAGGTCGGTGCTGGCCAGCGGTGTCTTTGTTGCGAACTTGGTGAGGGAGAATTGTAGGGCGGTTTGGGAGGAGGTGGCGAAGTTAACGGAGGAGAAGGAGATGCCGCCGGAGGAGACGTCGGGGACGCCGGAGAGGGTTTCGAGGGCGGCGTTGCAGGTGATGCGGGACTGGATGTCGGTTACGACATCGGCGACTTCGGCGGGGAGGGCGGTGTTGCCGATGATGAAGCAGGCTTTGGCTTGCCGTGGGGAGAGGGAAGAGGCTGGGGCTGGGGGTTGTCAGTTGTGTTTTGTTGGACGTGGGGAGGAACAGGGGGCATTACCTCCGAGTACGACACTTGCGCCGAGGAATAATGGGATGAAGGACTTCATTTTGAGTCTGCTGTAGATTGTTTGAAGGTTGGAGTGGTTCGGCAGGCGATGATGGGACAGAGAATAGACAACCCGAACCAGTATGAAGGGACGGTTTTGGGACGAAATTTGGCGGCAGCCCGGTCTCATATACGATGCGACTGAGCTGATCCAAGCCAGCAGCCCGGGTGCGCACACGCCACGAACCGATGCAGTTGAAACCAACCGGTGCATCCCCTGGCGCGCAAGGGAATCGCAAGTGACCGATACCACTCCCGCGGGTTTGATGCAGTAGCACTAGTCAACCCGTGCCTCGGGTTTTCGAGAGATGGGGAATCTCAACTCGGCGTCGGGTCCCTCTTTCGGAGTGTGGCCCACGATGCATGCCAAGCATTGGTTTCACCAGAGCCTCAGATCGTTGGCGAGGGGGTCAGCACATCGACACCAGTCCATTTTCTTGGCGTGAAACACGAGCGAACGCGATCGTCGACAGGGGTAGCTCCCCACTCCGACTGGTCGTCTGTGTGTCCTGGTGCTCAAATGACGAACCAGAGGTGAGATTGGGCGCGTTTGTGTCGGTGTGCAATGATGTCGTAGACATGTTGAAATTGGAACCACTCATGGTCCAATACACATGTACACTTTTCCACGGGTCGCAAATACCTGAGCGCTATCTGCACTATGAGAACTCTGAGCTTTTCTGAGAATACACAAAGGCAAGAAAATGCGATCATTGCATGGGTACTTGAATAACATTGGTGGGAGTTAGGTCGGTCATTGTGCGCAGTACCGAAGGTACGCAGGACTGAGGTTCAGCCAAGACACAGTACCTGCATTCCAACAACTTATAACTCTCGGCAGTAATAGTTGATAGTTAACTGCCAATTTATAATACCTGATGCCAAGAATCACCAAGACTCGGGATAAATGGCCATTTCTCCTCACCTTCCGTCATATTTGAAGAGGGCCAGCCCACCTAGCAAAAGCAAATGGAGTCAATAGAATCGAACCCCTTTTAAGTTCATTGACAACGCGTTGCAAACCACCTATTTTCAGCCACTGAACCTATTCCTCAAGATCCTTTCGTCAAAATACATCCGCTGAACATGATTCATTCGGCGTTCATAATACCACTCCTCGCATGCAGCGCCCTTGCACAATCCTGGACCGACCTTTCCCCCGTCCCGCTCTCCGCGCTCCAAGAGCACATCACCCTCTCCCCCAACCCCAACCAAATCATCACCCTCGGGGGCATGGTCGGTAGCAATACCACCGACACCGTCTTCCTGTACTCCATCCCCAACAACACCTGGACCACCCTCTCCCCTCTCCCCATTCCTCTCAACCACCCCAACGCCATCGTTTCCCCCTCCTCCCCCTCCAAAATCTACCTCGTCGGCGGCCTCACCGGCGCCCCCAACTGGCCCGCCACTCCCAACTCCTACGTCTACGACGTCCCCTCTAACACCTGGAGACTCTTAAAGCCCATGCCCTCCGCTCTCGCCCGTGGCAGCGCCGCCTCCGCCATCTATAACAC
>Ga0247780_1001245_pt1 | contig 16557 bp, 16 predicted proteins | sample UWRJL079202R5_FD_179927 | JGI IMG/M metagenome (GOLD analysis project Ga0247780, IMG submission 179927) | Plant litter microbial communities from Arlington Agricultural Research Station in Wisconsin, United States - UWRJ-L079-202R-5 | ecosystem: Environmental > Terrestrial > Plant litter >... | reverse complement strand
TCGCTTCCTCCACCAACTCGTCATCAGGTCCTACTATTCAAGTCCCCTATCAGAATCCTCAGATTTACTACGATATTTCCGTTGTGTCTTGACGCTTTCCCGCTTCCAAAGCATCAGCGTCGGACTGATCGCCTTGCAGCATGGGATTGCAAAGATATTCCACCGTCAACGTCACGATGCTCAACAGGGTGCTGGGACATCCGCCAAAGCTGGCTGCGATAGACACCTATGTACCTTCGCCTCCGCGAGATAGTCCCGAACGGTGCCGAGCAACGCCAGTGTTTTCCTCCGTCACCACTATTGTGATCACCGTGATAGGGGCAGACACTGGAAGCGGCTATGAAGGACCTAGAATGTCGTGTCGCCACCTCTAGCATGCCCTCGTTCTGGTACAACGCTGCGCCGGCCTCAGGTCTGTGAATGATACTTACCACAGGTGCTGGCAGCATGCGCCTAGCATATGTCATCTACGTAAGACCAGTGCCAGGTTCTTCAGGTGTCTTTCGAGGGAGCCAGCCTGGTAAGTAGGTTGGATACACGAACCCAAAAGATTAGGCCTCTGGTCTATTTTAGTGCCCAAACATGCTTTCGGGCTCTTCCTCTATGATTACGATCCTCTTATCGTGATTTGTAGACTCCCTTCGCATTCCCCACTTGCCACCTGGAGGTCCACACGGCTCTTGGAGGACCCTGGAGTATGAGAGAAACAATACGTCCTAGTGATCGGCTGAAGTACACCCAAAGTCCTTCATACTTGACTGCTTCCATGACCGGTGGGTTGAGAGGATATTGAACGGGTGAAAACATTAGTAGGTAGGTAGGTAGGTAGGTAGGTATGGGAGTGCATGCCACGCACAACGAGGATGCCCACGAGAAGCTAACATTCTACAGACAGTCAATATCTCACGCCACCTCTGAGATAACGGTAAGAGAGAGCTTGGGATGGGCCACCAATGAGATTGACAGTTCGGGGAAGAAATGGAAGACAGAATCACTAACACGTAATACAGAACAGACACCGCAAGAGATCAAACCATAACACGCGACGCCGCCCTTGCATTCGAGGTATACCGCACCTTGTCCCAAAGCCGAGGGACAGTGAATGCTGTGTGGAGGCTCCGCGGCCTAAATTTGCCAGCAGAACATCCGGCTGGTATGACGCACAGCAGTCGTGTCATCACGGCTCTTGGATATCACTGGGTTGCACAAGCACAACTTTGGGACTATGTCTTCCTCATCTCTTACGTCCGCTAGGGAGGGTTTCCTGGTGTAAATAATTGAATGATCCCCCGACTCCGACTCGACGCCACTGTGAGTGACAAGCCCTTCCATCTCCCTGAACTCACGAACCCGCATCCAGCATACAAGGAGAGGCGTGCGTTTAACAGTCGAGGTGTTGTTGGTTGCTGAACTATAGCGCATGGTCATAATCAGTTGCCATCGAGCGCAGAGTGGGAACCCGCAGATGCTTTGAGATGCTACGGTTTGCCTTGGACACAAATCGGACTGGCGGCGCCGGCGGTGGCTGAGACACAATTAGCTGCCTCAACAGCAGGTTAAGCAGCAGAGGGCGTCGTGCTTCTAGAAACTTGCAGTGCCATCGCAAGTGGGGATGCGATTTTGCGCCAAAGGGCTGTGACATTAGTGATCCGCAGCAGGGTCGAGGTTCATGCTTCTGTGGAGAACCTGAATCTTGCGTCCGGGTTTTGTCGGCAGGGTCAGTCGGCAGCAGAGACCTCCGTCACTCGGTCCCTCGATCGCCAGGAGGGAAAGTTCGAGGGCCAGCAGAGGAGAGCAGCAGAGACTTCTGCATGCCATCGCGAGGCTGTGACGGGCAATGGCCACAGTAGACTAGGTGCAATATCAGTACCGTGCTAGTGTAAGGTTCGCACTTCAGGAACCTGGTGCGCGGAGTCGACGGCTCCATCGATTGCGACGGTCGATGCAGGTCACCCAAGCGAGCCCCAGAATTCGCTAAACAAGCCCAAGGCGGCGCCCGGCAGAACCTTATCGCTCACAAAAAGGCATTCCCGGCTCTCCTAGACCCCTCTTTCTCTGGCTTTGCTGCGGCCGCAGGAATGGAGTGTCCACATCGCATGACCGTTGCGATTGCGGCTGAGACTCTGGGCCTTGAGATCAGGGAGATCTGGAGGAGACCGTTGGCTGGATCATGAAAATCCAGCGCCGAAAAGCTGGATGCTGACTGACCAAACAGAGGGGCCATCATCGCCGAGACGTGCGTCAGCTGCAAAGACGCCGACCACTGAGACCACCGGACTGGCCGTGTGCCCACCGGCCGAGCCACACGGTGCCATTGTCTTCGTCAGCCCGCCGGGGCACAGAAAGCAGCTTGAGCGAAGGAGAAGATCGGAGGGATGGCGAAAGGCAAACAACCTGCCGGCCTGCCGCAACGCAAGGGCCCAGCAAGGTGCGCAACGAGCGAACACAACCTAAGTGCCTGCATGCATTGTGCTGCGGTGCAAACAACAAAGCTGCCCAGTCGAATCAGAGGTGCATGGAATCTCCATGTCACGATGCAACTCTAGACAATTCGTCGAACCGCCGCACGTGTTGTTGTTGTTCAGGTTGTCAACACACACTGCTCGAGAGATCAAGACTTCAGCGACTGGAAGCGGCGCTCTCAGGGCTCAGCACGCGATGCGACAAGGATCGCTCCTGCCAGGCAGGGATGAGGTCATTTCTGTGTGGCTCGTTGCGATAAACAATCATGTCGGCCCCCTGTCCTAGCGACCGTGTTAAGACCCGTGGATCCGTTGCGTGCAGGACCATTCGCCTGTTTCACAATCTCCCCGTCCTTTCAACCTTGCGAATGACCAGATTTTGCCTGTCTTATATATACGAATTTGCATCGCTACCGCGGTCCGGGCTGCGTGTGAATAGGTTTTGGCGCCACGGCTTTCAGCTCCCTCCAGACCACTCCAGACCTCGCTGATCGTGTGAGACGGCGCTTTCGTTGCCCTGCCTCCTGGTTGTACAAAGGGAGCCTTTGAGACGAGAAAAAGACTCGCGACATGGCACAGACAGGGCGGACCGTTGCCCGGCCTCGCCGTCTGCAAGAAAGTGTGATCTGAGCGCCCCCCAGACCTTGGACCCTCTTCTCCACTGAAAAAGGAAGGCCTAGTTTGCGGTCCCGGTCTCAGCGCGACCACCCTCGCCTCTCTGCCGCTCCCCCCCAACAGGATTTGCGGTGCAGGCTTGCAAGCTTGCAACAGGGAGCGCGGTGCGCGGCCTGGCGATGTAAAAACAGCAGCACTTATCAATCTTCTATCCCGAGCCGCTGCCACACCCTTTTTTGGCTCTGCACCCCATCGCTTGCCATGCGTCTTTAATAAACTCGGCGGCTCATCCCTCTCGCGGGACCCTCCACTCGTTTCTGACTTCCAGCGTGCATTTGCATTGGATGCAGGCCACCGCCGACCTACGGATCACGGCGTCCACTCCGGCGTACGGTAAATAAACACTGACTCGGAGTCCACTCGACACCGTAATCCACGCGACGGGCTTCCAGCTTGTCACGAATCGCCAGCCCTGCCGCTGCGCTCTCGTCGTCCATTCGCCCCTTTGGCTGGCGCGACCCTCCCCACAGCGCACAGCGATTCGACCTCCTTTTTTTGTTGTGCTCCACAGACCCTTCCGCCGACGCCCAGATGCAGTAGGCAGCTGCATGTTGGACATCTGGCGCCGCCAACCACGAGCCACATTCGCCATTCGCTGACAGGCCTCAACAACCCCTTCACGCCCCAACGCCACCGGAACTGCGAAGGAGGGGAAGAGAAAAAAAAATCGAGAGCAGGGAGACGCAGGGATTCCCGAAAGAAGCCGTCGACCAGTCCGAAACCGAAGCAGAGCGGTCGAGCGGCGGACGCAAAACCTGGTAGGGCATACAAGACGCCGGTGATGGCTCGATGACATCAAGCATCCGCCATCGATTCCCACCGGCCTCAATTGATTCCCAGGCAACCTGTGTGCCCACCGCTTCTCAGGTTGAAGCCATCGTCGATCGCTAGCCGCCTCGCAGCATTCCGGAAGCAATGGAGACTCCGGCCCGCAGAGTCGTCCAGATGAGCGACTGGGCGCCCGTCCAAGAGGCCATGTTTGAGAACTGCTCCTCTTCGACCAACACCGCGAATGCCCACTCGCATGACGAATTTGGCAGCGCCGCCTCGAGCGAAGCGCGGATTCGAAGCCTGAGCATGTCGCTCCCCTGGCGGCCCCGCCCCAAGTCGGCGCTCTACGATGATGGCGATAAGGTTGACCGAAACTTCGCCCTCGAGAAGTCCAAGAGTCATGGCTTTGGCGGCGGAGGCGAAGATGGAAACGGCGGCCCGGGCCCGTCGTCTTCCAGACACGAACACCACCGAAATTTCAAGGGAATGCTTCGGCGGGCGTCCATCTCGCTCCGATCCGGCGTCAAGGACTTGGTCCACCGGAGAACGTCGGTTCCTTCCGGCTCGAGCTTCGACGCAGAGGGCCACCGCCAGCGACCTCGGTTCCTGGCTGCACCTCAGAACTCTACCATTTACGGGAGCACGCCACAAGGCTCCGCACCCTCCGGGCCCCAGCGCCCTACCACTGCGCACTCGACGTGGCATCGTCTGCGACAGGCTACCAGCTTCCATCGACAGTCCCGGATACTGCACTCGGGCCACGGCGAACGCCCCTTCGATGGCGAGCTCGGCCCCATCGAATCCCCAACCTTCCCGATCCCTGGCTCCGGCGAACACCCGCCTATAATCCCGAGGAGTACGGGCGCCGCGGCCCGGCAGGCGGCCGCAAATGCTTGCCAAGGGCTGCAATTACAGGGCTACGAATACATGAACTCTCCGATGCCGCGGCCGGGCTGGCTGTCGGATGACGGCCCCGACGACCACGAGAGCGGGATCGGTATTGCCCTAACGAGCTCGGAGATGGAGACATATGTCCCGGCCTCTGAAATAGACTCGGACGTTGATATCGGTGCCGCATCGGGCGATGACGAGACAGACATTGCTAAGGTTGACTTCATCTCCCAGCTGCCCATGGAGCTGGCCATCCAGATTCTTGCGCAACTGGACGCTGTCCAGCTGGCAACTGCCAGCCGCGTATCCAGGCATTGGCGGCAAATTACCGAAAATCAGCACATCTGGCGTGAGTCTTTCATGCGAGAGAAGACGACCACATATGCAACAAGTGGGAATGTCAAGCCAGGTGTTGGCTTGGGCGTGCCCCCCGTACGACCGGGAAATGATTGGAAGGAGATATATAGGGTGAAAGAGGAGCTCGATAAAAGATGGAAAGAAGGCAAGGCACGTCCCGTGTACTTGAATGGGCATACTGATAGTATCTACTGCCTTCAATTCGATGAGTATGTCACGCCTTCTGCCTTAGAGGTTTCGATCATGCTGACATATGTGACAGGACAAAGATTATTACTGGATCCCGCGACCGGACCATCCGCGTCTGGGATATGCAAACATACGCTTGTCGCCTGGTGATAGGTCCCCCCGAAGTCGTCAACGACTGTTCCCTCCCCCTCCTCTACGACGAGCACGGAAGTGCGGTCCATTTTGCGACGCTGCCAGGTCTCGACCCGTCTCCCACCGCTGATGGACAGCCCAGAAGTCCCGTGCGGGCCTTCCACTCCACCCCAGCGCTCTACTGCCCTCCGATGCATCACAGCGCCTCCATTCTCTGCCTCCAGTACGACGACCGCATCCTGGTTACCGGGTCCTCCGATTCTACCTGCATTGTATACAGCATCGGGTCCGGCTACCGCCCCATCCGCCGGCTAAAGCATCACAGCGCGGCAGTCCTTGATCTGGTTTTCGATGAGAAGCACATCGTTACCTGCTCCAAGGACATTTCTATCTGCGTCTGGGACCGCGCCACCGGTGCTCTACTCAAGCAGCTCCGAGGGCATCACGGCCCTGTGAACGCTGTGCAAATGCGAGGAAATACGATCGTTTCCTGCAGCGGCGATTTCCGGGTCAAGCTGTGGAATATCGACACAGGCCGGAACATCCGTGAGTTCCTGGGCCACAACAAGGGTCTCGCGTGCAGCCAGTTTACAGAAGACGGTCGCTACGTTGCCTCGGCGGGTAATGACAAGGTCATCCGAATCTGGGACGCCAACACTGGCGAATGCGTGCGCGAGATGAAGGCACACGATAACCTCGTGCGTAGCCTACACGTTGATAGCGTGTCTGGCCGCTTGGTTAGCGGGAGCTACGACTCTGACATCAAGGTGTGGGATATGGAAACAGGTCAGCCGCTACTCGACTTCCCCAAGTGGCACAACAGTTGGGTTCTCAGCGCCAAGAGCGACTATCGGCGTATTGTCAGCTCTGGGCAGGATCCGAAGATTTTGATCCTGGACTTCGGCGCCGGGGTCGAAGGCATCGAGATGCTGGAGAGTGACGCCCCGCACTCGCAGTCAAGAGCGCCGAGACAGGACGAAGGGGGGTATTTCTGACGAGGAGTATCTCGTTCGTGAGAGTTAGCCCGCGTGGGGCGGAGTCAGCCGGCCGCGAAGGTTGGGTAATGTTAATGCTCTCCTCTGACGAAGTCCTCGTTGAGCTGGCGGCGGTGTGGTGTGTGGTCCATAGCGGATCGCCGGGGATGGCGTCGAGGTCGCTGGTTGATCTCCGCCTGTTTAACTCCCTGGTCGGGCTTTACGAGATTTTCCTTTTCATGAATACTTTAGTAAACACTACGCACATGGCGGATTCACTTTATTCGCCCTCGTACTTCTTTCGCGAGGGGTTCGCGGTACTTGAAAGGAAAGGAGGAGCGGAGTGGGATAGGGCGGCTCTGGTTGACTGCAGCTACGATCTACGCCTATGCGCTACGGCTACTGGCACTTTGCATCGTGGAAAATAGAACGGACATGACGAGCGAGAAGTCACAGGACACAGCACAGGACTTTCATCAGCGCATGTCATCGCTCTACTATTTCCATGGTGGTAGCTCAGGATCTGGACAGGAGGGCTGGGGTACGGAGTGTTGGGTGGGAAACTGGGTTAACTTGCTTTCTACGGGGTGTTGCATTGCGAGCGGGAGTATTCTCTTTCGACCTTATAACACAAGCATCTAGAGAGCATTTGGTTTCTGTTTCCCGCTTGGTTTTGATCTTGGGGAAAGTGGAAGGCTGTATCGAGGCTTCCGTGGCCTGGTCCAGTGCGCCCTGCTATGGTTGTGATAGCGAGGCAGCAAGCTAGCTCTGGTGTTGGAATGGAAGTCGGTGTTGATTGTTGGTGAATAGTTTGCTTGCTCAGTGTGTGTATATGTGCCCATTGTTGATTCGATATCAGGTCTGAAGGACTCTGAAGTCGGTCGGAGAACGCGGGTCCGGGCACCGTTGCCGATGGGAGCAGGTAATGTTCCGTGCGTTTGGGCCTGAGCGTTCACTGGAAGGGCCTGAGAGATGTTTTAGAGTCTGCGCCTGCATATCCCCACGCTTGTAGCCTACCTTGCGTGTTTCTTCTGCGCCAAAAACCGTTCGTTCGTACTTTACCCGTATCTGTGCTCCCACAGGTCCAGATTTGGACTGCTGAGCTTTGCAGGCCGGTCCGATGATTGTCGTCCCTTTTTGGCATCCGAGTTTGAGGGCCGGACGAGACCCATGCCCGGCTCTCGTGTGTTCGGCAGTCGCAGGGTCACTTGGGGTCTCGGCTAGGAGGACGTGATTGCTCAACCTGGCACAGATGCAGTGACTCGGAGCCTAGGCGGTTAGACGGACACGGAGTCATGGTGTTTCTGGCTGCCCGTTGGATGGCGGTCTGGTGCTCCTGGTGGGTAGGGACTCTCTCATTTGAGGGAGGAGGACATGGTGACAAAGGCGGGGAGCGGTGATTGGTGGGTACGGCATCACGAAGTGGTATTAAGGGGGGAAAAGAGGGGTTGAAGAAAGGACTTGATGTTGAGGGCAGTCGTGTGGAATGCTAAATGCTGTGTAGCTATGAGCTGTAAGGGTTGCCCTATGAGAAGAAGCCTGAGCTTCCTCGAGAAAAACCTCCTCACCGACAAAGATATTGACCCCCTGGTTTCCGCGAGGTGTGCGGTGAGTCCTGTCCCGGAGCAAAGCCGCCGATATTCTGCGGGGTACGGGGGACCCCGCCCGTAGCGGAACCTCTTCCGTGCCGAGTAGGTCGACGTCTAGAACGGGCGGCCCGCTGGGTTGTGCGCATTACCATATGATAGCAAATTGTACGCAGTGAATTTACTTGCCGGGACACTGATAAGATCGACAGTCGGACCACTTGGTCGCGCCTGTTCATTCAGGGATGACACTAGACCATCTGGGCCTGTGCCGCGCAACGGACGGGAGTGCATTGAGCACTAATCGTCGATTTTCCGGTCGCCACATGTCAAGGCCTGCAGCCAATGCATAATTGATGAACGACACATCTAACCAAATTCGACGGAGAAACGAAACATGAGGCACAATTGGCGAGCACCTCTGCTAGCAGGGCACAAGGCGTCTGCATGGCGGTAAGGGGACAGCGTCTGTCCCGCAGCAGAACTCTGCAACGTAGCTCGTTTGTCTCGGCCTGCTGAGGAAAGACAAGAAAGACAGAGACCGGGGAAATATTCTAGTGACTTGTGGTCTTGGTGGTCGGCTGAGGTAACATGACGGCGGGAGGAGAGACAAACCCGCGAATTGTGCTCTCCTGCCCTGAGCTAGAGTGTTGCATCGTTGCAATAGCTGTAGCACAATATTTCCCTTCAGCATCCCAGGGGGTATCTTGAGGTTTGGCGAGATCAATCGACCGATCGCCGCCATGCAACGATGGGGAACCTGACTCTTCGGAAGAACAGGTCGGTTAGAACGAGAATTTGGCCGAGACCCATGCGCCTGACAGCGCCAGTATTGTCCTCAGAATAGACAGGTCCAGCTGGGCCAGGGACGAGGAGAGCAAGCCAATATATGCGAAGCAAGCGTGAGTGACCGCCGCTGGCGAAAATATAGCGAACGAGGCTCACCGTACCCCTGTCACACAGGAGGGTGCCGATGCGCTTGAGCCACGAGAGCGAACGAACATGCGGTGTTATCAGACGGCGCCTCTTGGTTCCACGGCATCCAGGGCCGTCAGATCTGGCAGATCGGTAACGAATGCTCTATGGGAAGTGGAACGAATGACTCTGCCAACAATCGTCCCTGGCCAGCGAAAAGATTAGCACAGGCCTGGATGTAAACGGTGGTCGCTCGACGTCGCAGAGTCGAACACTTTTGTCACGATGACCATTGCAGCCCATCGCGGCCCATTGGGCGTGAACTCGGCATCGCGGCAGTCCCCAATCGATTGGCGCGGAAGAGACACAAATCCAGGAACCGTCGTGGAGGTGTAGCCACACAGGAGCGACGGCACGGCTGCAAGGAACAGCATCTCAAACGCCGCAATCAACAGGCTGTCGTTGCTTCGCGGGGAGAAGGGAGGCGCGGCGCGCGGCGTAGTTGGTGGGGGAAACGGCCCACTTCATCGTTATGAAACGTCGCTACGATTGCCTCCACGTCGAGTCAGCGATCCGTAGCTTTTTCGGGTGGCAGCGCTCCCAAATTGGAGGGCGATTCATTTGCAGCCCGTGGCTGGACTTGTCCAGACGCCCTGGACAAATGAATTCGGGAAGTGCAGGGCAGGTGTCCTTGACTGGTCGAAGAAGCTTTGGTGAATTGGCCCCCAAGCGCCCAGAATGTGCCCCACGGAGACTCTGCAGGGGCCATTTACCGGCTCGACCCCTGTGCCAAGACCCGTTTGAAGATCTGCGCGCCACCTGGCGGCACCTTCTCCGCCACACCTTGAACTGTCTGGAAGAGACGAGACGTCGTCGAGCCGGCACTTTGTCGTCTTCCTCGCAGCACGGGCAGAGACAGAGACCCGATGGAGCAGCAAAGCTCAGCCCAGTATCTCAGGCAACCTCGGAACAGGCCAACTAGCAAGTTCCAGCGGCAAGAAGACCAGGCTGCCACGGCTGGACGGTCTAGGTCTGCCCTTGGGCTGTCTGTTCCATGAATTACGGCCGCCGCAGATGGGGCCGAGAGACGTCCCGGTGCCAGGTGAGGTGGATGTCCCGTCGCTGGACCGGCGCGGCGCATGCATTGACGAACCCCTGGAGTCCCGATCCTGGGTAATCTACAAGCTGCGAGACAGGTGGATGCGTGGTCGCCAGATCTTGCCGTCCATTGCCGTCCACTTGTTGCCGTCGTCCGATGTCCCTCGATTCACCCAGCCCACTTCTCCACACCAGCACGGCGCCTTGCCTGTGTCTGGCTCGGGCTTTTTTGAGCTCGCTGCTAGCTTGTTTGAACCGTCCGAAGCCCGCAACCAATTGCGCAGCCGCGTCGGCCTTGTTTCTCCGTGCACCTCGCTCTGGGCAGCAGGGCACGCGCTGCTTCCGCACCCACCTCGATGGACTGTCTCTCGGTTCGCTCGGCGCCACACGGCAGGCCTGGATCGACGACTGCATTCCCGGCGGAGAGAGTCAGGGATGCGCAGGCCTGATTCACTGCCAAGCGGGCAGAGTCACCCAGTCGCCGCTCTCCTGTGCCATTTACGCACACCGCGGTACCTCGGTGCAAGGCACGCTGCACGTCTGCTGGCTCCATCTAGGTTGGGCTGTTTCCGTTTCCGTACCCACGCATCCCTGCGAGGTGGTCTGGCGACACGGGGGGCACGTTACAACACTCGATCTTGTCGGTGCGAGGTTAATGACGAGGCGCTTAATGCTTGCCACCACCGCTGCCACACGCGCCGCCATGGCCACATGCCCCCGCCAGACACCCTGCTGTATGGAGAGACCTGAGGCACTGGTAGAGAGAGTCCAGACGGGCACGGCGGCGGGAGGGGCGCCGGCCTGGAAAGCTGGGACCACGAGGAGGCGGCTCGCTGGTATGCGGCCACGATATAAGTTCCATGCCGCCGTCCTTGGTTGCATCCCCCACGGAAAGCTTCCTCTCCAAGTCAACGGCTTCTAATCGCCGACCTTTCTTTTCTTGCTGCCCTCTTTCGGTTCGACGTTTCCTACTTTATCTGCAAGGCCTCGACTGGCCGCAGCAACACACGATCGGATTTTGAACAATGTAAGTGCCCGATGCTGGTGCTATTCTTCACATATGCGTCCCTTTATCCCCGGACCTGCATCCTGTCATATTCATGTCTGCTGGCCCGCTTCCTTTTTTGGTCACGGCCTCAGCAGCAGCAAAGCAGCAGGTGCCTCGAGTGAGGTGACTGTTCCTCGAAGCGACGCAGCCAATGGGACAACACGGTTGGCCCATGTCAGTGCTTCTTTGTCGCTATTGTTATTCACCCCCACCCACATCACAACCCTATTGAGGGACAGCGCTATTCAACAATAGCATAATGCCTCAGCTCAGCTCTATTGTGCTATTGTTACAACCATCAAGTGATGTTGAATCGCTGCCCTTCTATTTAATACGCGCCACGGTGCTGAACTCGACATTTCCCCATCAACTTTTTTCCACTACGCAACTCGTCTTTTGAAGACACGCATCAGCTAACAAGTGTAGCCTCAAGCTATCTTCAGCAAACACGCATTGCGCCTGATCATCTGCGAAAAGCTGGTTCTTCGCCATGATCTTCACATTCTTCATTATGGCGTGGAGCCTTTTGGCTCCCGTCCTCGCGGTGCCGGCACCACGACAAGACTCAAGCTGGTGGCTCAGCTCCATCGAGCGGCAAGGGATAGCGGCATTCGGCGAATCGGGCTACAAGGTCTTCCGCAACGTTCGAGACTACGGTGCCAAGGGTGACGGCTCGACCGACGACACGGAAGCAATCAACAAGGCCATCGCCGATGGTGAGCGATGTGGCCAAGGTTGCCCCTCTAGCACCACCACTCCGGCACTGGTGTACTTCCCTCCAGGCACATACGCCGTCAGCAAGCCCATCGTTCAGTTCTACTACACCCAGTTGGTCGGCGACGCCATCAACAGCCCGACGATCAAGGCTCTGCCCGAGTTCGAAGGCATGGCCGTCATCGACGCTGACCCCTACGACAACGAAGGCAACAACTTCTGGGTGAACCAGAACAACTTCTTCCGCCAGATCCGCAACTTTGACATTGACTTGACTGCCATGCCGTTCTCCAAGGGAGCTGGTATCCACTGGCAGGTGGCGCAAGCGACAAGCCTCCAGAACATCGTCTTCAACATGCGGACAGATGGCGGCGAGGAGAACGCTCAGCTGGGAATCTTCATGGACAACGGCTCCGGTGGCTTCATGTCGGATCTCACTTTCAACGGCGGCAAGTATGGTGCCTTCTTTGGCAGCCAGCAGTTCACGACGCGCAACATGACCTTCAACGGCTGCAAGACGGCCATCTTCATGAACTGGAACTGGGCTTGGACCTTCCAGGACATCACTATCAACGACTGTGAGGTTGGCATCGACATGTCCAACGGCGGGCCAGCCAGCCAGACGGTTGGCTCCGTCCTCGTTGTTGACAGCACCTTCAAGAACACCAAAATTGGTATCCGGACTGCGTACGACCCTACCTCGCCCCAGACCAACGGTACTCTCATTCTCGACAACGTCGACTTGTCTGGCGCATCGCAGGGAGTAGTCAACAACGCGACTAGCAACGTCATCGTCGATTCCGGAAAGGTCAACTTCTTCGTCCAGGGCCGCACCTATGAGAATAAGGCTGGCGCCGCTGGGAAGGCTGTCCAGACTTCGCAGAACAGCATCCCGAAGCCCAAGGTCCTCCTCGACTCCGACACCGGAAAGGTTTTCACACGGTCCAAGCCCCAGTACGAGAAGGTACCCGCGAGCTCCTTCGTGAGCGTCAAGGCAAACGGCGCCAAGGGCGACGGCGTGACAGACGATACGGATGCTATCCAGCAGATCTTCGACAACGTGAAGGAAGACCAGATCGTTTACTTCGACCACGGCGCCTACATCATCACCGACACAGTCAAGGTCCCCAAGGACATCAAGATCGTCGGCGAGATCTGGCCGCTCATCTTGGCCGGCGGCGACAGCGCATTCAAGGACCAGAAGAACCCTAAGCCTGTCTTCCAGGTTGGGCAGCCCGGCGACAAGGGCACCGTTGAGATGTCGGACCTCATCTTCGGCACTGCGGGTCCCCAGCCGGGCGCCATCATCATGGAATGGAACGTTGCTGGCGAGAAGCAGGGTGATGCAGCCTTGTGGGATGTGCACACTCGCATTGGTGGGTATGCAGGCACCGACCTTCAGCTCGAGCAGTGCGCCAAGAACCCCAACGCCACGAACCCGATCAACCCCGACTGCTTTGGCGCCTTCCTGATGCTGCACGTCACCGACGGTGGCTCAGCTTACCTCGAGAACACCTGGTACTGGGTTGCCGACCACGATCTTGAGCCCGCTGCAAATAACTCTCAGATCGACGTCTTCAACGGGCGCGGTGTGTTCATCGAAGGCGAGGGTCCCGTCTGGGGCTACGGCACTGCTTCGGAGCACTCTGTCCTATACAACTACCAGTTTAGCAACGCGTCAAACATCTACCTCGCGCTGATCCAGACCGAGACTCCGTACTTCCAGGGCAACCCCATCGCGACCGAGCCGTTCGAAGTCAACAACAAGTTCAACGACCCGGATTTCAAGACCTCTTGCGCTGGCGACACCTCCGGGAATTGCGAGCGCGCTTGGGGTGTTCGGGCGGCCAACTCCAAGGACGTCTTCGTCTACGGTGCCGGCCTGTACTCGTTCTTCGACAACTACGGCCAGGACTGCCTCAAGACACAATCCTGCCAGGCGAACATGGTCTCGCTCGAGGATAGCGCCGTGCACTTCTTCGGGTTGAGCACCAAGGCCAGTACCAACATGCTCACCGTCAACGGCGGCAGCGTCGCCCTCGACAAGGACAACCGAAACAACTTCTGCGCTACCCTCGCCCTCTTTGAGGGAGGGGCATGAGTAGACCGATTGACGAGTTGGATACCACGGCGATCCAATAATTTAGACGACGAGATCCAGCAGCGATTGAACTGTTGGCTACGAAAAAGTTAGCTTATTTCTGCATGCGCTCCTTCCGACTTCACTTCACTTCATTTCTTGACTGGCCCAACAAATGGGCATTAGCATTTGGCGATTTTTGATGACTTGGGCGGCTGGCTTCAATGGGTTCTGGCGTTTTGGCATGGCTGTGGGCGGTGCACATGGAATAGACGCAAAATGGGCATTGCCTGACACGGCCGGCGATGCAAATGGCTTTGAGTTTTAAACTTAGTTCCATAGACAGATACCTGCTGGCAGAGGAATGCGAGCGGACGATGGCTGTCATTCATGGACAGAAAATACAATGAATACCCTGAATTTTAAATATTTGTCTTTTGTGTGATATCTTGTGACTTTGTGACATTTCCCTTCTATGGCGATCGATGAGGACAATGATCACGACGGTGATGATGCAGAATCGTGGTGTTGACTTCAAGTTTGGTCAAGGGCCAGGCCAGGGTGGGGGCGGGACTCTTGAGTGGGGGCGATGGGTGCTTATCGATTAGGGCGACCGGCTTAGTCATTGTTGCACTCGGTGCGGCCCTTGCGGGAGTGGCAGGCAAAACGACAACGTCATAGCCTTTGCCCACAATCAGGAACAAAACCCTCGCGGCCCGCTCCACGCGCAAGCACAGCAATTAATTCCTCTTTTCTCCTTCTGGTAGGCACCGTATTCTCTCTACTCCTACGAGCTACCACACGACCTGACGAGCTACCCAAGCCGTCTCCAAACCTCACCTACTTCGTTGCGCGGCGCGACAAACTCCGCCCTCTCCACCGCCGACGTCAACACGATCCTCGCCATGAACAACCCACACGCAACCAACCGTCTCAAAACCCCCTCCCAGATCGCTGCAGGAATGACGCCCCCGCGCGCCTTCCCAGGGCCCTCGTCGTCCTCAACCGCTCCCACGACCCGAAACAGCCCGTACCTCCCCACGCCCACCGAACTCGTCCTCCTAGCAGGGTACCCCCTCCTCCTCCTCTTCGGCGCCCTCTTCAGCCTCATCTCTCCAGAGACGCGCGCCGCGCCGTACGACGCAATCGGCCACTCGCACATCCAGACCTCTGAGCTGATGCCGTCGTACTTCGCGCGCAAGGACAACCTGCTCAACATCCTCTTCGTCAAGCGCGGCTGGGCGTGGATCACCGTGGCGTTCTTTGTGTTTGCGCTGACGCACCCGTCGCTTGAGGGTGGGGCGCGGCGGGCGCGCGCCACGGTGCGGTGGGCGGTGGTGACGACTTGGTGGATCTTTGTGACACAGTGGTTCTTCGGGCCGGCGATTATCGATAGGGGGTTTCGGTGGTCCGGGGGGAGATGCGAGGTTGTGGAAGGGAAGGTGGTTATGTCGACTGCGAGTGCTGCGGACGTGTTTACAAATGCGGCGTGCAAGAGCGTGGGAGGGAAGTGGAGTGGGGGACATGATATCAGCGGGCATGTGTTTTTGTTAGTGCTGGGCAGTTTCTTCCTGGTGCAGGAGGTTGGATGGGTTGCTGCCAGGGGGGCGCAGTATGTCAAGGAGGAGAGGAGCGTGGTGATGTATGATGGCGCGGTCAAGGGGGCTGCGGTTGAGGTTGGAAGAGAGGAGAAGGAGAAATTTGGAAGGGGGGAAGAGGTCGCTGTGACGATTCTGGAGGCGCTGGGCAAGGGAGGCAGTCTGGCGGTGGCTGTTGTTGGACTCTGCGGGTGGATGCTGTTGATGACGGCCATCTACTTCCACACGTGGTTTGAGAAGGTGAGTTTGCTTCTTTGCCTGCTGCTTGACCTGAAGGGAACGCTGACACACGGCTTTGACAGCTTACTGGACTCCTCGTGGCCCTGGTAGGGCTGTACATTACCTACATCATCCCAAGATGGGTTCCCGCATTGCGGCAGGTTGTGGGACTGCCTGGTATTTGAGAGAGGGAAGACGGCAGAGACACTCAGGATGAGACGTGTACATAGCATAGCGCGGTTGTATAGACCACCTAATGATACCAAATCACCACTATCAATCACCACCATCAATTGCAAACACCGCTATCGATTACGGGGCCTGACGAGAGCCGCTTGTGGGGTAGGAGGGGTTGTGCACGGACCCTCATGACCTCATCGAAGCTATTCGCACCGCGCCTGACGCGTTTGTTCCTCCTCCAACACGCGACGATTGTCAGAAGAAAGAAATCCTCGTTTGTTTTATTAATTTCGCGTTATCGCTTCTTCCATCTGATCTTGCTACACGTTCGAGCGCGGAATCTACGCGCCTACCGCGCCCACAGCATAGCCCCTATTTTTCACAACAAACAAACATTGCCCAACGGACATGTCTTCTACTGCAAATTCTTCTACCGGAACTGCAATGGCGCCTATCGCGATGCCGTCCAATCTTCCTGCTCTTGTTAGAACAACATTCAACAAAGCGCTTGCAAACGGCGACGTCAACTTTTACCCCACCCAAGTCACCCTCCTCAACATCAACTCCATCCCCGTTCGTCTCCCCCTGTTTCCCCACGTCCTTCTCCCAGTTAACTAACTCCCCCCAGTTCCAACTCCGGTTCTCCCCCTCCCTAGCCAGCAAACCCA
>Ga0247780_1001244_pt1 | contig 16561 bp, 10 predicted proteins | sample UWRJL079202R5_FD_179927 | JGI IMG/M metagenome (GOLD analysis project Ga0247780, IMG submission 179927) | Plant litter microbial communities from Arlington Agricultural Research Station in Wisconsin, United States - UWRJ-L079-202R-5 | ecosystem: Environmental > Terrestrial > Plant litter >... | reverse complement strand
TGTTTCCTGGGAGACGTCAGACTCGTTCTTAGTTTGGGGGCATTATGTCACTTACTTCCATGCTGAGTTACTTGTGATAATCTTTAGCTTTCCCAAAAGCAACACACTCGAACTCTTTCCCATCCCTTGCGCCCTCCGGCAAAACAGGAATACGAACAGATGAAGACTTGTCTTGCCTGTAAGACATGACTGTCTCCGCGTACAAACTTGGTGTTGTAATTGATGTGCCGAGCGCTGAGTCGTGAAACTTGGTTCCACCTTCGGAGGCTGGTGAGATGACAGCAGCTAGCTCGGATTTCACTCGCTCTTGTTCTGATTGGTTCTTTTCCCTCTCCATATTTGTTGTCAGGAAGCGGCTCAGGTTGGCTGTAGCAAGGTGGTCGACTAGGGTAGCCTCGGCTCTGGGGAAGCGTTAAGATATTCGCTCACAATAAAGAGACTGTGGAGTCCAGTGCTCAGAAGCAGTGTTCTCAGTAGACTTCTGGAAATTTGGTTCGCCTTGAGATTGCGACAACTTAGGGGGGTCTGGAACTGCCGCTCGAATCAGGGGATCAAGATCCATCAAACATCGTGTGTCGGTGAGAAGATCTCGCGAAATCTCATCAAGATCCCCTGCTGACCAACTTAGCGAGCTATTATCGGTGTCATAGTCGCTATCCTCTGTTGGCGCGTTGCTCGCCTCTTCCTGGAGTATGGTCTTGGCTTCCTGGCTTAGTGCGCGCAGTATTTCAAAGTCTGGCAGTCTTATTGCCTCGATATGGTGAAGAAGCCCTAATTAGAGTTAGATTATGTGGCTGATTGTCAGATGCCAAAGGAAAACTACATACTCTTCTCAAGTGTGTTGCTGATGCTTGTTAGCAATTCTGTCAGGGAATGTCGGAGAACCCGGGAACTTGACAGGAAGGCATCTAGATACGCCTCCTCAATCCCGTAGCCATCTACCCACAGCGCAAATGAGCCATAGCTTTGTTGAATCCTTCTTTGACAGCGACTGTCCTCTTATTGGCCATTTTAAGACATTGAACCATGGCTTTAAATGTTCGCAGAACCTCGGATGCCAGTCTTGTAACGACACTGAGTTCGTTGAAGCTATGACTCTCAGACCTGAGTTGCTTAATCCAGTTCTGAGCTTTCTGATGCGTCTGCAGCTCCTGCAGGTGTGCTATTATGTGTTTGCTGTTTATTTGAAGGTTATCGGCGAGAGTTTTCGAACGGTGACAATTCGCAAGCTGTCTGGGACAGTCTGGGACTCGGGCGATATTGGCAAAACTGAACATACCTAACCTGCCGGCCTTCTGTCGGAGTGCCGCGTGGGGTCGACGTGTCTTGCACCGCCCGTTGTTGGGTTACTGCACTGCCACCGCCCTGGTTGGGTTGCTGCACTGCCACCGCAAGATGCAGGCGATTTTTGCTCCGAGCCTAATGACCAGATGCTCCACCTTCCCATGAAATAAACCCCGCAGCAGCAACCCCGGCCATGAACCATCGCACCGCCTATCCTTTTCCCCGACCTTTGGCGCAACCTCCTAACAACAGGATCAAATGGCAGATCCTGCTTCCGTTGTACTCGGTGTCATTCCCTTGGTGGAATTGTTTTCAAGAGCTATGCCGCAGTTGCCAATAAGTTTCTACATTTGTGCACTATTCGGAGGCAGTCAAGCGAATCTGGAAGAGTTTTAAAGTACAGCGGCGTCTTTACGAAAATGAATGTCATATCTTGCTTCTCTTTGTGCTGGATGATGACAAGGTTCGGTTGATGAAACATGACTCTAACCACGGAGGATGGGGTGATGACGCGGTAGATGCCCAGTTGAGGGATGAAATTGGGGAAAGTTATGAATGCTGCCTCGAGGTTATACAAGACATATACAAAGCGGTGGTTGATATGTAGTAAAAGCTTGATCAATTCGATGTCATCTTCACGCACCAACTTAAGGTGTGTCCTAGAAGAGAGCAGGGGAATTGCATACACTAAATTTCATCCACAGGGCGAAAAGCTGAAACATACCATCAAACGTCTCCGGGGACAGATTGAGGTTGCTTTTAACGAGCCAAGTTACGAAAAAGTCATTAACAAGGTCAAGGCTGGGAACAGTAACCTCACTCAACTGCGCGAGCAAATCACGGCCCTCAAGGGTGTGCAACAGCCTTGACTCCAGAACAAGTCCCCTTCAACCACAGCATCAGATGGCTGGGAAGCTATTTGTCGGATGCGGCAAGCATCCAAGAGCCTCCCTAACGCCCTTTTTGACGGTTGGTTATGCAGACAAGCAAGCCATGCTTGACATTTGTTTAAGCTTCTCATCTCTCCCAAGAGGGTAGCAACGAGTCTTCTAGACGGCCAAGTACACATGGATCTTATCGCCATAATTCCCCCTGCGAACGACCAAATAACGGAAGCAAATTTGCTGGCCCTGTCCGCGAAATACCGGAGGCAGGGCCTTTCACAGGCTTTATCACCGCCGACCCAGTCTGATATACTTTAGCCGAGCAAGAAAGCTAAAAGGGTTAGCTTTATCGACGAATCGGCCTCCCAGTCTCCCACTCCAGCAATCACGAGAAGCGCCAGCAGTCAGGCTAAACCCGGAACCGAGAGAGAGTCTAACCGTGTCATCCCAATACCATCGTTCGTTTTCGATCACACCCAAGACATCTGCTCGAGACTCATACAGAGCATTCCATCCTCTGGAAAAGGTGTCCCTGGAAATTTTATTGGTTATATAGACTTCAAACAAGACTTATACCGGTATTCGTTCTACCCTCATTCCGAATCTGTCTGGAGTGAGACATACAAGGGAGTAATCAGCGACAAAGACTTCACCTCAATTGACAAGCTTATCGCCCCAGGCACAAACACTGTTCTCACAACAATTGAGAAATTTCATCTTATACGATCTCTTGTGGAGACAGTACTCCAGTTCCACAACACGCTCTGGATGAAAGATATGTTGAAGCTGGGCGACTTATCTTTTTTCCGACACGGCAAGGATCTCGCAAGCTCACTTCGGACACTTCACCTATCTATCGAGTTCGCACAGTTGGGAACCCAGCCGGCAACCGTAAACACTCGTCTAATCCCGGTGGCCTTCCCAGATAACAATGCTTTACTCACACCCCCTAACTCCACCCCCGAAGGCAGTATTTCTCTCATTAACCCAGATGATCAGCTCCGATATGGGATCTACAATATACCATTACACAGTTTGGGGGTCGCTCTCCTACAGATAGACCGATGGAGCGCGCTTGATCCAGAAGACGTCTTAAGCGCAAGGAAAATAGCGGCTAGTCCGTTAAGCTTAAGTCTAAGGTTCCTTAAGATAGCTAACAAGTGTCTTCGGTGTAGTTTTGGATACGGAACAGACTTGCGTAAGCCCCAGTTGAGGAAGGCCGTATATGATAGTTTGGTGGGGGCTTTGGACCACTTGATCAAATGTTTGGATGTGTCAGAGAAGGGATAAGGAGATAACTCAGCGATCTACAGTCGATAAGTGAAAACCCTTAGTTAAGAAAACATAATATACACTTTATCGGCCCAACTCATCTAGCTTGCTTATTTTATTAACTTTATGTAGGCCTGGCTTACCCTCTACTCTAGGGTGGTACCCTTAGCGATAAGGCCTTTAGTAAACCCCGAGGAAGCTTTGGACACAAATTTTACAAGACCCATCAATATTACTGCTTACTACCACCACTTTATAAACATAACGTTAATAAGAAAATCGCTCCAACACTTGCTGTGTAGATTATACTCTGCTATATAGCTACTAAAGGATTTATAGCCAAAGCCTCGCGAACAGTAGGATAGTGATTGATAGGATGCGCGATGAGTAGTTGGAAGGAAATATCTATGGCACACCACACACTAAACCATTTACCCCTGAGCACTATACAACCCCTAGCACACCGACCACCACCAGCTTGTATTTAGATAACAGCCCTTGTCTACTTCTCGGCTCAGGTTGAAATCTTACCCCTTTGCCAATTCTTGCTCGCTACCATTGTGACTATGTTGGAATGTAGGGTCACGGAAGCGTAAGAAGGAATAAGAGCTAAAGTCGAAGGCTTGGAAAACAAAGGAATTATATAGGCCAAATGCACCTCCTTCCAGCTGTTGTCAGCTGGTCACGGGTAGAGCTAGCCTAAATCGGAAGTTAGTACATCGCAGTCAGGTAATTAAAGTGGATCTTAAATAACTGTGAAAAAAAGAAGTTATGAATTAATATTGTGATAAGTGCTTAAAAAGATGACTACAATGTAGGAGACTTAGCCTTTCTATATAACGTATTTTATAAGTGAGCCGATAATATAAGCGAGCCGATAATTTTCCCTTACCTTACCACAAGTATCCTTAATTATATAATTACTACACTAGGAAATAATAATAACTGAATCGGAAACAGATAAAACAGACGATTCTCTAACCTCCTGACAGGTATAGGCATTATAGCCAGGCTTTCCACACACACCATAACACCAAGTCTTCGTACGTGCCCCCTTTACACTACTGCACCTTGTCTTGTTTCCTAAGCTAATTGCTCACTAACAGCCTTCTGATCTAGTAGATCCTGTGCCTGTTATACAGTAAGAGACCCTCTAAACTGTAAACGTGTTTTTTTTAGCCCTCTGTCACTTCTAAGGTCCTTATTAGTCTTTTGTAATACTAAGACCTCTATACGTAATAAGGCCACTTTATGCATTACAGCTATTGTACCTTTAACTAATTAGTCTATAGCAGCTAGTATAAGTGTCGGAGAGCTGTCCTGATGGTTAGATATCTAGCTTTTAATAAAATCCTTTTAAGAGGTAGCTTCTCAGGCGTTTTATGGTGTCTGAGATAGCTAAGGTAGTGTGTTTAGCGGTATAGTTTGTAGAGTTAGAGTTCGAAACTAAATAGTTATCTTTGATAATACTCTGTTTAGATTATACGGTATAAGGCCGGCTCCAGTAAATGCTTCTTAGATGTTTTTGTCAGTAAAGGCTGTAAAAAAAGCCTTTTTAAATGCATAGAGGAAATCCATCTTTATAATATGTGTAATGTATATCCGTATTAACTTATTGATTTGATTACCATAAGCCTTTTTCAATAGCCTAAAACAACTAACATCTAATAGCTAGGCCAGATGTAAGGAATGCGGAGGCATATAAAACGTATAAATAGAGTGCTCTTGGTAATAAGCTTTGAAATCGTCAGAGTGGTAGCTTCGTAGCCGTCAAGGACTAGGAGCCGGTGTTTCCCCTTTATACGAGATGTTATATAATGATTGAAGTGCTGAATAAACTCTAAGCCTTTTACATTCGTAATCCAGCCGTTATCGATTACTTTAATATACCAGGTCTCTAGAAGCCTACATTAATACCAGCCCTCCTAGTGGTATTTCCCTTTTAAAAGAATAAATAGAGAGATAGCCTAACCTTAAGTATTTACTGCCTGGATAACTGTAACCCACTCACGATTACTAGGTTAGACTTTTTTAGCCTTTCCATAACTATTAAAAGTAGTAATAACCATTCCAGTAGTAATTATATCTATTATAAAGCCAGTTTCGTTAAAGTTATAAATATCGTCATTAAAGATACTGTATTTAGCCTTTATGTTATACATAAGTGTAATCCACTTACTGTGACGACCCTGCAGGCCGTCACTTGGGCCGGAGCGGCCTAACGAATCCCCCGCAGGAGAAGCAGTGCGGGGGGACGGTGCATACTGTCCCAGCACACTGGGCCAGGGGTGCAAAGACCCGAAGCCCCTACAACCAGTAAGAAAGTGCTTAGTGGTCCACAAGGACTGACAACACCAAGCACCATTCAGTTAACTGCTTGGCCGCAACTGTGTAGTGCACCACTAAGCACAACAGACTAAGTAAGGTACAAAGTACCTTTTAGTTAGTTAGTATAGATAGCCATGGTTGTGCCCACAACCACTGTGAGGGACTCTGGTTCCTCACACTAGTATTCAATTATTCATTTATGTCCTACTGTTCAGACTCACCTCTGTGCATTATAGTGACAACGACCTACAGTGACATTAAACCCCCCGTCTAGGAGTGCTAGCTCAACAAGCCGTCTTTGGAACGCCCCTTACCTGTTGGCGTCCTGCCATACATTCTGTCTTAACCCGCGCCAGTCCTCTCGAGGCCTGTGTCGGGTGCAGGTCGTAATACTTACGAATAATATTTAGATCTTTGCATTTAGCCCTTTGTAGTTATATCTACGCGAAAAACGCATCTGGAGCTCTAGTTAGCGTTTGATAAAGTTATAAGCCCAGAGCTTACCAACAGGAGGCGCGTCGCGTTCGCGTAACAGTCGGTTAGCTATATCTTCCACAAAACGAAGCCGAGGAGGAAATATGTGTATAGAGCTCAGTTATGTACTGAATAATCGAATCCTCCTCTAGATCTGTAAGTTTACGTGAGTTAGCTGGAATATCGCGTCGTGAAGGCCGACCAGCGCGTCGATTATAAAGGGTAGTATAAGGGACAGAATAAATCTTTACTGTAGCTGAAAGACGAAGTTTAGGGTCTTTTTCAAGAGATTGAAATGCTAAGTTTAATTACGCATCTTTCGAAGGCGGTGCCATTTTGTGTAGTAGAGGAAAATGTTACAAAAGGTAAAGAGAGTGGAGTGGTAGAAAAATTATCGGCTTACTTATATTATTAGCTCGCTTATAAAATATGTTACTATTTTCTAAGCATTACTTTTTCAATCGGTAAAAGAATATAAGCAGCTATATTTTCTATAAGTGGCGAAATCTAGTAGAACTAGCCGTGCAGCCGTATGATTTACATACGTGAAGATATTAGCTTTTGAAGTTTTCTTATCTCTTTTATAACGTGTAAAAGCTCCTTTTTAGCATTTGCTTATTATTATCTATTAAAGTCGTTATAAATCTAAGCTACTGATAAGCCCTTAAAGTTTTATTAGTTATTAAGCTTATAGTTTGTATTAAAGTTAACACCCCTTTCATTAAGCTTTAAAAGGCTTTAATAAGCTTCTTTTCAAAGTGATGTAAGTGTTTTCTTTTATTCCTTTAACGTTTAACGTGCATGATAAGCGAGTCGCGCGGATAAGCGAGTCGCGCGTTTTTCAACACAACACACACCTCCTACCTCTGCAGCAAATTCTACCACAACTAACAATGGAAAGCCCTTCCAAAGAGGCCAGAATTCTCCTTACTCTTCAAGCTATCAAAAACAACAACAAACTTAGTATCGCAGCTGCAAGTCACTATTATAACATACCACCTTCAACCCTTCGCAACCGACATGATGGTAAACCTGCATAACGCAATACTCTAGCTAACTCGCGTAAGCTTACGGATTTAGAGGAGTAAACGATTATTCGATATATAACTAAGCTCTGTACACATGTATTCTATCCTTAGCTTTATTACGTTAAAGATATAGCTAACCGATTACTACATAAACGTAACGCGCCCCCTATCGGCGTACAATAGGCTTATAACTTTATTAAACGCTAGCCAGAATTTTAGACGCGTTTTATGCGTAAATACAATTACCAGAGGGCTAAATGCGAAGATCTAACGATTATTTATAAGTGGTTTACCCTTATGTATAACATTAAAGTTAAATACAGTATCCTTAACGATAATATCTACAATTTCAATAAGACTAACTTTATAATAGGTATTATTATCACTACTATAGTAGTTACTACCTTAAATAGCCGTAATAGGGCTAAACAGGCCTAGCCTGGCAATCGAGAGTGGGTTACAGTTATCTAAGGAGTGAATGCTTTAAGTTAAGCTATCTTATTATTTATTATCTTAGCTAAGCAATATTACCTTATAAACTGGTATAAAGAGTGCAACCTTCTAGCTGACTAGCGTATTGTAATAACTAATAATAACTAGACTATAAATGAGAAAGGTATAAATTAGATTTCACACTTTAATTTCCACACAGTATCTTATATAAAGGGTACACACCAGCTATTAATCCTTAATAGCCACAAAAGCTACCACTCTAAAGAATTCGATAATTATTACAAAGAGCATAACATTATTATACTTTATATACCTCCACACTCTTCATATATACTCCAGCCCTTAGATGTTAGTTATTTTAAACCGTTAAAGAAGGCGTATAACTGCTAAATTAAGCAGTTTACACAGATAAATATTATATATATTAGTAAGTTAGAGTTTCTTTATATATTTAAAGAAGCGTTTTTTACTTCAATTATAAAAAACAAAATTTAAGGGGGTTTTGCTAAAGCTAGCCTTATACCATACAACTTAAAAAAGGTAATATCTAATTTAAATATACACATTCAGACCCTAACACTCCTTACCTTAAGCCTAACTACCACACTACCTTGGGTCTCCTAAACGTTACATAACCCTTAAGAGGCTACCTTATAGTTAGTGTTTATTAAAACTTGAATTTCTAACTATTAGAGCAGCTCTCTAACCTTAATACTAACTACTGTGGATCGATTAGCTAAAGGTATAATAACTGTAATGCATAAAGTTACTTTTTTACGTATAGAGGTCTTAGCATTACATAAGGCTAATAAAGTGCTTAGTAAGCGACAGAGGGCTAAAAAAACACGTGTGAGGCTTAAAGGGTCACTTACTGTATAAGAGGTATAGGATTTACTGGATTAGAAAGCTGTGGGTGAGCAGTTAGCTTAGGAAACACGATAAAATGATAGTGGTGTAAGGGGGTCTTATTTAAAGGTTCGGTATTATAGCGTGTGTGGCCAGCCTGGCCATAATGCACGCACGTGTAAGGAAGCTATAGAATTGTTTAATTCATCTGTTTCTAATTTAGTTATTGTTATTTCCTAGTGTTATGGTTATGTAATTAAGGATAATTGTAGCAGGGAAGTGGAAAGCGCGTGACTCGCTTGTCCGCGCGACTCGCTTATTATACACGTTATAATAAGTGAGATAACTAGATAAATAAATTAACTACTTTTCTATACACCACGACTATCCTTAATTACATAACTATAACATTAGGAAATAATAATAACTGAATCTAAAACAGATAAATCAGACAATTCTATAACTTCCTTATATATATGTATTAGTGTTCGGTAACGGTAACGGTCATGTTACCGATTTCCAGCTTTTGGCCCCTTTCTATTTCCTAACTCTAGTAATTAGGTAATGCTAAGATTACCCAGCTCCCTAGGGCCCACAATTTTGGCTGACTGGGCACTTGACTAGGCGAGGGTTTAGTGTCTGAAAAAGTGATATTTTACTAAGTTTAACTGCTAAAAATAGAAATTTAAGACAGGGCTTCCCATTCTTCGTCTTCTTCACCTACCTTATCCATGACAGCCTCAAAGAATTCCTCTGCTTTAGGGCCTTTAAATAGATTCTAGTGCTTATCCTCCATCTCTAGTAGTTCGGCTGGATTAACAGACTCCTAAGAATCTAAACGCTCTTTCCTGTTATTACCGTCTTCTGGATTCCTAAGTCTTTCCAAAGCGTTAGTATTTAGGAAGATAAAGGTAGTGTAGTTAGCTCTTTCTAATATAAGCTAGTTACGTACTTTACTGTAGAGAAACTTCGTTACAGAAAAGGAGCGTTTAGAAGGTATATTATTAACTAAAGTAGAAAAGACCCTCTTAGCCAGAACGGCTAATTTAAGATTCGTAATGTTATGCTAGAGTTAGAAATCGTAAGGTTTAACCTCTTAATTAGCTATGTAATCTACTTTAAAATATATTTTATCCCGGTTTCTAAATTAATAAAACTGAGAGATTACTAATAGTTAAAATCCTGTAATATAATATCGCTGTAAAAAGGCCTTTACACGCGTAAGGGTTTCGATAAAGAGTAACTTATTCTAAATAGAAAGATCTAAAGCCTAAATAATAAAGTAAAGGTTTAAGGTTTACTTTTATTACCTAATAGCGATTATATAATATAATTAATATTAGTTAACCTTAAATTACTTTACAGACCTCTTTAAATATTACTACCTAACCTAAATCGATTACGAATTCTTAATAATGTAGTTAACGTGTAGACAGTCTAATTCTAAGCGTTCTTAAACTGCGCTAATTAGCTTTAAAACGTTTATAAGAACCTCTACATAACATTAGAAAACGTAATCTTTAAGATACGTAATAACCTTAGCTTAACGCTATTGTATCTCGTAATCTATAATAAAAACCAATTTACATACCCAGGCCTAAAGAGCCTCTTTACTATTAGAAATAGACTGGAAAGCTGATAATTAAATACTTTACTAAATGATAACTAAACTAATTAAAGCCTTCTTCTTATTAAAATTGCTGGCGTCGCTTCGTTCGTCATTCCGCAACAGCCCTTCGCTACGCTACGGGGCGCTCCATTCCTCACTTTCGCTCCTGGCAATTTTAGCATAGGGTATTAAGCTTATTTAAATAAGTGCAGCGAACAAAGCGACAGAAACCTGTCCAGAGGCCAATACATCTATTTAAAGAGATAAAGAAATAATTAAAAATAAATCCTACTTTTTAAAGCTTTATTTTCTAAGATTTAAAGACTTTATTTTATACAGTTTACAGGCTTTCTTTTACGGAGTTTACAGGCTTTATTCTACAGGGTTTATAGCCTTTATTCTACAATTTACAATTTACAGTTTTTTTTCACTTTCATAAATGCAATTCGAACTGGGAACCTCTTTAATTTATATTACGCTATTTACCACTATACTATTCCTATTTCTATCTGTGAAAAACTAAAGGTTTTTTTTAACTTAACTGGGTGAATTAAAGTAATAATTTAATAATTATTAATTATAAGCTTACATAATCAAATAATACGTTTTAATATGCATTACATGATGTGGAATCCGATTTTCACATTGTTTTCAGGGTTAGGGTTAAGTAACGGGAGATATTCAGGTTTAAAGTGAAAGAATCATGACTTTTACAGTTATTATTTTAGTTTATAATATAGAACAAGGTAGTATTATGCGTAGATTTCAACTATAATTCTTAATCTAAAGCCTGAATTGGAATAGCTATTAAAACCAGAGAGATATTTAAGTTTATATTAGAGTTATTATTGTTATTTAGATTTAAACGGTAATATCTTTGTTATTATAAGCCGTATAGTAAAAAGAGTCTCAGCTTTGTATTCTTTGTAATAAATTGTATAGGAAACGTAATTATTACTTCTTATTATGCTACTTATTGATAGATTATTATAATAATAACTATTATCATTCAACTTTAAACTCTAATATCTTTCTCACTTTAAGCGATATGGTAAAACTGATTCCAGTTCTGGATTCTACGTAATAAGCCCTATAATAAACGTAAGTAATAGAACTTATTATATTACTTAATAACCAGCTATTATTTAAATTATTATTATTGTTAGACTTTAAACAGTAATATCTTTCTTATTATAAGCTTTATAGTAAAGGCTATTCCAGTTCTGAATTCTTCATTAAAAACTACGTATAAAACTACATCATTCGGTTAGATCTGTCCTTGTTCTTGATTTTGAATACCCATTTGTTTAATTTTTTCCAACGCTAATAACTCCTGAACCGTAACCCTAACCCTGAATCTGACTTCAGATTTGGATTCCTGGTCACGTGACGTATCTGAAACCATATCATATCACGTGATTTGGAGCCCGAGTAGGGGCCCGAGCAGACCCACTTTTGATAATGAATCGACCAGTCCTAGGTCGAGTTGAATTTCCTTATCAGTTTTGACTGAATTTCCCATAGTATTTTTTTTTTGGACCACCCTTACAACAAATTGTCCTCCGGACAGGATAAAACCGTTATTAGTAGTTATGTAAAAAAGCTAACTAAAGCTTAGATTTCTTAAAGAAAGCTAGAACTTTCGAAACAGTAGCTATTACCTCCTTCTATCTTAATATTTATAAGATATCCTTAATTAATAACTAAAAGCTGTGGGAATCGTAAAGTGTATAGAAAACGTGTAAGAAACTAAATCTCTTAATTATCTTACAGTAGAACTTACATATTGTAAAGTTTATATCAGTTATTATTATGTTAATCTTTAATATATTTAGGCTAATAATATCTTTAATAATAAGCTTAAAGAGCGATACGTAACCCTCAGTAAAGTAGCTCTCAGTACTAGTATTAATCGTCTCTTAGTAAAAAGCTAGTAAATAAAGTATCTAAATCGATACATTAATTATTTGGTTATTAACAGTATCGTCTAAACTATTAATAATAAGGTTAATTAATTAAGCTTAGTTAATATACTTCTTAATCTCCTTATAGCACTCTAACTACACCTAAGGCAGTTAAAGTGTAATTATATTATTAGACAGTAAAGTATAGTTCGGATTAAGCTCTTAAAGTAGATCTTTTATCGCAGGGTATTTAAACAGCGTAAATAACAGTCCTATAGTAAAAACTGCTGTAGCTGCGATCTTCGTAACTCTTTCTTAATAGTTCTTCAGCACCTTGCTAATCGTAACAGAGGGTAAAATCGACTACTATACTAACTCGCGCTTACGGTACTAGAAGTTATACACTTAATAAGGTACCTTCTCTACCGTGTAACGTTACGCGTAAAGGTTATAAAGCACTACCAGCACCTAAACTACTTACCGAAATTAAAGTTGTAGTATTTAGCGAGAATACTTTCAGTATTAAGAGAATTAATTTAATTGTAGTAAGGTGAAATAGCCTTTATAGATAGAGCTATCAAGGTTAAGAATAGAAGTTAAGAATAGAGTTATTACAAAGAAGGTGGGCTATGGGAGCTGTGAGAGTGGTATGCGTAAAGTTTACCCTAGCAGAACGGGGCTATAGATTTCCCCTATAGAAAACCCTAACCCGGCCCCACTTAAGTCACGTGTAGTTGTTATATAGGGTAAATTACCAGTTACAGGCTTGGGTAAGGTAAAAGGTGGTAATTCTTACCGCCTTGGGTGGGTATGGTAATTACCGAATATTAATATATATTATATAACTCTCTGGCACCTATACGAGCTAACTCTTCTAGCTTAATTTCCCTTATAAGCAACGTTGGATTCGTAGCACCTTTATATGGCATTTTATAAGGTTATTAAAATATCTAGATAAATACAGGAATCTGATATCACTTCTACAAAGAGCGTAAAGTAGCAGATGTAATAACGGTGTAGAATATATATAGAAAATATTTAGGCGCTAAGAGAAGAATGCTTATAGAAAGATAATCTTACTTAGATAACCAGTTAAGTAGAAGCTAAAGAAGTGGTAAAGTGGTAAAGCTTAAAGGAAAACATCTAGGTGCGTATATTATAAGCCAAGGGTCTCTCTTATACGTTATTTAATAGCTTATAAAGGTGGGAAACAGTGTAACAATTAGTGGAGAACTATATACGTTACGTTTACACTATTACTATAAGCGAAAGAAAGGTAATAGAGCATGTAAGTAGTCGAAGCCGCTTAATTCGGCAGCAGATGCTGCCAAATCAAGAGGTAGAAACTGCAACACTGAGACTAATGGTATAATAATATCTTAAGTAAAATCTTTTAATAAAGTATCTTTATACTCTTTTAAAGCTTCCTACTTAAAGGTTATACATATCTTATTATTACTATTCTCCTGTAAGTAGCTGTTTTCCTTAATAATTATACATAGCTTTACATTATTAGTAAAAGCCTTATCTAACTATTTTAAAGTTTCTCGTTATCTAAACTGTTATTTAAAGAGCTCTTTAGTCTCTCTAAACCTATTATAATGTGTAAAAAGTAATCTAACACTCTTACTAATTAAGTAAAGGTATAAGCCTTAAGTTTAAAGCTAAGCTTTAACCTTTAACGTTAACTTTAAAGTTATAAGTTTTAGTTTAATGCTTATAGAGCTTTCCTTAAGCTTTATAAACTTATCCTTAATGTAAAGGAGCGTTACGATGTCTTTAAGCGCACTTACCCTTAAGTTCTTGTGACAACCCTGCAGACCGTCACTTGGGCCGGAGCGGCCTGACGGATTCCCCGCAGAAGGAACAGTGCGGAAAGGCAGTACGTACGGTGCTGCGCACTGGGCCAGGGGTGCAAAGACCCAAAGCCCCTACAACCAGTCAGCAGTCGCTTAGTCTTAGCAAACACGCTCACGTACTGAGCATCCTTAAGGTCACTAAGCAGGAAGTGCTTAGTGGCAAGGTGCTCAGTCCCCTACTAAGCAGAAACCCACTGAGCAAGGTATAAGGTACCTCTTAGCTAGTTAGTATAGATAGTCATCATCGTGACCACAATAGACGTAAGGGACTCCTAGTTCCTCACGCTAGTATTTAATGATTCATTTGTGTCCTACTGTTTAGACTTACCTCTATACATTATAGTGACAGCGACCTACAGTGACATTAAACCCCCGTCTAAGAGTGCTAGCTTAACAAGCTGCCTTCAGAACGCCCCCTACCTGTTAGCATCCTGCCATACGTTCTGTCTTAACCCGCGCCAGTCCTCTCGAGGCCTATATCGGGTGCAAGTCGTAATAGTTCTAACTCTTAAAAGCATCTTTATTAGCAGATTTAGAAGTTAAAGCTTCGTTATTAGTAAATATAAGTATAACGTTTAAGTTTAAAATATTATGTAATAAGCTTAGGTATAGATAAAGCGTCCTGTATTTACAGCTTAATTTTAATAAAGCTAAGTAACTGTTAAGTAACTTACACTAACAGTACCTTTACTTCCTTACTCTCCTTTTTATAAAAGACTTTTTTATTAAATATTATATTACGTGTTATAAGTACTGTTTTCAGTTATAGGTATTAAATACGGTAAATGTTAAAGGCTATGTATTTAACTAAGTACTTAATATACCCTTAAGATTTAGTTTTAAAACTAAGCTTATCTTACTTTACCTTTTACCTTTTATTAAGAACGTAAGCTTAGTATCTATAAGTGTAGATCTTACTTTAATCTAAGCGGTAATCGTTTACTAAGCTTTTGCTAAGCTTACTTAATAATATATATTACTGGAAATACTATTTAAACAACATATAAAGCTTCTTATTAGGTAATATTTAGTCGTTACGGTTTGGCACGCCATGCAGAACAAATCTCTAGAGCAGACCGCTGGCAGGTTGAGGGATCTCAAGCAAGCGTTGGCGAACGGAGCGGATCTTACGATATATCAGGACTCTATGAACCGCGAGAAGTTCAACACGCTCAAGAAGGTCGCGACTGAGATCAAGGAGAATCGTGATCGTGTTCTGGAGGCTTGAGTTTAGGTATATGCTAGATTCATTTCATACGTCGTGGTGTGTACGGCTCCAAGTTTCAAAGGCTAGGATAAGGATTGTCTCATTTCTGGCACTACGGACTTGGAGTACGGTCAATATTATCCAGATGGCCACCCTATTATATCATATGATCACTTGATATGGGAATACGTAAATTTGGGAAAGCGAATTTGGTTTAGTTAAAAACAGCCCTGGCCACTTGTTGAACGATGTAGCCATCGTGTTACAGGGCCTACCTAAGGGTGAAATGGAGTCAGACTGATAGAGCTATAGCTAAGATAACCCATGCAGTGGCAAAGGGAGCAACAAACACAAGGGCTTCTTGATAGGGGGTACGTGCTGGGCTATCATCAGCAGTGACGGAGGGAGCAAGAGTCACAAGGGCTTCTTGACAGGGGGTAGATTGTTGACAACCGGCGGGGGAAGCTCGTGAAGAGTATTTCTGACAAAAACAGCCAGGTCAATCCCATCGAGCTCGGTAGCCTGCCACTCAATGGATGACTCAGGCATCGTATAAACTTGCCGGTTAGCTCTGCGGCCAATGTGCGTCAAAATAGTCCAGGGCGGAGAACCTGCAGGAAGAAGCATTGGGTGGCCTGCTGAGAACCAAGGGAATTTGGTCTGTGCCTCGGCAAGAAGAGGTTACTCTCCTTTCTCCCGAACCTCCGAGTCCCTTCCGCAAGACAAACAGTACATCCGACGAGGGGCTTCGATTCCGTAAACACTAGGGGGGTATCTACACTCTTGGGGAATGAACTCACCGCAATCCGGGAAAGCGCAGCATCACCTGTCAGGTGGTTCGCTCATCCACTTGACGCGCAAAAAGAAGGCTTTGGATAGAGCGGGAGTTAGACAGCTCACGAGGTTTCTAGTCAAGACGCAACGTCCATAACGTCCATAACGTCCACAGCACTCAAGTCTAAGCCCAGCAGCTGTATAAGCGTCCTGTTCAAGTCTTCCCTCTCGTCCATTGCCCACCGACATATCAAAGAGCCAGGGGCATGGCCTGTAGTAAGGCACGTCATGATACCGATCGCATTGCTTGTTCGCCCATGATAACTCAAGTCTGAACTCTTCTCTTTCGTCCTGCAGTCTCTTCACTTCGCCCACGCGGGTTGGGCTGTCTATGATCTCGACGTGCTTGGAAGCGATTGCCCTGGCGCAACGGAGACAGAAGCCTGAGTTGATGTGGAACGTTTCACTGAGGGTACGGAGCTAATGGGAGCAGCGGAAGTGCAGTTGCAAATTGACTTGATTAGGTAGAAAGGGTGGGAGCGAAGCTCCCAGACTAAATACAAAAGAGAGCTCCCTGTGTGTGAGGAGAGCACATGACGAAAGGCTCCTGCGCTCCAGCCTAGCCTGGAGCGGTAAGGC
>Ga0247780_1001243_pt1 | contig 16575 bp, 8 predicted proteins | sample UWRJL079202R5_FD_179927 | JGI IMG/M metagenome (GOLD analysis project Ga0247780, IMG submission 179927) | Plant litter microbial communities from Arlington Agricultural Research Station in Wisconsin, United States - UWRJ-L079-202R-5 | ecosystem: Environmental > Terrestrial > Plant litter >... | reverse complement strand
TGTGATACAATATGGTCACCTGGTTGGCCACGTGACTCGCCACCTTCCACCACTATATTACTGGCTCTCTGCCACCCTCTCCTTTTTATCTAGAATAAGCAATTCCATCACTCTTTTGCCGAACGGCTAGAAAACCGCTCTGTTTTGTGTTCCACATATAGACATCGGCAATCCCTCTCCATAATTTACGGGCCATCAGGTCACACCACCAGCAGAGAGATTAATACCCAATCAGACCCACCAGACGCGGCCGGAAGCATACAAACCAGCTGCCGTGGGCCTCCCCGCGTCTTACACTTTAGATTTTAGGGCGATCACTTAGAAGCTTAAGCCGGGACCTCCAAGCAAACGAAGAGAAAGCGTTATTTTTCACTACACCCGAATCCGATATATATTACGGTAACACGCTTTTAAGGGTGAGATCTCGACTTCAAGTGGCCGGACCTCAGCGAAAGCTCACGCTATACAACCATACTGAAAGCTCCTTACACAGTGATTCGCAGAGAATAATGGGCGTTCCTTCCTCTAGGTTAGCAGAGGAGTCCAACACATAAAATGGTGTGAAATGTGGGGCCAACCCCACCGACATCTAGTCTGGGGGTTTCCAGCCAGTCCGGGCTTCAACGCCGCCTTTCTTCTTCCTTTCATCCCACAGAGTAGACGTAACACATCACCAGTTTGCCTGCTAGACTGCGTCACCCACATGGGCCCCACATGGTAATAACGACTCCCTTCAACCCCACAAGGTCTACAGCCAATGCCTTCAAAGTCCAGTTCTCCTTCACCTAAGTCCCCTATCTACTCCGCCGGGGGTGTGCTAAAGACCTTATATATTATTCACCTCCACAATATACTCAAATTAAATTATCACTATCTGGCCGGGTTCCTCGCACATGCTTAGGTCGGTTCGTGACGACAGGGAGGTATCAAATCATCAACTCTCTTTAACAGCCTGCCCCCAGTGTATCCAGACCACCCACAAACTCGAAGACTCGATAAACTAAAGTTCAGTTCCCGGTCCCCGGGCCATACATGTCGCCGGCACTTCTAAATATCATTCCTGAATACGGTGGGGACTGGTAAAAATACCTCCTACCTTATACGCCCCCCAAGGCTGGCTAAGTCAGCCACATCTCCAGGGTCGTGCGACAGCAAGGCAGACTTCAACTAATCACATACGCGCCCCCTATAAAGCAACTCCATCTTGTAAATGGCAACATCCCAAGAACGGCAATGCGTAACGAGAAAAGATTATGCCTGGAGCCGCGCCGCAGGCGCACAGTCAATAGTTCAGATGACATGTAGGGGGTTTGATAGAAAAGCGGACATAGGATTGGTGATGGGTGATGCTTGGCAACTAGACGGTATGCATTTAGTGCTTACGTGGGGTGCCCCATTAGACTGGTTTCCGGGTTCCTGGGAGAGGACGTTAGTCAGCATTGCCTCGCCGTCACGGTTTCTAAACACGGGGGGGCAAAATTAAAACTTCAGCAAGGTTTATGTTGCATTCCGTGCCGTATACGAGCTTACACTAGTATGAATGTATGTTTTGACTTTAAATTTCAGGCCTGTGCAAGACATGGAGTCTTGCGCCCCGAGTTTGGGGTTTTGCGGCACAGCAACAAGCACAACATGGGTCAAGTTTGGATCTGGTCATCCCACGAGCCTGAGTCTCACAACCATCGGCATGGGTTTCCGTACCTGCATCAAGGATTTTTGACCGAGATCTGTGTCTTTTCTTGTGTTCGGGCCGATGATGAGGGCGCGCGCAGTCACTTGCCGGCCCGAAAAACCGGTTCAGATCTCCCCCATGAAGGGATGTTGCGGCTGTGAATTCGCAAATCTAAGTCGAAAAGTAGTCTAGATTCAGCTTCCAAAATAAGACCCGGGCCGACTATTCTGTTGATGCCGGGCTTTTGTGTTGCATTCGACTTGAATAGGTATCTACCCACTCAGGCTCTTGTCCATCCATGGTTGCAATAGTTTGCGGACAAAGACGTCAACCACAACTTCGACTGACTGTGCCGCATCGCATGCTGGAAGCGTGAGCATGACGGTAAGCAACTAGCACTCTACGTATCCCCATACGGCGTGGAGCGACCGGAGTCTTCGGAGTCACCGAGAGAATTACGACTTGAGGTAAGGTCGGCAGTGTGTCAAAAAGTATAAGTAGAGTACAGCTTCATCATCTCCATCACGTCACCAGAACAACACCATCCACACACCACATTCACTCGCAGTAGCCTGGTCCTTACCATACCCTCGTTTCTCAACATGACTCGTTCCATCACCTTCCTGGCCGTTGTGGCCAGCCTCGCCTCCACGGCCGTTACTCACTCTTTCATAGACTTTGTCAACATCGACGGCGACCACTACTACGGCTACGACCCGCGCCCCGGAGGTACTGATCCCCCGCTGACGGCCAACCGCGTTGTCTGGGCCCATAACGCACCCGACCAAGGCTGGGTCAATGGTTCCCATTACAACACCCTACACATCGCCTGCCACCACGACGCCACGTCCGTCCCCGCGCACGCCCCCGTGCGCGCCGGCCAAACCGTCGGCGTTCACTGGCACGGATGGCCACGCATCCACACGGGACCTGTCCTCTCGTACCTCGCCCCCTGCGAAGGCACCAGCGACGGCTGTGCCTCAGTCGACAAGACGAAGCTCCAGTGGACCATGGTCGATGATGGAGCCCCCGGCCTCCTCAGCACCGAGCCTAGCGCTACAAACGGCACCTGGGCGACCGACTTCCTCATCGGCAACAGCCCGAACCCAAATTTCCCTAACACCAACGCGAACAACACCTGGCAGGTCCGTGTCCCCGCCGGCCTGAAGCCCGGCCCGTATGTGCTGCGGCATGAGATTATTGCCTTACATTACGGAACGTATCTCGAGGAGGGCGGCGCACAGCACTATCCTTTTTGCATCAACCTCTTCGTTTACCCTCCGACCGGAACCCCCCCTGCGCCGTTCCAGTTGACTCGCGTCACTTCGAAGGATTTGTACAGGGTGGGACACCCGGGCTTGTACTACGACCAGAGCAAGAGGCCCATGGACCCGTACGTCCTTCCCGGTCCGGGTCTTGCGCGAGGAGCGCAGCCGGTGAAGCCGCAGGAGCAGTTTCCTCCCCACTATGTCAAGGATGGTGTCCCGGTCCGGGTGCGGGGGACTACGCCGGTGCCGTTTGTGGCGAAGAGGGCTGTCGAGACGTTTGCCGCTTGAGAAGGGCAGATAAATGGATTTTTTGGCTGGGAAGGGAGGGGAGCGGTTGTTACCTATGATTCTTGTCACTCGTTAGACTTGTTAAGCAACGTATCTTGGAAACGAAGTTGGATCTGCGTTGACGCGCTGGCGTCAGGGGTTGCAATTTAACTTCTCTTTCCAACTTCTTCAACCCCTTTCCCAGCCGCGATTTCCCCATCCGGCCTATCCCATTGCGCATTCTTCTACTATGGCTTGCGCGTAGATGGCGCGGTAGTTAAAATATGCATATACCCTTTTCTCGTGGAGTTGTCTGCGGAGGTGGGTGACATAACAGAAACCTCCTCGGGCACCCGTCCCATAACTGTCCTCCAAACGAATAGGATCTGTCAGATGGAAGAGGTCCCTGGCCATCTAGTTAGCGGAGTTGACTGGATGCCTGGCACTGCCAGAGCGCCAGTGAGCCTCAGCCACTACAATGACGAAGGCTGAACCCTACTAATAGGTCTATAAAAGAAAGGGGTTCTGGCTTGCAGCCAGAACCACACCGGACAAGCAATAAAATCAACCAGTTGCAACCCCTTTCAATTCCAGAGTTTCCAAAGTGCAAGCGATTGCTAGAATAGGTTGGCTACGAAGTGGGGCAATCGTGTGACCAACGTGGCCCAAGCGCTCAAGGCGCGTAGGGTTGGTACCAGCCGTCACAAGCAGAAACTTTCAGAAAACGTTACACACACTGGAAACTGTGGGTTGCAAATGGGTTGATTGTCTCGGTTGTTCTTATGGTTCTAGCTTGCAGCCAGAACCCTTTCTTATAGACCTATTGCTAGGCTTCAGCCTTCGGCCTGGTGGTAGCTGTAAAGTACTAATACTGCGGCGGTGCAAGGCATTCTGCCAGCCACACGATTCAGGGGCTCAGGGGCCCCCTGAATCTGACAGAAACATCTAATAGTAGTACACCTCTGCCGGCATTATAAACGTTAGCTTGTCAAGGGTGTTGCTGATTGCGGCTTGGTGTGGAAATTTATGGAAACACTAACAGTGGGCCCCTTGTTGAGCTAACGTTTATAATGCTAGCGGAGGTGTAGAGTCAAGAATTTTAGGAGTTGAAAATAGAAACAAGAGACTGTAACGACCTTGCAGGACGTCACTTGGGCCGGCGCGGCCCGACAAACCCCTGCAGGAAGAACAGTGCAGGAAACAGTACACACGGTACTACGCACTGGGCCAGGGGTGCAAAGACCCGAAGCCCCTACGACTAATGGGAAGGTGCTCGCAGTATGCCGAGTGCTCGCACTGCGAGCAGGAGAAACCTCACGAGCAAAGCGTTTGCAAGAAGCAGAGTGCTCGTGCCACAAGCACTCACGACACCATAAGTAAGGTATAAGGTACCTTTTAGTTAAGTTAGTATAAATAGTTATTATTATGACCATAATAACCATAAGGGACTCCTGGTTCCTTACACTAATATTTAATTATTTATTTATATCTTACTATTCAGACTTACCTTTATACATTATAGTAATAACAACTTACAGTGACATTAAACCCCCCATTTAAAAGTGATAGCTTAATAAGCTGTCTTTAAAATGCCCCTTAGCTTTTAACGTCCTACTATACGTTCTATCTTAACCTGCGCTAGTCCTCTTAAGGCCTATATTAGGTGTAGGTTGAAATACAATACTAACGTCGCAGTTCTAAACGCTGTTTATTAAACTTCTAAACACCCTCTTCCTCCCCTTACTATATTAGCATTACCTCCTCCTTATAACCCGTTAACTGGAAATAATAACCTGTTTAATAATGTCTTAATACCTAATATCACCTCTATTAGATAAGAAACGGAAACTGTAGATAAAGATAAACTCTCCTAAGTAAAGCTTATTAAAGCTTTCCAGACTTATAGAGTGTTTATAGCTATAATAATTAGAACCACGTTAGTTACTTAGCAGACTTTTAAGAGCTTAAAGACAAGCTAGCCATTTCAGTTCACTAGTAAAAGTACTAACTTATTTACCTAGCTTACCTATATAAAGTATAACTTTCAGCTCCAGGGAATTATTATAATGGATTGGAAAGTCCTTTATACTGTAAGTTAGCTTAAGGGCGACCTTAACATTTAGTTTTTGGTAATTATCAAAGACTATTTAAACTTAATCCTTATAAAATAAAGAACTATTACTGTTAAAGTGTTTAATAAGTATAAGGGATAGATTAACTTTAAAGCTGAAATTACTAAGATATATAAAGTCTGGAATAAGTAGAAGTAAGTTAAAGACTGTTTAAAGAAGCTGGTATAGCTGTTTTTAATAGCTATGTACTTATCTGCCTTTAACTATAATTAATATTAGGTTAATTAAAATAAGTTAACTTTAAAGTTTCGCTTTTATAAAGGTTTAAAGGATAATATTAAGGATAAGCTTTATAAGAAGGACTAGTATATATTTAACCTTAATTAGTACGTTATTAAAGTTATTAAAATTGCTAGCGTCGCTTCGTTCGTCATGACGCAACGGCCCTTCGCTACGCTACGGGGCGCTCCATTCCTCACTTTCGCTCCTGGCAATTTTAGCGCGGGGTATTAAGCTTATTTTATTACGTATTATTTAAATTAATTTAATAAAGGAAGCGAATAAAGCGACAGAAACCTCTCCGGAGGACAATCAGATCCGTGGCTGCAGGGTACACAGCTGCAGGGTACTATTACAACCTGCACCCGACACAGGCCTCGAGAGGACTGGCGCAGGTTAAGACAAAACGTATGGCAGGACGCCAACAGGTAGGGGGCGTTCCGAAGACGGCTTGTTGAGCTAGCACTCCTAGACGGGAGTTCAATGTCACTGTAGGTCGTTGTCACTATAATGTACAGAGGTGAGTCTAAACAGTAGGACACAAATGAACAATTGAATACTAGCGTGAGGAACCAGAGTCCCTCACGGAGGTTGTGGGCACAACTATGGCTATCTATACTAACTAACTAAAAGGCACTTCGTACCTTACTTAGTCTGTTATGCTTAGTGGTGCACCACGTAGTTACGGCCAAGCAGCTAACTGAGTGGTGCTTAGTGTTGTCAGTCCTTGTGGACCACTAAGCACTTTCTTACTGGTCGTAGGGGCTTCAGGTCTTTACACCCCTGGCCCAGTGCGTCTGCACAGTGTGCACCGTCCTTCTGCACTGTTCCTTCTGCGGGGGATTCGTCGGGCCGCCCCGGCCCAGGTGACGGCCTGCACGGTCGTCACACTTTAGTGTAAAAAGGCCGAATTTAAGATGTGAAGGTAATAAGAAGAGTGGGCCCTTAAAGTGAAGGAGTAGAAGCTCCAGATTAAAAAAGAGAAGATGGAGTTAGTGATGGCTTATAAAGCTTAAGAGGACTAGTTCTTATTTTATACTGCTTTTTTCCTTATTAGTATTAGTTTCTTTATTTTCAACACTCTAAATGGTAATCTTTAACAACTACTTTAATTACACATAGGGAATTTTGAAGTTCTTAATTACTCGGTGATAGGTCAGGTGAGCTACGTGGAGTAGGTCGGGTGAGGTGCGCGGTGTAGGTCGGGTGAGGTGTGCTAAGGCTCGCTTAACCCCTGGAGTAGGTCGGGTTGTCTGATTCCTGCGTTATCCCGAATGGACAAAAGCTAATTCGACATTTCACAAGGTTTTCGACAGGAGGAGGGCGGGTCTAGCTCTGTGGTTAGATGCGGCAAAGGCATCTGTCGATACATGGAGTAAGTCGGCTGGCTTCCTGAACAGGCTACTTGTCAGAATCTAGCACTTGTGTCCAATTGTTGCAAAAATAGTTGTTGATTGCGTTCTCAAAAGCTGTGGAATCTCTGGCCTCTTGAAGGCTCTGTTGCCAAGGCGGCAACCTCCGCAAAGTGGCCCCCACAGCCCCATATAAGCTGACACTACTACAATACGCAGGGGTAGATTTTGTTAGCTTGGTACGTGCCAAGAAGGTGGCTGACTATATAAAGAACAGGGTTGGGCACAGGCCTCTGAAGCCAATCGACCTAACAATATCTACCCCTTCGTATTGTAACATTGCTCAAGAAAAGGTACGGATGGTTTTTGCTGTTGCTCAATTTGCCACACACCGGATTTGCCAAAACACCTGTGGCTCCACCCACAGTGTTTGCTTAGTTGTGTTTTGCTTAGTTGAGCAAACACTGTGGGTGGAGCCACAGGTGTTTTGGCAAATCCGGTGTGTGGCAAATTGAGGGGTGGATTACGTTACGTTATGGTATGAGCTTTGCTGAGGTAAGGCGAAAAACCACACCCGAAAACGTGAAGTTGCACGTGAGACCAACCACCTTTCGGCTGAGCTTTTTTTGGACCCATCAGAGAGCCTTCCGTTCCTCCAGGCATCAATCAATCGATCATCCAGCTGAGCTGGAAGCAACATGCAACCTAGATTTTGGCGACCCAAGGTGTTCTCGCGCCGTGTTGTGCCATTCCGTCTTCGTGTTCTTGCCCGCCCCCGAAATGGATTCCTCATGTGTAGCATCGGCGGCCGCGAGCGTGCTCGCATCCACGATCCAGGTGACGAGCTTCCTATATGGCAGCTGGGACGAGGCTGGCGCGCCGTCGGCTGGCCGGCTGATCCACGAGCTGTCGCGGCTGCGCAACATGCTCCAGGAGACCGAGGAGGCGGCCCTGATGGTGCCGGTACCTGTGATTCTCTACACGCTCCCCGAGGCCTTCGAGGACACCGCAATGCTGCTCCAGCAGCTCAAAGTGCGGCTCTGGACGGCATCGAGCGACTCGCCCCCACTCAGGAGGCAAGATAATGGCCCCATAAACTGGTCTTGGCGGCCGTACGACACGACACGGAAGATGCGATGGGGGCTCACCAAAACCGAGGTCGAAGCATTTCTGGGAGGCCTACAGAGCAGCCTCTCGCGACTCCAGCAAAGGTCGGGCGTCCTTGACAGCCTCCCCCAAACGCAGAAGCAAGCTGACAGAGTGCATGTGGCAGCATCGGTGGCGTGCCAGAACTTTCGTATAGCCGAAGTGTCGTGAAGCAGTCGAAGCCCACAGTGCAGGCCACGGGCGCCTTGTGGAGCCTCCGAGCCGACTACTCGAGCGCCCACCTGGACGCCGTGTCCAAAAGGGAGAAGGGAACGAGTACCTGGATTTTGAGCAGGCTGGAATTCACGAGATGGGCCCGGAACCTTTGGGCAGACGATGTCCTGCAATGCCCGGGCGTGCCGGGCTCGGGGAAGACCATCACCGCGTTTGTCACCTCTGCCGCCGCCCCAGCCTGCAAAATCGCGGGCTGCGGGGTATGTATGGGATGAAGTAGATTGCTGACCGTGGTCTCGCCAGATCTGTCGTGATCGACCACTTGAAGGAGTTCTGCGAGGACTCGATCAACTCCAACCTCGGCCTTGCGTATTTCTACTTCAACTACAAGTCGCCCAGCACGGTGCTCGGGCTAGCCTTGGCCCTGCTGGAGCAGCTCTACATCCAGTCTACGCTGGCGACCGAGGTTCAAGAGCTCGAGATGCTCGCAGAGCGGAAGAAGGAGATGGACATCAGCGACGTGGTGCCGGTTCTGCTGTCCTTGTGCAGCCGATTTCGCAGGACCTACGTCATCATCGACGCCCTCGACGAGTGCCTCGCTAGTCACCAGGGTGACCTGGAGCAACTGCTGACCTCGCTGATCGCTTCTCGCTGCCGCATTCTGGTCTTTTCGCGACCCAACCCGATACTGAAGGTTGTCGAGAGGTACCCGCACATTGAGATCCGCCCGACGGAGAATGACATCAGGACCTTCACCACAGCACAGATAGCCCGCAGTTCGAGACTAAAGAGATTGTCTCAAGATGACAAGGACCGAATTGTCGAGGTTCTGTCTAGAGAAGGGTCAAACCATGGAATGTATGTACAGCGCTACCGTCTCTCGCACTAGTCTTGTCTGTTTTTTTTTTCTTCCTCCTCCCTATCACGGGACTCCTGATGGGCTTACAGATTCTCTGTCAGGTTCATCCTGGTCAGCCTTCATCTCCGCGAACTTCTCGAGCTACCGGATCTACGTCCAGATGCCGTGCAAGACAAGCTCATTAAGCTGAAAAACACGGCGGCCGACGTATACGACGATGTAATGGTACGCATCCAGTGCCAAGTGGCCCCGCTGGCCGCCTTGGCACTTCGCATCTTGACGAGTGTATACCACGCACGGCGCCCGCTCTCCATCAAAGAACTTGCAGAAGTGTCGCTAGCGTCTAGGAATGGCAGCGACGAGGGCTTAGATAGCCGGGGTCTCCTCCGAACCTGCATGGGGCTTGTCGTTGAGAATCTCTCTGACGGGACGGTCTCGTTTGCACATCTTTCGATCAAGGAATACTTTGACCGGCGAGCGCACGAGCAGACGCCGCCTCTCGCTAGCGAGGCTTCTATGGCAGTCAATTGTCTGCAGTACTTGCTACAGCCGGGACTGGAGGCATCGATAGAGAACGCCGCCCAGCTGCAGGAGCTTGCCTCGCGGTTCCCCTTCTTCCTGTATGCCGCTGAGCACTGGGGCAACCATGCGGCACACGTCCGAAACGCCGAGCTCGACCGCCTCCTGATGGATCTCTTAGGTGATGACCAACGTTCCCAGGCTTGCGCGCAGGTCATTTTTGGGCAAGAAGAGCGGCTGGCTGCTTCCGAGTCCGCCAATGCCGCCCCGTCCTGGAGACCAGTCTCGTCGTCCGACTTGCACCTCGCGGCCAACTTCGGGCTTGCCTGGCTCATACGCTGGAGGATGGAAAACGGCCGGCCCTTGAAGAGAGCGTCCGACGAGCTGCGACGCACGCCTCTACACCTGGCTGCATACAAGGGCTTTCTGGAGTGCGTCCGCGAGCTGGTTAAGATCTGCGACCCCCGAGAGTCGGATGTGTACGGAAGAACGGCGTTTCACTATAGTGCTATGAGCCCACGCGCCGGGGGGCTGATCACGCTACTGGCCGTAGGCGACAAGGCTGTGGGCCTTCACGAGCATCGCGATGGCAGCGGCGCCCTACCACTGGACCTTGCGTCCAAGATTGGCCACCTGGATGCGGTCGAGGTGCTTCTGGCGGTTGGCGGGCGTGCGGACGAGGATGCGTTGGTGTCGGCTCTTTCGGCCGCGCTCGAAGGAGGCCACCTCGCCGTCTGCCGATTCTTGATCGAAGCTGGAGCCCGCATCGGACCCAAGCACATCTCACGGGCAGTCAAGTCCGGGTTCGAGGCCGGCGTCAAGCTCCTCCTGGATCATGGGGTCGACCTCAACAAGGTGCCCGTAGGAGACATGCCGCCGCTCCATGCCGCCGCGGCCGCCGGTAAGAACGGGATTCTGCAGTCTCTGATTCCCTTCACCAACCTGGAGGATTCAGACTCGGCGGGGCGAACGGCGGCGGCGTACGCCATCCAGCACGGCAACCTGCCGGCGTTGCAGGTGCTCGCCCTGGCCGGCGCGAACCTCAACGTGTCCGTGGACGAGACGCTCTCGGCGCTGGCTTTCGCGGCCGACCAGGGGCGCGACGATATGGTGCGCTTCCTGCTGCGCGCGGGGCTCGAGTCGCAGCACGCCATCGCCGACGCCATCCAGAACGGGCGAGTGAGAACCATCAGCACGCTCCTCAGTGCCGGCGTCATCTTGGACGGCGAGTCGCTAGGCGTCAAGATGGCCCTCAAACGAGCCAACGAGATGGGATATGAGAACGTAGTTCGCCTGCTGCTCGACCACGGCGCGAAGCGGCCTGAGCGCGTTGTCTTCGCGCCCGCCGTCAAGCAGCAGCCCGAAATTCGGGTGGAGCGCCTATCCGAGGCCGCAGGCTTAGACTTGGGCTCGGTTTCGGAGCCTAGCGCCGACACGTTGCTCCGCCAGAACGATCTGAAGGCCCGCACGGAAGAGAGGAAAGACAAATATGACATGGAACAAGACGATGAAGAGGGAGAAGAAGAAGAGGGGGAGGAGGAAGAAGGAGAGGAGGAGGAAGAGGAGGAGAAGGAGGAGGGGGAGGAAGAGGAGGGGGAGGAGGAAGGAGGTGGGAATCAACAGCAACAACAGCAGCAGCAGCAACAACAACAACAACAACAACAACAAGAAACAAAAGAGAGCCGCTCGGAGCGACCGTTGGCCGTAGGAAGCGAAGCGAAGACTTCAGACTCTCAGACCTGGAACATGGGTAGAGAAATGCCACCGTCAAGTCTCGTCTCGTCTTTCCTGGGCATTCCTCCAAGAATACAGACGGGGTTTAAGGTGACGCTCGACGAAACCAGTGGCACTCCGGGTTTCATCCTCCTCGAGCACCCTATCAGAGCCAAAGAGCTGAGTCTAGGAGCTGTCGTCTTGAGCCCGATGACCCCCTTGGATGCCTTCTCCCCCTCGAACCAGTCTGAGCTGCGAGACCTGGTCATGCAGCACGGCTGGGCGTCGGCTGTCTCACAATTCGACGTGAATGCCGTTACCGAGCGGGCGAGCGGATCCAATATTCGTTCCTGGTTGGAGAATTCGCGAGGCAAGGATCGAGCGGTGGCGCTCTCGGCTGCGGCCGTGATGCGGCACTCGCTCGACCAGCACGCCCTAGCCTTCGCCACCATCTTGCAGTGCTACAAGTCCGAAATTATCGAGCTACTGGCCCGACGAAGTCGCGCATACGTCGTGGTGGGGCTGATGGAATTCACCGACGGTACGATCCGGCGCACCGACAGGACCGCCCGAGCGATGGGCGGATCGGTCTCAATCGACGTGAACGGATCGGTCTCAATCGGCATGGGCGTGCACGCGGTTGGGGGTCTGGGCCCGTCTGCCTCGCTAACCAGGGAGGAGCGCTCCGATTTCGAGGCTATGTACCGCGGAGAGAGGATTTTTGCAGTGCAGTACCGGGTGCTGAGGTACCGGAGGAGCGGCTTGTTTAGCTATAAAAAGGAATTTCAGCTGGGGGCCTATATGTCCAAGACGGGGTCTAAATCGAGCGTCCCGACATTTCTCTGAGGGGGTGCGTACGGAGGTCGGGGGAAAGGAAAGAGAGCCGCACAGTCCCTGTACAAGTCGTATCATGGCCAGAGGTGCCAAGGCAAAGGAGTCATTGCCACCAGGCGTCAATCACGTGCAATCCATTTTCCTGTGCAAGGGGATGATGATTCATTAAAGTAGAGACGAGATATCCTCCCCCCCTTCGACTTCCTACCACTTTCTCCTTCAATCTCCCACTCTCTCCTCCACCCTCTCAAGCCCAACTTTGGACATCAAGGCCAACCTTCGACATCTAAGAACTCCTCACTAACCCAGCCGAGAATGCTGTGGGCCTCGCCCCAGCGAGGCTGCTGCTCGTCCTGGTGGAAGACGACCCAGGGCTTGACGTATTTTCCTTTGTTCCTAGACATCTTGATGAACATTTCCTCGACGAGGGTCCCCCGAAACTTCTCGTTGGACCGCCACCGCCTGGCCTTGTTCTGTGTGCTGAGCGCCAGATGGCGGCACGCCAGCACCAGCGACGCCACGCCGGCCGCCGCGGCCGTCGCGAACGACGTGCCCGAGACTTCTGTCTCCCACGGCGGCGAGCCTAGGAAGGACGTTCGAACCAGGAGGTTCTTGCCGGGAAACATATACCGGGCATTGTCGCGGACTGACCCCGACGTCTCCTTGCCCGTCGCCGGCTTGGCGGCCCCGATGGATAGCACATCCTTGCAGTTGGCGGGCCAGGCTTCCTCGTCAACGTAGCCTTCGCCCGTGCTGCTGCCCAGCACGACAATCCCCGCCGCCGTGGCTTCCATCACGACCTCGCGCAGGGTCTGGCTCGGCTTGATGGTGGCGCTCATGGATATAATGTCAGCATCGCACTTGATGGCCCACCGGAAGGCCTGGATGGATGGAGACGGCCACTCAGGTTAGCGACTACGGCTGGAAAGAAGGGGATAAAGAGAACCGGCTTCAGGTGGGTGGGCCACTGAAACGCACCTCCACGACTCTCTGCGTCGTCATGTCCCGGTGGGCGTCGCCCACCTTGGCCACCAGCAGCTCGCAAAAGGGATCGATCTCGGTGATGATCTTGGCCACCTGCGTGCCGTGCGGGTACTGCGAGAACCACCACGGGCTCTCGCCGCCACCGCCGCCTGACGGGATGAAGGACGCGCCGCGGATGCGTGTGCACTGAATCGAACCCGGATCCACACCCGTGTCAATGACGGCCACCTTCGTGTACGGCATCTTCTTGGCGTGCAGCCCGAGCTCTTTTAGCCACTGCTTGTCCGCGAAGCTCCGCTGCAGGATCTTGTACTTGGGGAGGAATTCGGCCAGCTGCGTTGCTTCGAGGACGGTCCTGTCATAAACAAGGTTAGCTAGGAAGGCTACTCGCCCACCATCAGTCCGTGTGGTAGTCAGGTCACTGAGCGAGCCGGTCTCGCTAGGGGGGGGGGGGCTTTACGTCTGGACAACCGAGTGACTAGACTCGCTTGCGGCTCCCACGACAGGCCATGCTTGTATCTCGACCTTGAAGACGCCCCGAGCAAGAATACGGGCCGCAGGAGGATCTTGGGTTTCAGGGGTCTCGGGAAGAAGGTGGTCCAATCGGTCGTTAGCAATAGTTCGGTAGTTCTTGGACAGCTGCTTCCCAACTAGATCCTACATGGGAAGGAGCAGGTAAGCATATCGGATACGATTGCTTCACTCAGTCGCGGTTCCCGTAAAACGACTTTGGGCTCTCTCAAAGTTCCCTAGCAACGGATTCACGAGTATGGAGGACGTACCTCGACGATGATAATGGTGACCGACGCAATCTAGACCAGAGCCGCATGTTAGCACCATGTGGTTACTACCGCTACAAGAGACACCAGGGTAGGGGGGCACAAGCCTTAGGAAAATGTTCAAGAAAGACGTCTACAGCCTCTCGGCTCGTCCAGTACTGCAGCGCAGCCCAAGAGCTCGCGTAAAGCCTTAGCTGCTTCAGGTTCTTGCAGGAGCCCACCAGGGGCTTCAGGGACAGGTCGACGCGCTGCCAGTCGAGCACCTCGATATCGAACTCCCCGAGGCAGCTTTGGATCACCTCCTCGGAGTGCGGGATGTAGAGCGAGTCCCGAACCCGCAGCTGGTAGATTCCCTGGACCTGATTCTCGTCGTGGAGCCACCCCAGGATTTTTAGGACCTCGTCTCGAATGGGCACCCCGACCGGGGTTGTCGCCCGGGCGAGGGGGAGATCAGGCACCGGGATGTCGACGAAGCTCAACGTGGACTCGAAGTTGACCGAGAGGGTCGGTTTCAGGGAAGAAGACCTTGGTGGATTTCCATCGGCCGGTGGCAGGTGTTCCGCTTCGGGGTTTTTGTCTACCATGCTCAGGAGATGCTCGATCGGCTGCTTGGATCGCTTAAATCCTGCGAGATCCAGGCTTATCTCCCTCCCTTAAGCGGCCATTAGCCTCTTTTCCCTTGACTAGCGCAAAGGGAAGAAGGGCTCCACGAATGGAAGGACCTACTATCGGCTACGAGAAATAATATATCAGTTCGTAAGTCGAGTCTGGCATTCCATGGGCCTAAGATTCGATGGGGTAATTACCTGGGCTGTCCGCCAGCAGGGCCCTGATTCTTTCCGTCGTACTCACTGGCCCGGTTTCGTCGTCGTCGTCCTCCTCATCGTCCTCTGCATCACCCTCCCCGTCATCCTTATCGCTGCCTACCTCCTCTTCTTCTTCGTCCCCAGCGGCATTCAGCGAAGAGTCAGGCGTGTTCTTGGGCTCGGCAGCGGCACGTCGAGCCTCTTCCTCGACCTGCCTGATGAGGTGCGGCACAATGGCGGCTCTCATGTCCTTCTTGATCTTTGGGTCATCCGCGATCTTGGAAACAAAGCACAGGACCGACTTGCCGTCCTTCTCAGCAATGGCCAGCTCCGGGAACTTGAGCAGCAGCGACTCGATGGCCTTCAGGTTGCGGGCCTCGACGGCCAGAAACAGAAGCTTATTGTGCCACGTGTGGTTGTCCTTGATGCTGAGCAACCTCTGGAATAGCCGATCGCGGCGCATGGCACACTTGATGAGCAAGTCGTTCACCGATGCCGAACGATGCTCCATGAACAGCAGCAGGGCATCTTCATCCATGGTCCCGAGGGCGCAGCCCGGCTGCTGGCCCGTGGCATCGCGCCAGCTGAGCTCGTCGATTTCCACCTTGGTCCCCTTCAGCAGCGCCTGGATGATGGTGAGGCGGTCGCGGTCCTCGCGCTGCACTGCCAGCGACAGGGGCGTGTACCCTTTATGATCGACGCTCCCAAACGGCCGCAGGTAGGTGTCCCTCTCCGACCGCGTCTTGGCGAAGGCTAGGAGCTCCGAGAACAGGCGGGCTGAGCCCTGCGCAGCGCCAAGGTGGACGACCGGCCTCTGCGACCCGACTTTGACCTCGGATTCGTCGTAGGGATTATACGTGAGGAGCTCGGGGCACGTTTTGACGATCTCGAGGGCGATCGCCTCGTCCATATTGAGCGGTTCGTCGCTTGCCGCCGCGCTTCCAGCGACATCCCTGGACTCCTGAACAAAGAGAGACCGCTTACCGTAGGCGCTCACGAGCTTGGCGAAGAAGTGGTTGTGCCAATCCGACTTGGAGCCCACCGACAGCAGCCTGCACAGGAGGCCTTCCTCGGTATGGCGACTCGGCCACCACTCTTGCACGGCATTGCGGATGCTGTTGGGGTTAATCCGCGAGAGTTCATTTGTGCGGTTCTGCCTGGCCAACTCGACGACATCGACATGGACAGGCGTGTGAAGCTCCGATTCGGGAGCTATATCCTGTTGCTGCTGAACCTCGACCGCCGCCATTCTCTCGTCTCTCTCTCTCGTTCCCGCTCTCATACACTCTTTTCTCTGTGTGCGTGAGCCGGCGGTAACGTCAGTGCTTCCAATAGAAAATTTGAAGGTAAATTAGACACCACCCCGAAACTGGAGACTGAGAGCCGGGTTCATCATACGAGAGAACAGGATTCTAGTTTAGCCGCCCAGCCACCTTCCAATATTTCGGCAACGTGCAGCAAATCACGCGTTAACCGATGAACGCCATCTAGGCCCCCAACTCTCCCACCTTTGCTGCAGCAACATCAGTCACTACGATTGGCCCTGAATTTAGCCTGCAACAGGGTGGGAGCCCACTAGTCCCTATTTCGCATTTGGGTCGCAGCCTGATGTTTCATGTTACTCAGCACCCACCCGGCTCGGAGCCTGATGTTTCATGTTACTCAGCACCCACCCGGCTCGGAGCCTGATGCTTTCTGTATTCTTGCCATCATCGTTATCACCATCAGGCATCAGATGAGCTTAGAACATTGAACCGGAAAAAGACTAACGCCTTGAGGATCCAAGGGAACAAAAACCGGACCAGCCGAGAAACCATGCCTACCCAGGAAGCGCTCTATGGCAAGGGCCTC
>Ga0247780_1001242_pt1 | contig 16583 bp, 14 predicted proteins | sample UWRJL079202R5_FD_179927 | JGI IMG/M metagenome (GOLD analysis project Ga0247780, IMG submission 179927) | Plant litter microbial communities from Arlington Agricultural Research Station in Wisconsin, United States - UWRJ-L079-202R-5 | ecosystem: Environmental > Terrestrial > Plant litter >... | reverse complement strand
CTAGGTCGAGTTGAATTTCCTTATCAGTTTTGACTGAATTTCCCATAGTAATTTTTTTTTTTTGGACCACCCTTACAACAAATTGTCCTCCGGACAGGATTAAAGCTCTTATTACCAGTAAGTAACTTAATTAAGGTCTAACCATTTAGCTCCTCCCTGTTATATTAGATTATATCTTATATAGATATGGCTACGTTAAACATTATCTTAGGGGTGGACCTAAACCGCTTATTTCTACCCTTTAACATATTTATAAAGAACGTTAAAAGGTTAATACCGATTAAAGTATTTTACAATTAATTACTAATACCGATAAAGGATAAGAAGGATTAGTTCTTAACACTGCTTAAAAGAGTATTATCACTAAAAGAGGAAACTAAACATTACGTAGATTAATCCTAAGGTAGGATATCGTGGGAGCTTAACGATAATTTAAAGGGGGGAAGTAAGTGCTTTCTGGCTGTAATAGAGGAGCTAAAATCAAGCTTTAAAAAGTCATCTAATAAGGAGTATTTTAATATATTAGAACTTTTATAAGTGGGAGACTGTTCTAGCTCTTAGTATAGGAGACAGGGCTTAGTTTTACAACACTGTTAAGGCTTTATAAGAAAATGACTATTTATACCGTAGAATACCCTTTAAAGCAGTGTAATAAGGTGTTTCGCAATCTTATTTAAGTATCTAATATCTTAAACTAACTTTTACATAATATTATTAACGTTTTCTATAATGTTATTACAGTCTTTTATAATATTCCTAAAACCTTAAAGGATATTATTAAGACCTTTAATAAGCTATTCACAGCTTTTACAGTGTAAATAGACAGAAGATACGCTATAAATAGACACCTATTCTCATTTACAATTATATTTAACATTAAGTCTAATAGTTACTTATATAGACAGCTTAGCTAATAAAGCTGTAAAGCTTATAACCTTACTATTATACGATATTTACTTCTTACTCCTTAGTTTGCTTAAAGAACTTAACATTAAGTATAATATCTATCTTAACGTACTTATATACCCCTTAATATTAGAGAAGACACAGTAAATACTAAAACATACACCTAATAACACAGCTGGCTTATTCACCCTTTTATCTCTTAAAAGAAAACAGATTATATCTAACAGAACCTCTAGCAAGCCCGTACGGAGCGACTAAACTATAATATATAACTGTTATGTTAACGATATCCATTCACATATACATGTCTGCACGCTCACCTAATATAAGCTCTAAGAACCTATTATTATAACTTTAAGTATATATATTTAGGTATCCGTCGCAAACTCCTTATTAGGTAAATAAAAGCTACCTATACTGTAATAACTAACCTCCCCTCTACCTTCCAGTTCTCCTCATTATCTTAAATAATATTAAGTTAAAGTATTAATTTAAAGATAATGGAGGCTGAACTGGTAGGTGATAATTATAAGATATTGAAGTGTTTTAGGTATATTAGCTTATAAGATATATTACAGCATTTAAAAGCTTTTAATAAGGAGGAACGTGTTAGCTTACTTACATAGTAGGTAAAAGGCTATCTCTATTCCCTACGAATAGCTAGGTGCAGTATATTAGCTATGATCCTCTCCCTATCTTTATCCTAATAAGTATAGGCTGCAGACTTGTAGTAGTTAGGCTGATATCGATACCGTGTGGGGAGTGGGACTAATTTTAACAGCTATCGATAGTCCTTAAAGTCCATATCCCACCTAACTATCCATTTTTAAATAAGAGAGAAACATTCCAGGGCTACTAAATACTTAGCGATAGTTAAGGCAGGGTAGAAGTTATAAAATGGCGTGGGGAGCTCCTCTTAAAGTGTAAACAGCTTTATATCCACGCTGCCTTCATCCTAGCAGAACAGTTAGAGCGGGCGGTTGCGGCAGCTTAGCCAGCCCAGTGTCCATCTTACACCACGGCCTGAAAAAAGAGCGGTCTCTAGCGAAGTGCACCACTGCCGTAATAAGCACAAAACAGAGGGGCCAGCCTGTCTTAGCGGTCTCGTAAGCCTAGCAGACGAAGGAAGGCGTGGAATCTATACAGTCAGTAGGCTGGCCGCTTAGGCTAAAGGTCGAGATTGGAACAGGAAAAGCATGGTTTTTACTCTACTTCTGCCGTGTCGGGCTTAACAGTATCGACAGGGTCCATTCTGCGTCCTAAGGGAAAGGGCCCGACGATAGGTTTGATGTGGGGTTGAAGAGCCCTAACAGCTGGTTAGTAACTAAGCCTGTAATAGGGGAGGTTGATAAGCCCAGAAGAATGTTTAAAATAGCGGTCACTTATAGCCTTTCAGATTGCGGATTTAACCGTTCTGGAGTTAATTTCTTCTCCTCAACTCAAGCCCTTCACGAATGTGTAGTCGCTTATTAACCCGCGTCAACAGAGCATGTAAACGGACAATAAGCCCCAGTATCCCACCATCGTCACGCCATATATCAAGGAATGCTTCAGCCATATAGTCATTAGGAAAATGCTACGGCTTATGGGCGATGATACATCACATCCCGTCAGCGATCATCAGCCATCTTAAAATCCATGGATGCTCTCTAAGACTCTTCTTTCAAGGGATGCTGTAAGGAAGATTAAAGTCAGTAACACCATATCGACCCCTTACGATAAGCGAGAGAAAACAGATATTAAATAATAACACGTTACCTTTAAAAACTCCGTCGATAATAAGTAATAGTTTAGCTTTATCTAGAAAGTCCACATTAATAAAAAAGAATAACGGAACTTCGACGTTATATAGCTTTATCGTCCCGCGGAAATACTATACTATGCTATAAAGTATCCGTAACCTAATAAGCTTTTTCTTTCAGACCACTACATATGTAAAGAGGGGGCAGCAAAGCGTATTAAGGAAGGTGAAGTTCTTACTGCTCACTTGATCAATTAGTTTAGAAACCTTAACAACTCTAACAACTAATTTTTTATTAAACAGATATATATAGTTAAAAAACAGTGATAAGTTACCTTAAAGAAATCGCACCTAACATACTCTTATAGCTGCGAAAGTATTAGGTTTAAGCTTAGAGATATAATCTTTACGATATTTAGATTAGTGGCGGAGATAATAAGCAGTTACCTAGCACCGCCTAATCTGTTCGCTAAGCCGTATAAAGTCGTTAAAGTCTTCAGGTAAGGCGAAAACCTCTTTATACGTCTTAAAAAGTTATTACGCTAGAATAAAATAAAGCCTGCGGTTTTAAACGTATTATGTAATAAGTTAGTTTATACAGATAAACTTATTATCATCTGTAAACTAAAGATATAAGTTCTAAAGAAGTGCTATATCTAGTTATTTTAGCTAAATAAGCTTATTTACAGCTTTATAATCGTAGTAAAATAAGTAATCTTTTTTACATTACTAGAAGGGTCGATAATTAAAGTATATACGTTCCTATAAGGGAATTTCCAATATCACTACAGTAAGGTTTCAATCTCTAAAGGTAAGTTCTAAAGCTAAAAAGGCTTAACCTTTTCTACAGTACAGGAAATTTTAACCGTGGGCTAAAAGACAGTAAAGTAATTAAGATACGTTAAATAAATAACATATAAAACAAAGCCATCTATACTTATATAAGAAACAGCCCTTACCGGGAAAGATATCCCTTTTTTAGTTCTATTAACAACTTACTCTAATAAGTAATAAAGGAAAAATACTCTGAAAGCGTTCTATAACTAGGTAATATTGATTTTATCTTAATAGGAAGCCCTTACCTTAACTTCTCGCTACTTACGCAGGATAAGACAACGTTAAAACAGATTAAAAACTAGTCCTTAGTAATATCCTTTACCTCGTTCGTCGACTTTTACCGCCCTAAGGCCGGAGTCTTAAAGAACGTAACAGGTATTATACCTATTAGAAAGAACTAAGGCAAGAATATACTGTCGCAGCTCTTCTACACGTTTGTTAGTATAAGCTACCAAACCTAAGTTATACTCGGCAATGCGTAGTCCTACGGCGCGCTGCAGACACACACCCGTGTGTTCTTATATTTCGCTACGCTAGGGCTCCGACTTCCAGATGCACCTCTGTTATCTTATTCCCATTACCCTAGAGTCAATCGCCGAGGTGTTAGGAACTTGTGTAATGGAAAGCCCTTAGTTTAGCGGCTGTTTGAGCCCACAGCATTCAAGTACGTCACGGCTACTAAAGCTACTGTTAACCTCCCTCCGGTTTACGATTCCAAGCCGGACTGCTGCGTGGCGTTTCCAGACCACAGACTCGCATTTGGTTGTACAAGTGCCCGCCAATACGAGATCGCAGTAATTCCAGTTAAACCATTCGCTAAGGCGTGGAATGAATCCGATTTCGTTCTACTGAAAGTATCAGACGTCAGACGGAGACTCTGGAGTGAACCTGTATCGACGTGCTTGACATATATGCTCTGAAATCTTGCATCGGCACTAAGTATCTCCAGAATTGCATGCTGAAAAGTGTTAGACTGGTGTATCAGAAAGGGACTATATTTACGTGGTGTTGGAGGGATGCATGAATGTGGGATTTGTGTAGTTAGGAATCCGCTGCCTGAATGACTTAATGCTTATTTGTGCCGGCAGCCTTAATAATCTTTATAACGACTATTATATCTGGTATTTTTAAGTGCTTTGCTTACTAAACTGAAGAATGTCGTTAGCCTGTAATCGCTGAAACCCGTGTAAGCTGGTACCTTCCGCTATTCGTTATCCTAATTTACGCAGTTTGACCATTGTGGAGATCTAAAAGTGGGTTTCCGACTTAGACGGTCTGTAGAGTACGCAGGTAAGAGGTATGGATGGCTTGAAGTCTCGATCTTTTTAGCAGCTCGATAGATTAGGCTGTGTGAGGTTGTTTGTTATAAGCTTAAAAAGATATTAATAAAGGAGTTCTAGGTAGAACTCTAAACCTAATAAGAGGATTATCTTAAATAGTAATAAGTTATAAGCTTAGAAGTATTAAAGCTATTCTTTTATATTAAAGCAGTATTACGTTTTCCCTATTCCTAATAAGCTATATAGGGTAGATTAAGGTATTAAAAAGCATTAGCTGGTCTTATACGGGATTAAAGTATAAACAGAAGCGTATGTGGTTGTGCATGATTTTACACCTGAGTTACTTATCGTTTTGGGTTAGGATAAGTACTTTAGTGGGCTCTAAATCTTCACTGTTATTAGGTTCGAGTTCCACCTAAGTGTTATAACGCTTAGGCCCCTTATAAGGCGAGACGTTAAGTTCTAAAACTTTAGGATGTATTAAAGCTCTGGCTGTAAGGTCCTCGGGTGCGATCTAATCTAGGAGCTTATTAAGGCTAAGTATGGCAGTTTCACAGTCGTTAGGTAATAATGCCTTAGTACCTTGAGGCGAATCCGTTATTAGGTCCTGCGGTTGATAGTTGCCCGTTACCGACGCCTTAGGTAAGAATGCTTGGGTGGGTGTTTGCGTCGGTGTTTCTAGCAGCTGACAGTTGCTCTTTACCGTCGTCTTGGCTTCACCAACCGGGGATGCCTGAATAGGTTTGTCGGTGTCATCACTCTCCGCGAAGCCCAAGTCCTGAGTGAACTGCTGGTTAAGCGCGCCGAAACTCGGTTTTTGCGAGCCACAGTTCCACGCAGCCGCAAGAGGTAGCGGGGAACCTCTGTAAGTAGCGCCAGAATACCAAGTTGCCTAGCTCCTCCAACTCTCCCAGCGCCTCACCAATACAGCTCGTGACGCAAGGAGAGATTACACAGCACTTCCCATCCTTCACCTTAGACCCCAATTAAGGCAGCATCATGACCAGCCACGATGAAGCGACTGCAATCACCGCCTCCGATAACCTTAACAGCCTCATCCAGCAAACTTTGCAACTCGGTGCTGACGGAGCCGAAGATGGTCATGACTACGCCGACACTTCGGCCGCTGGACAACGAACGGAGACGATGGAGTTGATGGCCGAGGACCCTGATAACGGCACCCTAGCGGGCCCAGGTATGCCCGTTATGTCCGGTTTTTCCCTCACAAGATGCTAAGACCAATTCTTCAGTCACCGCGCATTTGTCCGGGAAATTCGATCTGCATTCGATGTTCAGCTCTGTTGGTCGATCCTGTTGATAGACTACCTTGCGAAACAGAATGCCGAGAAGAGCGACTACACGCTTGCTCTCGAGCTCGCCAAAATTGCCATTAGGAGAACTGATGGCCAGGAGGACTGCGACGCCGTCCTTGCTCTGTGTGCCAGAGGCCACGCGTGTCAAAACCGTGAGGAAGCACCCCAGTTTTACCTCAGAGCAATGCAGATACTCGCATATGTGTCGCACACAGTTGAGGGTTTCATCATTATTATGGCAGCGTGCAGCCACCAGAGCGGCATTATCCAGTTCCTCAAGGATAGGGACCAGGGCGCGCTAGAGATCATAGTCAACTTTGAGAAACGCCTCTCTACATCCAGGGCTTCCACTTTCGCCAATTTCAGGCCCGAGGAGATGTGTGATGCCTTACTAGGATTGGCAAACGTGGCAGTCGATAACCGCTTTTACGAGGACGCGCTGCGAATTTTTGAGAAGGCATCCTCCCAAGTACGAGGTGTCGTTAGAGCAGACTTGTCGTACTCCCCTCCGCGGGCCCCTCCGAGGCGGTACGAGCAGTACGCGCAGTTGCTCGAGTATGCGCGCGATACAGCCGTGCGCTACTCACAGCACGAACTCCATCCTGTGCCCCACTGTGCCCACGTACCAGCTGCTGGATCGCGAGGTCAACTCTTGAGGATAAATACTTTCATGCCCTCGTCCCTCGCCACGTTTCTGCCTTTCCTCCTTTCATTTCCTCTGGCTTCTCGTATGCTAGCCAATGGAAAAAATGCCGCATTCGAGCTCAGACGCGGCAGACGTCGCCGTTGGGTTAACTGGTCGCCACGATCGCGTTCAGCCGCGACGCAAGCGTCTCCCCTGCCGGAGCGTCGCTGTGGTGTATGGACGTGACTGACACACCGTTGGGTGCGGCGACGGCGAGCTCGGGACCTTGTCCCGCAAGCGCACGTAGGCGTCGGTACTTTGCCTGCGATGGTGTGTGAGCCGAGAAGATTCTATAAGGGGGCGCGAGCGCGGCGCCGCCCTCCTCCCCGGTGAAGAACGCCTGGAGCACAGCTCCGGGTTTGCGGGTGCCGGACTGCTTGGCGCCGGACGGGTCGAGTGCCCAGCCGATCGTAAGGGCGACCCGTAAGCAGTACCAGGACGACGGGCTTGTTAGTGGCGAGCGCTGCCTTTATAAGCTTGCATTATATGCCGGGCAGCTCCAGCGACTTGATGTCGTCGCCCTTGCCTACAGTGCTGTGGCCGAACAGCCTAACCTGGTCACCCGCTATGACGATCGCGACGTTAGCCGCCTCGGCCGTGGCGACGGCCTCTGCGAAGCCGGACGTGTCCTTACCCTCTACCTTGCAGCCCTGCGTGAGCTTAGGCGTGGACAGCTCCGCACGGTTGAACTTGGCGGCTAGGGCGCCCGCGAGGATGTTGCGGATTTGTCGCCCGCTGAACTCGGGGTGGTCGTCGATGTCGTCAAAAAGCGACTCGGTCCAGTTCTCGATCCCCTGTCGGTCCATCTGGTCTTCATAAATGCCCTGGGGGGACATCCTGAGCACGGACTTTTGGGATTCTTCGTTCATCTCGGGGAACATGAGCACTAGGTAGATCCGGGATTGGAAAGTGATGTCGACCGTTCTTAGACCTGTCGACGCGAGCGGGCGGATTGCTGGCTAGACTTTGTTGCCACCATGCCCTGTGTAGGAAGAGGGGGCGGTATTATGATTGGGAGGAGCAAGACTCACGATTCGTTGTCAAGATGAGGATACCCTCATAGTATTCCAACCGTCTAGAAATACTAAACCGAGAGAAAGTGTCAGTAATGTATCGTCGGGGATCCCAATCCTAGCCCGGCCATAAAGTAGAGCACTACCTAACACACAGCTTCATTCTCCTCGAAGCCAACCTCACAGGAATGCGTTGGCTAGGTGCATTCGCTCGCCTGAAGGAATTCCTTAGGCTGCGGAGGTGAAGTAGCTAGGAGCTGATGATAGCGGAGCTGAAAGCCGGCGGTGGTAGTGGTAGCAAGTGAGGTGGATATTAAGTGTGCTTGAGGGAGTGGGATGATAGGAGGTGAGTTTATCCTTTAATCAAATTTTGTTTAGAGCGAGAGAGAGAGAGAGGGAGGGTGAGAACTTAGGAGGTTGATAACGGGGAAATAGGGGATTATAAGAGACGCAAACACGAGATGGAAGGGCATCGGTGCTATCAGGTTGATATTACAGTGCCGCATTTCAGCGAGGGGATGCTGGTGTATGTAGGTCTGAAGGGGGCTGTTGATATGAGAGATGTTGCCGAAGTCGACTGAATATTAGGTAGTGCTCTGAAATCGAACTTCTCAATCTAGCAGCACTTAGATCCTTACAAACAGATAGGCTTTCAGAAAGCCGCATGAAGCCAAAAGATCACGCCCTCAACCATCATCATCGACTTCTTTCTCCCTCTCAGATTTTCAATAAGCTACAGCAATGAACTGGCTACTTCCTCACATCCTCGCTCGTACTTCCGTTAGCCATTCATTTGGGTGCATCCACGATGCAACTTTCAGTGAGTTCAGCATCGCCCCACGATCAGTTCCCGAATCTAGAAACGCCCGAGTCACTTCCAGGCCCAACAATACTAACTTTTCGTCAAGAGATCGACAATCGGTCATTCGTCGTAGCCAAGTCTTCCATGGTGTGTTTATGGCCCCGTTCCTATCGGGAGAGACGCCATTTGGATTACAGCCAGAAGAGAGAAGAAAAGTGATTGATTTTTCAGAATACTCGAGGAAAGGATAGGGCGGAAGGTTGATGGCTGTGGTAAGCGGCTGCTCAAGGGCTGAATACAGAAGTGATCTACAGGCGCACCCTGGTTGGACTGCGCATAGTTCTGCAAGGAGAGGTTTGTTACTTGCCATGAAGCTGACGGCCCCGAATTCAGCTGCTAAACACATGGTCAAGTGTACAGGAGCAGTGTCGTCGGGTTGTGGCGAGTGGCGGAGCAAATGTCCAGGATATGAATCGGGGCGAACAATCCATATTTTCTGCAAGTTCCAGAATATGTGTGTCCGAGAGGAGGGCACCCCGTTATCTGCCCTCGCGCCCCAGTCTAGGGCGCTTGAAAGAAGTTCAAAGTTCGAGGGATACTCGTCCAAAAGAGCAGAGGTTGCGTAGCAGAGTGATATTGCTGAATCGATGGCAGAGTCTGGTTCCCGAAAATCGAGGCATTCCAACTTCCAGGTCTCGGCGCTGTCAAGGAATTCGAACACCGTACGATGCATGAGTGCCACTTTCGCTTTAAGTACGCACTCTAGATTATGTTGTGAGGCGTACCAGGGATGTTCGGTGCGGCATTTGCCGTTCTGGTACTCGATTTCCAGTAGTCCCCCGGTTCTGCTTCAAAGTCGGCCTTCAATCTCAAGGCAAGCCTCAATCTTACTCTTAGGACTGATTTCTGCTAAGTGTACCAAGTTGTCATCCAGTCTCGCTAGGCCAAGTGCTGAGATCAAAGGGTAAGACTTTGTCGTTGGTTCTGGACGGCGACGAGCGGCCTCGCATTTGTAGACCATGCGAAATAACTTTGCGCCCTGTACTCTATGCCGCCCCTTGATCCTGCTTAGCATTTTCTCAAACATCTGTTGGAGTTCACCGGGGAGTTCGTCGACTAAGGATCGAAGTTCTGAGATGCGGTCGCAGTCTGTAAAACCAGATAGCAATGATCGACAAGCCAAAACAACCCAGAGGAACACGCCACTAGATTTATCGATCATATCGTTAATAATCTGATCGACTTCTGGCGGATGCTTATGTTTGAGTTTAAGGAGATATGGATGTCTGCCGATGGTGTCTTGAACATAGCGAATAATATCGCCTCTCGTGAGCTGATGAAGATGTAGCTGTGGGAGATGGTTGAATGCCGACACACACTCAGGAATTGGTCTGCTCGAAATCAGAATCTTAATGTTTCTGTTGACCGCAAGACGCAAGATGAGGTCGATGCCATCAGCGAGCCTAGTTAGCGGTAAAATATTAGTCTGAAGCCATGAACGTAACTAATAAACATAGATTACCTAGGCACTTACCTGCCATCGAACTCATCCATGCCGTCGATCAAAAGGCATATTTTCCCTAACCCGGACACCTGCTGCAAAGCCCGATAGGCAAAGTCAATCTCGGCAGCAGATGGGGAATTCGTATCGTGTTGCCCAGAAAGTGCATCTGCATATAACCTCGGTAACACGTCTCGAATCGCCGAGGATTTGTGGTGCAAGATCTGGTAGAGTATAGACCGCTGCAGTCCGTGCTGTGTTTTCTGCTCGGGTTGACCAAGATTCCAGAAAAAGTGACTTCCTACGAGTAGCTTTTCGCTGCCTGCCCATTGAGATAAAAGTGCACGGGTGGTTGGATGATCATAGAGATACCGCATTAACGTAGACTTGCCACCGCCAGCTTTCCCGCAAATCCAGTAGACACCTGATCCAGACCTTAACCACTGCGTCAAGTCGTTCCAGCGATGAGTAGTGCCGTTTGGTGGTTGCAATGCCCACCCAAAGGTGTTGCTATGAGCGAGTGACACATTCAGACGCCTGTCATCCATGGAATGAAACCTGATACATCGCAGAAGCTTATTGATCTGGCTTTCCGTGAGTTCGTCGCTGATGAGTTGCGCTCCTGTAAAGAGCATCTTGACTCGCTTGGGATCCGGGTTGCTTCCACCGTCTTCACTGTCGTTGGGGCGTTTAGAGTTGTGCCGGCGTCCGAGAGTATTCAAACTCTGGGGCGCACTGGGAACCAGCTCTCTCAACTTGGAGATGAAGTACTCGAGCTCGGTGATCAGGCCCTGGAACTTTTCCTTGTCTCGGATGACCCATTTGAGCCTCATTCCGACCGAGGGTTTCTCTTGGCGGGCCCGAATCTGAAACGCGGCGAAGTCGCGGACAAATTTCTCCATCCACGGGGCACTGTCTCTGGCGGAAAGAGCCTGGCTGCTGTCGGTAAGTCCCTGGGCTGGTGCTTCAGCTAGGCCGTACTTCTCCTTCAAGTTTGAGGCATCGCCGAGAAGGACACGAATGCATGCAAAAATATTGGTCAGAGAGAGTGTTATATCGTCTAGGCGTTTGTCATAGTCGGTAGCGAGGAGTTTCACTGACTCGGCCCATTTAAGGAGCCTGGTCTTCTCGATGTCGAGCTTTGTTTCCAGTAGCGCGAAATCATTCACCATGCTGCGCGAGGCGGTAAACAAAGCAAAGAGGTCGATAATGTCTTTGAAGGCACCGGCAAGACCGATTACGCCGATGGCGAGCCCAGCGGCCTCCATTGTCGTGGGTGTTCGCCGGCAATTGTTGATGGGGGCAACTCGCGCATTGATGCAACTCGTGGTTTGGATGCAGGTTGCTGCCCAACCGTCGGAGCCTTGGCTGTTCTGTTGTTAGGGGAAGTTTGGAAGCCGGGCCACAGCTAATAAGGCAGATTGGGGTCACACCTTCTTCAGACGGGGGCCCAGAAGCGGGCCAAGGCACCAGCTCAGGCGTATTTTGAGCGCATGACAACCTTCAGTAGGACCAATCACAGCTGCTGAGTGATAGAATCAGCTGGAGCCCTGGTCCGACAGCTGGCATCAAATGTTGTGCGATGTAATTGGTAAGGAGGGCGCTAATGGGCAACGGTGCTGGCAACAGCCTGTAGGCCCTAATGCGTGACACTGTGACACAGCAGGCAAACTGCGGATGGAGATGGCTGGTATCGCCAAAGATAGTGAGAAGCGTGGAATTTGTGGCCACCCTGTTTTTCTCGTCCGTTTATTGGTACACGGCGTCGCCTTGATCTTTCCATCGACTTTGAATCTCCGCTCTATTCCTCAGGCGAGTGCCGTGGCATCAATTAGGGGATGGGTCATCAACCAAGTCATGGTGGGAAGTTTGTGGGGAGGATGGGTCCCATCTATATCAAATACTATTGGTACAAGTACAAACACGCGCGCTGAATTCTACCGTCCATCTATCAAGGGTAATGTGTCACACGAATCCAATCCCTGAATAGCCTCCATACCAGCCAACAGCCTCCATACCAGCGATCGGACCGATCGCTGGTATTCTGTCAAATTACTGCGTGGTCCATTCCAGGCCACAACAACAGGGAGTGGAACTACCCCATTGTACGCAGTATTTAGAGTAGCCGTTGGAAGCCCTCGGCTTCCAACGATTGAAGAAGTAACCAACACACTCGTTTTCCCCATCGACAGAGCCTTCGATACACAGCGTGCAACATAATGCCTAGGAATGGGGATTATGCTTCTGACATTAGGTTACATACTACAGTAGCTTTATACACCCTCAGCACATCTTGTAGGGAGTATGTTTACGTGACTTCAAGCTTTTTATGCTATCTCTCTTATAAGGCATTCTAGCTTTACCGGTGTATGCCATATGTTTACCTTGTAGGCTAGGACACTGGATAACTTTGATATAGCTTTCATAAGAGTGGCCAGCCCGTTCTCCCTATAATGGCAGTGCTTACGATGGTGCCAGAACACCAGCTTCGCTGGCGTTGGAAACGAAGGATCTGGAACTTTGCTTGAATAGGCTGCCACAGCTGCGTAAACTGACGCGCAATGGCTTGTCACAATTCACAGCCATGGAAAGGGGCGCTCTGGCAAAGCCAGCGAGTTGAGGGAGATAAGTAATACAATCACGCAGTTGCAGCCCCATCAATTTCACCCGAATCCAGTGTGCCGTGTTTTTAGCAGATGGTGGGGATGCAGATGATGCTTTTTTTTTTGGCTACTGTACATATAACCCTAGTCCTGGGGAATGGAGGGGGTTGCAAGCGGGTAATTTTCGTGGGGATGCACGCGGAGCTAAAACGGGGTGCACGTGTAGCAAAGCCCTCCACCTTCGATTTTTCCTCGCACACTGACATTCACTGAACATCAAGGGGACATCATTGACCCCTTACCTACTCCCACCCCGACCACATTCCGGGCCCTTCGAAGCGTGGCATCCCCGTCAGACCTAAGCCATCATGTCAGGCAAATCTTGGATACTACTTTTATCAGACTGACTGGTCAAAAGTCGGGCCTCCTCGGTCCCCCTCCGTTGCTGCCTGAAATGGCCCCACAACCCGACCACCAACTCATTACTTTCGAGAGCATCTCGCGATTCAATGACTCAGCGAACGATTCAAGTTGGACGACGCGAAGAACAGCAATAATGCCTTGGTGACAAACACGCTCTGCTGGGAAGTGGTGAGGCGGCCTACAGCATATGCAAAGATGCCCGAGAACGGCGTCTTGTGTAACAATATTGTTGGCGAGAACCAATGACATGCAAATTAAAGAGCAAACAGAGCCAATCACAGAATTGTAAGTTGCGAATAAACTAACCCATTAGCCCGTCAAACTACAATTCCAACCACCACCGTGGAATTCCCCGCAAGTCAGAAGTCGCCAGCCGTCGTCAAAAGTTGGAAATACCCGTTCTCGTATCCACCATTCTTCGAAAAGGGCGTATTCATTATGAGGTTTCACAGGTCCCAACGTACAAGTCTCATCTTTACCAGCTCCACAGTCAACAAAGTCTAAGTCATCACAGACTATTCTGCCTGAAAGGAACTGAGAGCCTACAGACGGTAGTATTTCTACTGTCAACCTGATAAATCACCTCCTGCTAAGGTCTATGTCACCCATCCCCCTTCTGCTCCAACAACTCTTTAAAATTATCCCACTCAATCGCCTACTGCCACACCGGACAATTCGAAGAAAAAAAACACGGCATAAACCCAGAGAAACCCAACACCCTCTCCCATCCACGGGGACCTTTAGCCCTTCCCTTCGCCCCCATCAACAGCCTCCTAACCTTCTGAACCACCGTCTCAACTTAACACAATCCAAAATTCGTTAAGAAAAACGTCATCTCCCCCCGTATGTTCGACCGCCCATGCACCACCAAATTCGTCAATGCATAAATGATCCCCGCCGAAAAGGCAAACACCCGCCACGACTCTCTTCCCATTCGGCACCGGCGCTTCATGGCTACGCATCGGTTTGCTCGGATCTCGGATTTGAATGTTGCTAGGCACATAACAGCGACCCCTGAGAATGCAGAAAATCGGGCGTTTAATTATGTAGCGTCTAATCCAGAGTACCAGTCTCTCAAAGCGTTTGTGTCGATCTACAGCACCTTCTCAGAAGGGATGTCACGTTGTTGTATTTGAGATATCATTAGGCAGGTATACAGCCAAGGCGTGTTGAAATCCTGGAGCTCCCGCGACACCTACCTATCTTATCACAACCATTCCATCAACCCAGGCCGCCAAAGCGAGGAGAAATGCCACCAAAAAAGCGAGAACCCAAAGCAAAATTCCAGGGCTAGGGCATAGCCTGAAAATGAGAAGGCCCCATGCGGGCGGCCGATGCGAGCACAGAAAAGGAGTTAGAGAAGAATGAACACTCTTGACTACACTAGGTAAAATCGGCGATGTCCAAGTTCTTTTTGCGTTCATTTCGCCGAGCTGGGAGTCCGAGACCGCAGCATACACTCCTGTCAGGCAATGATTTGACGCCCGCTGGGTAATCCAGTTGCCGACCCTCCCAAGTAGCTCGGCGGTGAAAAGCTTCAGGAGGGCATGATCTGACAGCTCGGCCTCTCAAGGCATCACATGTGCAACGGCTCGTCTAACCCCATCTACCTACCTACAAATTCTCGACGGGCCGCTGCTTCATAGCGTTCAAGACCCATTCCCAACAATCCGAGGCCGGAACCCATCACCTGACCACCACCAGGCCCCATAACCCAGGATATAAACATGCCCATTGCGCCTCTGATTGATGTGCTAGCCGCAATTACCGCCGAAGAAGCAGTGCTCCTTGCTGGGGCTGCCGCCGCTAACGCTGCTGCCTCGGGGATCCTCCGCCGCGACGTCAAGGGGCTTCTCGGACCTGATCTCCTGTTCATTCGGTACACCGTGCAACGACATCGAAGGAGCAGTTAACCCCTCTGCATACAGACCCAACTGCTTGCGCTATGAGGGCGTGGATGCCGGGTTGTGGGACTGGTTCACAAACATGACGGAGGCGACGCTAGGCAGGTTTTAGCTGACAGTGACATCTTGTGCTTGTGTCGTTGCACTTGGGAGGATGTGAGTGAAGGACTGAGTTGATGGTTTGCGGATGGTTTTGAAGCAGTCTGGCAGTCTAGTAGTGTACCTCTACAGTTCAGAAGTGCTAGTGTTCTTGCCACTGCCTTGGTCTCGCATTGTGCGCATTGATCATTTAGTGGGGGGAACTCCTAGGCACAGGGCGGGACGGAGTCGCAGGTCCCTCTTGCTAGACATTTGGCACACTCATTCGTATTCCGCAGAAGCTGAATGGGTCGCCTAGTGATGCCAAACCTTAGGGGCGAAGCAAGCCGAACCGCCCTATCATCTCAAGTGGCCAACACCAACACTGACACCAAGAGTCCGTCGCTTCTGCCGTAGCAGCCCTCTCCCTCGCCGCGTCAATAATACTCGCTGCAACTCTTGCGAACAATGATATCAACGCGGTAAGTAACCGCGTCAAAGCAGCTGGAAAGCCTCCCCGAGTCCCCAGCGCTGCGGACAAGATTCACCGTCGCCGCCTCAACGCCGACGGACTCGCCGACCCCGCCACAGCGGGAGGATGTGCCCTTGAATCATACAATGGGCTCGTGGGATGAGCCAACGACTTTGTCGAGCTTGGATATGAGCTGAAGACTTCGTATGACGCCAGCAAGAGTGGTGAGTTTCTCCGATGCTTGGCTGTATTTGTCATGCAGGTACGTGGCTGACAGGATCTCTTTTAGCTGGTTCCATCATCTGGTTTGGTTCGCACTGCATGGCCTTGTTCACGACGTTAGCTTCGTCGTGCGATGCTCCGGGGGAGGCAAAAGCCGTTGTCTTGGTGAGGACTGCTTGCGCTATGAAGGGGTTACTCCTGAGATGTGGGACTGGTACATCAACGTGACGGAGACAGCGCTCAGCCAGTTGTAATTCACATCTGGAGTTTGCCGACGCAATTGGTGTTGAGTTTCGTTGGACACAACGAAGGACGGCTGGGTTGGCCTGCCGTTATTTTTCATTCACTGCAATCAACAAAACTGATCAGTAACATGTTGCACATGCCGCAGCAATCAGATCCGTCACGGTGACACAAATGAGTGGGGCACCCCCCTTTCGTCACTGCAAGTTCCGAGTTTGTCTCCCCGCATAACTCCGGGTCCCGCCAACTGCAGCATGCAGGACAGATATATCATGACGACAGATTGAGGCAGCCATTCTTTTTCTCAACATCGGGGCAGCCAAACCCACCACCATCACCTTCCACCGCAACGCATCAACCCAGACTATTTCAACACAATCAAATCGCATCAGTCTCTCTTTATCCTCACCGCGCATTGGCAACTCGAACCCGCCCGCGCAATTGGTAGCGCCTTTCATCCCCCACCCGAACCTGCAGCGCGCCGCGACGCGACGGGCTGCACCACTAAAAACCATCACTGGAACCCCGCCCCCGCAGCGATCACCACACCTCACCTCCAT
>Ga0247780_1001241_pt1 | contig 16602 bp, 13 predicted proteins | sample UWRJL079202R5_FD_179927 | JGI IMG/M metagenome (GOLD analysis project Ga0247780, IMG submission 179927) | Plant litter microbial communities from Arlington Agricultural Research Station in Wisconsin, United States - UWRJ-L079-202R-5 | ecosystem: Environmental > Terrestrial > Plant litter >... | reverse complement strand
CGGGGCCGCAGGACCGCGGTCAGGGCCGGGAAGTCGCTTCGCTTGGTGCCGCCCTTGAGGAAGAGCGCCAGCTTCGGCTTGAAGCGCAGGCGATCGCACTCGGCCAGCTGGAAGCGGTTGTTCAGCGCCGCGCTCTGTCCGGTGGTGGTGAGCAGTGAGCCCGAGACCTGGGTCGGGTCGCAGGAGGTCGGGTTGAGCGTGAAACTCGGCTTGTCGAGGCGCACCGAGACCGATCTGACGTCGAGCGGGATGCCCTGCAGGATCGTTGGGATCGGATCGCTCACCGCGGTGATCTGGGCGCTCTTAGGATCGAGGTGAAGGGCGGTGCGGACCACGATCGTTCCGAGGTCAAAGGGTCCGGCCACCGCGGGGGTGACGATCGCCAATGAGAGCGGAGCACCCTTATACGGGCCGGCTAGGTAGGCCTTGCCGGGGGCGTTGTAGGGGGCGGGGCCGGCTCCGGCCTGGGCGTTGACCGAGCCGACCTCAGAGGCTGCCGGGCAGCTCGGGGTGGCCAGCTCGGCTTTGCCCGGCTTGCCTGCCGCAGCGGCCAGGGCCGCATCGGAGCAGGCCGGGGTGCCGGCGAGCTTTGCGACCAGGCCGGCCGGGGGCTTGACGGTGAGCGAGGAGAACTGCTGGGTTCCGTCATCGCGGCGCAGGTTGAGCACGAAGGGGGAGTACTTGCCCGAGAGCGGCGAGGTCGAGCCGGCCTCGAAGGAGGGGGCGTTTGGCAGCTGGGCCTCGGAGCCCGCGCAGGCTCCCCCGCCCGGGGCGGTGGAGATCGCCCAGGTGTCTGAGGGCGCGGCCGGAGGACCGGACTGGGGAGCCGACCACGGGGTCAGCTCCGAGGTGGTGGAGTAGGTGCCGCAGGTCGCCGGGGTCTTCAGCGAGGCCGCGGCGCCGCCGAAGAAGTTCAACTTGAAGTCTTCGAAGGGGACCTGGGGGTTGTCGTCGAAGACGGCGGTCAGCTGGCCCGTGAGCGGGTTGGGGCGGACTTCGCCGGCGAGCTTGCCGACGATGCTCGACTGCGGATCCTCGATCGAGATATAGAGCGCCAACAGCGATCCGAAGGGGTTCTGATGCGGCGCCGCCACGAAAACCTCGCCGGGCATCGGGTGGTCGAGCAGCGGCGTATGGACCTCGACCGTCGCCACCTTGGCAGCCTCCGGGCAGCTGTCGGGGGCGCGGGTGAAGGACGCGTCGGGGTTGCCGACGGCGCTGGTCAGCCCGATCTGCTGGGGCGAGCAGGCGGCGAGGCCGTTCGCGCCCGAGGCGTTGACGACCAGTCCCGGCGGCAGGGTCACCGCCGTTTTGCGCAGGTGCGCGGTGGCGAGCCCGTCCGGATCTTCGTTCTGGGGAATGTGGAGGTTGACCTCGAGACCCGTCGGCGAATCCGCTGCGTTGGTGGTCGGCCGGGCTTTCAGGCTCGGCTGGAAGTCGAGGTCCTCGCAGCCGGTGATCGGCGGGGCCTGGGCTGACAGCGTCACCCAGCCTGGATCGCTCACGTCGGGATCGCCGTCGGGTTGGAAGGCTGCCGGGTCCTGCCAGCTGCTGGCGTGCATGACAGTGGCGTCCGGCTGCCCGTTGCACCGGGTGGGCAACGAGAGGAACGGCTTCAGCGGCGCCGTCGAGGCGTGCGGATCGTAGGCGTCTGGCGGGATCCCGAAGAAGGCCGGGTTCCCGGTGGAGTCGACGCCGGCACAGCTGCGCGTGAGCTCGTTCGGCCTGGGGCACCGAAGGACGTTGTGGGCGGGGTCCGCCGGCTTGCCCCAGAGGATCACGGTGGCGGCGAAGAGCGGTGAGCCCTCGGTGACGTCCAGCGTCTTTACGCTCAGCCCCCAGTCGCCGTCGCTGCGAACCATCGGCGTGAGGGCGGCGGTGCCGGCCACCTCGGTCGTGCCCACCGGCACGCGGAACCCGAACAGCGCCGGCTGGTTCTTGGGCCTCGCCATGTTGTAGATCGCGGAGGCGCGATTCCCCATCGCCGACTTCTGATCGAAGAAGATCACTCCCACCTGGCTCTCCGCGGGGCAGCTGTCATCGCTGAGCTTTTCCGTGTCCGCACAGGTCGGAACGACGGTCGGGTCGCCGATCAGGCCGGGCGGGGCTTCTACCACCGTGTCCTTCAGGGTGCCGTTCGGTACTGCCAAGCTGTTCCAGGCAGTGAAAGGTTCGGAGGAGAGGGCCGGGTCGTTGAACTTCGTATTGAACCGAAGGGAGGTCGCGGCGGAGTCGGGGTGTCCGCCCGCTTCCGTGAAGTCGTTCCCTGCGGCATCGAAGGCGCCCGCCTGAAAGCTGGAGGGCACTATTCCGAACCCGGTCGGGGCGTCCGCGATCGTGACCTCGCCAACGGCGCTGGTCGGCGAGGTCGCGCCGCCGCCTTCGAGAGTTATCGGTATCTCGTAGGTGCCGGGAGTGGCGCCGGGGTCGACGTTCACCACGATCCCAAGCGAGAAGCTCGCGTATGCGCTGGCCGCGATCGGGATCGGGAACGGCAACGAGCAAGTGAGGGTGCTGGTTCCGGAGCACGACCAGATCGGATGCGATTCGGCGAAAGTGAGGCCGGCCGGCAGCTCGACTTTGATCGTCGGGTATTCGGTCGACGCCGTATCCCCGACGTTGCCTGGGAGTACCTGGATCCCAGCCCGCTCACCCGGCACGAAATTGCTCGGGGCGGAGTAGAAGACCCCTTTCCATTCGGTCGCGGCTGCCGCCTTCGCGGGCATCGCGGCCAGGCAAGCCATCGTGCCGAGCACGGCGGCCAGGCAAAGCAGGAGAGCACGGGCGTCGAGACGACTGGCGCCAGGCATGGTCGTGGTGGTCATCGGCTTGCCCTCCCGGTCTTGCTGCTATTTCGCTGTCGACTTCTCTGGTGACGCTTCACGCACCGCGTCCCGCCTTTCTTGGCTTTGACGGCGCGCCTGCCCTTGCCGCAGGCTTTCCGCGCGGTCCGCGCGTTGCCGGCGCCGATGAAAGAAGGCGTCAGGGGGCTCAGGGCCGCGGGACCCTGAGGCCCCGCCGTCCGGCACTGTTCCCCCGCGCAACTCGGAGGCGGCGCCGCAAACTGCGCCGCGAGGCCGCCACCGACGCTCGCCACGTAGACGTCGTCGTTGAGGTCAGCGTCCTGGGGCACGAGCGGATCGCGGGTGACGAAGAACGCCCTCAGCCCCTCCATGTCCGCCCCGAGGAAGCGCGAATCGCCGGTGCTGGTTCCCGTCGACAGGAGATGCAGCTGGCCGCCGAACCACATGTAGACGTCGACCCTCTCGTTGGTATCGGGCGTCAGGAGGGCGTCGCCGCTGTTGAAGAAGACGTGCCCGTCCTGCGAAAGGGCCCGTGCTCCCCCGGTGGGCACCTGGGACGGGCCCAGGGGAGGCTGGCCATCGGTTCGACAGGAGATGCAGAGCAGCTCGCCCGCTCCTCCGTTCCCGGCCGCGTCGTAACGGTAGACCTGGCCGGTGCCGCCGTTGTCGAATCCCGGGATCGCCGTGTCGGTCTCGAAGAGGAGGAAGCGGCCGTCGGCCGTCACACGGGAGGTCTTCGCGGCGGAGGTGTACCAGTTGTCCTCGTCCAGGGTTTCGGAGAACCCGCCTTCGCGAAGGGTCGCGATGTACCGGGTCGCACCGTCGCTGGTCCCGTCCTCCTCCCAGAGGTAGAGCTTCGGTTCGTCGGCGGTGCCCTGCCCGGATACGACCTCGCCCCGCGCTGCGTAATAGACGCGGCTGCCATCTGCTGAAGCGCCGACCACGGCGACGACCCGGGCGCCGTTGCCCCCCGGAGTGGCCGAGATGTCGATCAGCTCGTCGTCGGCAATGTCGTACCGGTAAAGATCGTTGCCTTCCCGCTCGGGACCGGTGTTCGCGTCGTCGGTCAGCAGCTCTGCGCTGGTGAAGAAGACGAGGTTCCCATCGGGGGTGGCTCGCTGGAAGACCTTGCCCAGAGGGCCTTTCGGATCCGCCGTCCCACGCTGCGAGGGCGAGGCCAGCTCGGTCGAGGTTCCGTTGCTGCGGCGATAGACCTGCGCGGTCGCCGGAATGCTCGCGAAGCCGCTGGTTTCAACCGGAGTCTCGAAGAAGATCCGGCTGCCATCGAGGCTGACGGCGCCGACTTCCCTCGAGCTCGCGGCTCCGTTCATCAGCAATCCCGATTTTGCAGGGGTGGCCCCGAAACCGGCCAGCACGGCGTGGTCGGTGAACGGCTCGTTCGTCCCCGGTTTACGGCTGACCAGCTCAAGCTCACCCCCGCCCGATGCGAAGACCTTGAAGGTGGGACTCGGCGGCGCCTGCGGATCGTCGACCAGTTCGTTGGTGGCGGAGAAGGCGACCGTGCCGAAGTCCGAGGAGCCGGCGAGGAACTCCGAGATCAGGTTGCCGCTGACGAGGAGCTCCGTCTCTCCGGTGCGATTGTGGAAGAGGTTGTAGTTCGAATCCCCATCCGCGGGCTCCGGGTCTGGCTCGAAAGCCATCGCGTAGGCGAACACGACCGAGGTGCTCAGATCCGGGCTGGCCGCAAGGAGATAGCGGGTGTTTGCTTTGGTCGGCCGCGGGATGGCCGGCGTGGTCTTCCAATTCAGCCCGTCTCGCTGCGCGAAGTAGTAGTTGGTCGCGCCAAGCGCGCTCCCGCCATGGGGATGCCCGGCGAACGCTCCGATCGAGTTGAAGAGGACGGAGTTGCCGTCCAGAGCGACGCCGAGCGGCACGGCATCGCTCGTCGCGCCGAAGACGTCTTGCGAGTTCTTGTCGACCGGGCTCGCCTGCTCGTAGGCCCGGCACTCGGGGAGGTTCGCCGCCGGCCCTTGGCGGAACTGGGCGTTGGGACAGGGCGCCGCGACGGCGCTCGCGGAGGCCGCACCAATCCCTGCGATGGCCACGAGACAGGTGAAGAAGACGCGGGGCATCCCGTTCAGGCCGTTCCGCCTCCGCGGCCCCCGCGGCGCGCTCGATCCCGCAGACATTGCCTTCGCGTCGCGTCTCACGTATTGCTCTCCTTGTCCCGTGAGCCCCTCTGCCGACCGCTTCCCTTAAGCGGCCCCCTTGGGCTCGGTTTCCCTGTACTGCGTGTTTCCTGGCTTCGCTCGATGGGTGCGACTAGTTCCTAGAAAGTGCTAGCCGTACCGGCAAGTGGCGCCAGTGAAGCACCCCTGGAAAGGGTTGTCAAGGGAGAGTTCCCAAAAGAAAAAGAGGGTTCCTAGATCGGTTCCCCATGCCTCCCGCGGGGGTACCGAAAGGTGCCTACGCGGCGGTGCGGGCGAGGCGGCCGGCCTCGTCGGGACCGAGGTACGGCGAGAGGATGAACTCGGTGAAGTCGGGGAGGAGGTCGGTGAGCTCCTCCGCCTTCCCGGCGGCCACCTTGCGGCTGGCCAGGGAGATCAGCGCGCCGATCGTCGACTCCTCCGTGGTCGGGGGGAGCGGGCGGTCGCCGCTGCGCTCGGCCCTGCCCCGCTCGAGAGGGGGGACGAGGTCCCGCACCGCATCGTGGAACCGCCGGGCGACCTTCGGCCCCGCGGTCTGCGACTCGACCAGGCAGAGGCGCGCCAGGTCGGGCTCGGAGGCGAGGAACGAGAGCGCCTCCTGCGCGGCGGCGATCGCCTGATGAGGCCAGTCCGGGGCAGAGCCGGCGGCGTCGGCGACCAGCTCGCGGACGTGGGCGACGACGACGTCGAAGGCCGCGAGGAAGCACTCCTCCTTGCCCTCGAAGTTCTCGTAGAAGACGCGGCGCGAAACCTTCGCCTCCCTCGTTATGTGGGTGATGGTGACGGCGTTGTAGCCGCGCTCGGCGACCGCGGTCGCTAGGCCGGCAATCAACCGCTCGCGCTGGTTGTGCGCCACCTGCTCGCGGCTGAAGCCGTGCCGGCCGGCGGGAAGCGGACCGAGCTCTTCCTCTGCCAAGGGTCAGCCCGAGGCCGCGAGCTCGGCCTCGCGCGCCGCCCTGTCCTCGCCGACGTAGGGCCGCAGGACGAACTCGATCGTCTCCGGCAACAGCGTTCGCAGCGCCTCGGCTTCGCCCGCGACCAGGCGCTGGTTGAGGACCCAGAGCACACCGCCGATCAGCGTGTCCTCCAGCGTCGCCGGCAGGTTCGCCCGCCGCGGGTTCAGCTCGCGCCCCGGCCTCAGCAAGGGGATGAAGGTCTTCAGCATCGCCTCGTGCCGCGAAACCGCCTCGGGGCCGGCCGTCAGCACCTCGACCAGGCAGGCCCTCCCGACGTTCGGGTGCTCGGCGATCGTCTCGAAGAGGGCGCCGAGACCGGCCGCGACCTTGTCGGGCCACTCGCGCTCCCGATCGTAGGCGCGCCGCACGCGGTGTGCGGTAACGCCGTAGGCGGCGTCGAGCAACGCCAGGTAGCACTCCTCCTTGTCCGCGAAGTTCTTGTAGAAGGTCGCGTAGCCGACCTTCGCCCGGCGCACGATCGTCTCCATCGTCGCCCCCTGATAGCCGTGCTCGGCGACCAGGTCCGCGGCGGCCTCGAGGATGCGCCGGCGCTGGTCGGCGGCGGCCGCATCCCTGCTCACCGGCTGTGGGCCGGGGGGCTGCCGGGACGCCTTTCCAGGCAGGGCTCGCACCACCCCAGGATAGCGCGGGTTCCCATAGGTACGGAATCAGTACGTAAAGTGATGCGAGTTCCCAAAAATGGGCTAAAGTACCCCAGGTGGAAGGGCCGCGTACACTCCGCGCCGTTCGCTCTTGGGACGAGGCTGTTCCGGACCGGAGCAGCGACAACAGCGTCCGCGAAACGATCCTCCTCGTCGTCGGCGAGCGCGGCTACGAGCGCGCCGGCGTGCAGGAGGTCGCCGAGCGCAGCGGCATCGGCCGCGATCAGTTTCACCGCCGCTTCGGGAGCAAGGACGAGTGCTTCGCCGACGCCTACGAGGAAGCCCTCGAAAGGCTGGTCGACGACCTGCTCGCGACTGGCCGGGAGGCTGACAGCTGGCGGCTCGGCTTCCGGGCGGCCCTGGCGGAGCTGCTCCGCTTCATCGCCGAGCAGCCGCTGCTGGCGAAGGCCCTGCTGGTCGAGGTGCGCGCCGCGCGAGGCCGCGCGTGGGCCGCGCACCAGCGGGGGATGGAGCGGCTCGTGGCCGCGCTCGACGCGGTCCGGGACGATCCGGACGTCCTCCCAACGGCCTCCCCGGTGACCGCGGGCTTCATGGTCGGCGCGATCGGCGAATCGCTCGCGCTCGAGATCGGCGCCGGTCGCGAGGCGGAAATCGAGCGGCTGCTGCCCGACCTCTGCCACCTGGTCGTCCTCAACTATTTCGGGGAGGACGAGGCGTGGCTCGAGCTCCGCTCCGAGGACGTCCCGGTTCAGACCCGCTAGAGGAACCTGAAACTCCACCGTTTATTCAGAAAGTCTTGCGTTAGAGCCCAGGTTGTGTCAGGCTGCGGGCAGATGTTGGCCAAACATCGGCGCGAGGCGCGGGTGCACGGCAAGCGCCAGCGGTTTCGACCGCGACCCAGGTGGCGCTCGCCACTGTCGTAGCTCCCGGCGCCTCGGCAGCGCCAAGATCGTCCGGCTTCAGTCCTCCCGGGCGATCTTGGCTGCTTCGTCGCTGCCGAGATAGGGCGTCAGCGTGAACTCGACCAGATCCGGGAGGAGCGTCTCCAGCTCGGTCGCCTTGCCGGCGATGATGCGGCGAGAGATCAGCGACATCATCCCGCCCACCAGAGCCTCCTCGGTGGTCGGGTTCAGCCGGGCGAGCACCTCCGCCGAGCGCCCCTCGCGGCCGCTCTGGAAGTAGGGGACGAAGCTGCGGATGGCGGCGTCGTAGCGCTCGACCACGACCGGGCCGGCGACCAGCGCCTCGACCATGCAGAGGCGGGCGAGGTTGGGCTCGGCGGCGAGAAAGCGCAGCATCGCGCCGATGCCGGCCTTGACGGCGTGGGGCCAGTCCGACTCCTCCTCGAAAGCGAGGCCGACGCGCTCGCGCAGTTCCTCCATGACTGTGTCGTAGGCAGCGACGAAGCACTCGTCCTTGCTGCCGAAGTGCTCGTAGAAAGTGCGCCTGGAGACCGCCGCGTGACGGGTGATGTGCGCGATCGTTGTACCGGAGTAGCCGTTTTCCGCGATCGCCTCGGCGAGGCCGGCGATCAGCCGCTCGCGCTGGTTGTGGGCGACGAACTCGCGCGGCAGCCCGTGCCGTCCCGGGGGGAGACGGGCGAGCTCCGGGGGGTAATCGTCCGCTTTCCCGACAGACGAGTTCGCAGGATCTGCGGCCACAGGGCGACGATACCGGTCGGGCAAATTCGAGTTTCGACTCAGCTCGTCGAACGCCGCCTCGGCGCCGAGGTAGGGCATCACGGCCGCCGACATGAGCTGCGGGACGAGCGCCTGCAGGTCCGCCGTTTCGCCCCGTACGACCTTGGCATACAGCTGTCCGTAGGCGGAGCCGGCGAGGGCCTCGGCGGTGGTGCGGGAAACCGAGGCCGGGTCTTCGAGCTCCTCGCGCCCGGCGTCGATCAGCGAGGCGATCGCCCTCATCGTCATGTCGCGGCGGGCCCGCGCGGCGTCGCCGGCGGCCAGCACCTCGACCGCGAAGCAGGCGCGGTTGGGGTCGGCGGCGAGGGAGCCGACCACCTGGGAGGCCACCGCACGGAGGCGATCGGGCCAGTCCCGCTCGCTTTCGTACGCGCGCATGACCGCGCGCATGCATTCCTCGTTGACCTCCTGCCAGGCGGTCAGGAAGCCGTCGTGCTTTCCGCGGAAGTGACGATCGAAGGCCGGCCGGTCGAGGCCGGCTCGGGCGACGACGGCTTCGATCGTGGTCTCGCCGTAGCCGCGCTCGGCGGCCACTTCGATCAGCGCCTCGATCAGTCTCGCTCGCTCCGACGACGAGGCGGTGCGGGTCTCGGTCTCGAGCACTAGGTCACGGGGCCCCCGATCCCTGCCTTCTGATCTCAGCCGCCGGCGGCTTCGGGTTGCCCGGCCGCCGCCCGCTTCGCCGCCTCGGCGCCGAGGTAGGGCGTGAGGGAGAACTCCACCAGCTCCGGGAGCAGCTCCTCGATCTGCTCCGCCTGTCCCATGATGATGCGCTGGTAGATGATCCAGAAGATGCCGCCGATGATCGTCTCCTCGAGCGTCCCCGGCAGCTCCTCGCCATGCGGCGAGACCTTGCGGCCGAGGCGGAAGAGCGGCACGAAGGCCTGGATCGAACGCTCGTAGCGGTCGACCGCGGCGGGCCCGGCCGAGAGCGCCTCGACGATGCAGGTGCGGGCCAGGGCCGGCTCGCTGGCGACGTAGTGCAGGAAGGCGGAGAGGCCGGAGTTGACCCGGGCGGGCCAGCTGTCGACCTTGCTGGCGGCGTCGACGACGCGCCGCAGCGCTTCCTTTACAGCGAACTCGGAAGCGGCGAGGAAGCAGTCCTCCTTGGAGGAGAAGTTCTCGTAGAAGGTGTTGCGGGCGATCCCGGCGCGGCGCACGATGTCGGCGACAGTGACGGCGCGGTAGCCCTTCTCGACGGTCTCCTCGGCGAGTGCCGAGATGATGCGCGCCCGTTGATGCTGGGCGATGAACTCCTTGGGGAGAGGATGGCGACCCGGCGGTGGTCGCATCGTCGGAGCTTGATCGGCCACAAACGCCAGAGTACCCATAGCGCTTTTGAATTCCAAGGTGGACGTCCCTGCTACATACCGGTAAAGTACCGGAAGCCAGACAACCGGTTCCCCAGATCGAGGAAGGCAGATGGGAAAGCGCGACGGCGGCAAAGCACTGGCCCGCGGCGACGGGGTCGGCGAGCCGGGCGTTCAAGGCTCTCGCACGCCGAACGCACCAGAACTGAAGCTCGTCAGCTCCCCCAAGCGCCAGGCGATCATGGAGGGGATGCTCGAGGCGGTCGGAGCCGAGGGCTACGAGCGAACCTCGGTCCGCACGGTGCTCGATCGCACCGGGGTCTACCGGCAGGCCTTCTACGACAACTTCAACGACAAGGACGACTGCTACCTGCAGGCCCTCGAGATGGGAGTCGAGCGCGTCGAATGCGTGATGGCGGACGCCGGCAGCGGCGAGGCGACCTGGACAGGACGACTGCGGGCGGGACTCGGAGCGCTGCTCGACTTCCTCGACGCCGAGCCGGACGTGGGGCGGGCGCTGATCGTCGAGGTGCACGCCGCGGGGCCGCGGGCGCTGGCACGGCGCACGGCGGCGATGGACCGCGTCCACTCCTTCCTGGACCAGGCGCGCGAGGAAGCGGGCGAGGTCGAGTCGCCGCCGCCGATCGCCGGCGAGGGGATCGCCGCCGGGATCCATGCCGTGATCCACTCGCGTCTCGCCACCGGCGCCGAGGGCGGCTTCCGCCAATTGCTGCCGGAGCTCATGTACTTCGCGGTGCTGCCCTACTTCGGGCCCGAGCGGGCCAGCGCCGAGATGCGGCTCGCTCAGGCCTAGAGCCGTTCGAGGTTCTCGGCGTCGAGGCCGCGGGTGACGCCGCGGAGGTCGAGCGTGCGCGCGGCGGTGGCGGCGACGTTCTCGTAGTCGACGCCGGGGTGGGCGGTGACGATCGCCGCGAGGTCGGTCGAGGCCAGCGCCGCGTCGAGTTCGACGGACCGCAGCCCCAGCTCCGGCAGCTCCGGGACGAAGGGGTCGTGGTAGGAGACGTCTGCCTCGAGCGCGACCAGGAGCCGCAGGATCGTCAGCGCCGGCGACTCGCGGGTATCGCCGCTGCCCGCCTTGTAGCCGGCGCCGAGGATGAGGATCTTCGATCCCTTGACCGACTTCGACGCCTGGTTGAGGAAGCGCTCGATGCGCTCGACGCAGAAGGCCGGCTGGGCCTGGTTGACCTTGCCCGCGAGCTCGATGAACTCGGGGTAGAAGCCCTGCTCGCGGGCCCGGAAGCCGAGGTAGAACGGGTCGACGGGGAGGCAGTGGCCGCCCATCCCGGGGCCCGGCTCGAAGCGCATGAACCCGAAGGGCTTGGTCGAGGCGGCGTCGATCACCTCCCAGACGTCGATCCCGAGGCGGTCGCAGAGCTGAGCCAGCTCGTTGACGAAGGCGATGTTGACCGAACGGAAGACGTTCTCGAGCAGCTTCGAGAGCTCGGCCGCCTCCGGGGTCGAGACGACGACGACCTCGTCGCAGACCAGCGAGTAGAGGTCGCGGGCCCGCGCCGTGCAGGCGGGGGTCATGCCGCCGACCAGCTTCGGCGTGGTCCTGATCGTGTAGTCGGTGCGGCCGGGGTCGATCCGCTCGGGGGAGAAGGCGACGAAGACGTCCTCGCCGACGGTGAGACCGGAGCGCTCGAGAATCGGCGTCAGCTGCTCGCGGGTGGTGCCGGGGTAGGTGGTCGACTCGAGCACGACGAGCTGGCCGGCGCGGAGGACGCCGGCCAGGGAGCCGGCGGCTTCGAGCAGGAAGGTGAGGTCGGGCTCGCGCGAGCGGGTCAGCGGCGTCGGCACGCAGACCACCACGGCCTCGCACTCGCCGAGCTCGGCGTAGTCGGCGGTCGCCCGCAGCCGCTCGCCGAGCGGCGCCAGGACGTCGTCGGGGACGTCCTCGATGTAGCTGCGCCCGGAGCTCAGGGACTCGACCTTGGCCCGGTCGAGATCGAGGCCGGTCACGTCCTGGCCGGCCTCGGCAAAGGCGACGGCAAGGGGCAGACCGACGTAGCCCAGCCCGACGATTCCAATCCTCATCGCCGGAAGCATAGGCGCGGTTGGACAGGTTGCCGCGGCTGCCCTACGCTGGGTGGGATGGATTCATCGGCTTCGAATCCACGCTCAGGGTTAGGAGCGAGCCAGGCGCTACCCAGGGCTTATGCCGTGCGCTCCGAGCGCGAGCGCATGCTCGAGGCGATGGTGCGGGTGGCGGCGGCCAAGGGCTACGAGGCGACGACCGTCGACGACGTGATCGAAGCGGCCTCGGTCAGCCGCGAGACCTTCGACGCGACCTTCGCCGGCAAGGAGGGCTGTTTCCTCGAGGCCTACGACGCCGTCATCGACGTGCTCGTCGCCCACGTCTCCACCGCCTTCGAGAGCGCCGCCGGGCTGCCGTGGCCCGACCGGATCGCGACCGGGCTGCAGGCCCTCGTCGAGCTCCTGGCCAGGGAGCACGACATCGCCCGGATGGCGATGGTCGAGGTGACCGCCGTCGGCGAGGACGCGAGGATCCGCTACCGCGCGGCGCTCGGCCGCTTCACCTACTTCCTCGAGGAAGGGCGGACCTTCTCGGCCCAGGGCGAGGAACTGCCGGCCGACACCGCCCGCTTCGCGATCGGCGGCGCCACCTCGATGATCTTCGACGAGATCCGCGCCGGCCGCGGTCCGGAACTGCGGCGCATCCTCCCGGACCTGGTCTTCGCGGTGCTGATGCCGTACATCGGCCCGGAAGCGGCCGAGGACGAAATGCGCCGCGTCGCCCGCGAGAACTGAGCGCGTCAGGCGCCCTCGCCATGACGACCCTCGCCGGCCGCGAAGCGGGCGGCCCCACGGGCGGCCACGTCGAGGGTCTCGCGGCCCAGGCGGTGCTCCAGCGCGAGCCCGTCGGCCAGCGGCAGGCCGGCCCCCTCGATCGCGGCGCGACGGTCGGCGAGCATCGTCTCCTGCGGGAAGGCGGCGATCCGCTCCGCCAGCTCCAGCGCGCGTTCGAGGTGCGCGCCGGGAGGGACGATCTCGTTCACGAGGCCGATCCGCAGGGCCTCGTCGGCGTCGACCGGACTACCGGTGAGGATCAGCTCCAAGGCACGGCCGAGACCGACCACGCGCGGCATCCGTTGGGTGCCGCCGTCGACGAGGGGGACCCCCCAGCGGCGCTCGAAGAAGCCGAAGGTGGAGGCGGCGGTGGCGATGCGCAGGTCGCACCAGAGGGCGAGCTCGAGGCCGCCCGCCAGACACCACCCGTCGATCGCGGCGATCGTCGGCTTGGACGAGGTGAGGCGGGTGAAGCCCATCGGGCCGGCGTCGTCGTCGACGTCGAGGTCGAGCGCCTTCAGGTCGGCGCCGGCGCAGAAGGCCTCGCCCCCCGCGCCGGTGAGGACGAGGACGCGGGCGTCCTCGTCGGCCTCGAAATCGTCGAAGCCCCGCCGCAGGCCGGCGGCGGCGGCCGCGTCGACGGCGTTGCGGCGTTGAGGACGGTCGATCGTCAGCACCGCCGCGGGGCCGACACGCTCGTAGCGAACCTCGCCGCTCATCGCGGTCATCCTCGCACGCGTGAGACGGGAGCGGGCGGGCTAGTCGCCGTGAGAGCTCACGGGGTCGACGGCGACGCCCAACTCCCGGAACTGCGCCCCGGTCGCGGGCCGGGAGGGGCAGGTCTCCCAAGGCCAGGCGCAACGGTAGGCGCCGAGCCGGACGTCGCCGAACGAAACACGACCGGGGGTGACGCTCGTGGCCTGCCTCGCGCGTAGCCTTCGCGCTAAGAAGCTCGTTGCGCCACCTTCGAGGCCGCTCCCGCTTGGCTTCCGCGGGGGCGATCTCTCCCGGTCGCAGAGCGAACTTAGCCCTGCCGGCCGCCGCTGTCCAGGGGCTGCCGGATTGCAACCCCGCAAAGTCCGGAGTATTGGAGGGCAGAGGGTCGTTACCCTGCCCCGATGCGCATCGACGAGATCATCGCTTCGCGTCGACCGACCTTCTCGGTCGAGTTCTTCCCGCCCAAGACCGAGGAGGGGAAGGCGCAGCTGTATGCGACCGCGCGGGAGCTGGGGCCGCTGGAGCCGGACTTCGTCTCCGTGACCTATGGCGCCGGAGGGTCGACCCGCGACGGCACGGTCGAGATCACGAAGGCGCTCAAGGACGACCTCGGCCTGGAGACGATGGCCCACCTCAGCTGCGTCGGGGAGACGACCGAGGGCCTGGCGCAGACCCTGGACCAGATCGAGGCGGCGGGGATCGAGAACGTCTTCGCGCTGCGGGGAGACCCGCCCCGGGGCCAGGAGGACTTCGTCCAGCCGGAGGGCGGTTTGGGCAGCGCCGCGGAGCTGGCGGCCTTCATCGCTAGCGGCTGGGACTTCGCCGTCGGGGGGGCCTGCTTCCCCGAGGTCCATCCTGAGGCGCCCGACCTGGAGACCGACCTCGCCTACCTGAAGACCAAGGTCGATTCGGGCGCGGGCTTCCTGATCACGCAGCTCTTCTTCGACAACCAGGTGTACTTCGACTTCGTGCGGGCGGCGCGGGACCGGGGCATCGAGGTGCCGATCCTCGCGGGCGTGATCCCGGTGGGGAGCTTCGGGCAGACGAAACGCATCTGCGACCTCTGCGAGGCCTCGATCCCGCCCCAGCTCGAAGCCGCCTTCGCGGCGGTCGGCGGCGACCCGGAGCGGGAGTTCGAGCTGGGGGTGGCGTTCGCCGCCCAGCAGTGCGCCGAGCTGCTGATCGCCGGCGCTCCCGGCATCCACTTCTACGCGCTCAACAAGGCGCCCGCGACGCGCGCGGTCCTCGGCGCGCTGCGCGCCTCGCGGCCGTGGGAGCGGGTTCGCGGCGATGCCGCCACCGTGACCGGCGCCGACTAAGCTGCCGCCGATGGCCGGCCAGGGAGACGACCGCGAGCGCCTGCGCGAGGAACGAGTGGCGGGGGAACGCACGGCTGAGAGCTCCAGGAGCAACCGCCTGATCCTTGGCTACGCGATCGCCTCGACCGTGGTGCTGGCGATCGCGGTTCTGGTCTTCGTCCTCGCAAGCGGCGGGGAGGGGGAGGAAGCGCCCGAAGGGGATGCCCACATCAACCTCAATGCCGCGATCGGCTCCACGAACGGGATCGAACCGGACGACCGCGCCGGGACCCCGCCGCCGCCGGTGCAGGTCACCGGGCTGACTGCGGCGGCGGAGCAGGCTGGCTGCGAGCTGCGGTTGAAGCTGAAGGACGAGGGGCACGACCACGTCCCGGTGGGAACGCCGCCGAACTACGGGACGAACCCGCCGACCTCGGGCGACCACGTCGACCCGCCCTATCAACAGGCCGACGGCGCCTACGCCGAAATGCCGGCCGAAATCGACTTCGTGCACACCCTGGAGCACGGCCGGCTGGAGATCCAGTACGCGCCGGAGCTGCCCGAGGGGGCCCAGCTGGCGTTGAAGGGCCTCTACGACACGATGTACGGCGCGACGTTGCTGTTCCCCAACACGCGGATGCCCTACGAGGTGGCGGCGACCACCTGGACCAACATGCTCGCCTGCCCCAGCTACGAGGGGGCGATCACGCTCGACGCCATCCGCGCTTTCGGCAAGGCGACCTGGGGCAGGTACGGCGGCGAGTCGGCGGAAGCCTTCACCTTCACCGGACCGACCCCGGTCGAACCGGCGAGCTAGGCGCGGTAGGCGGGGAAGAACCCGCCGGCCTCGCGGCCGGCGGCGAGGCTCGCGTAGGCGCCGGGGTCGCAGACGATCTCCGAGGTGTGCCACCGCTCCAGGCGGTTGGCGAAGCCGCGCTTGAACTCCTCGAGGGCGTCGCCGGGGGTGATGCCGCCACCGAGGTTGAGCGGGAGGGCCAGCTCCGCGGAGAGCTCGACCAGGCGGGCGACGACGTTCTTCATCGGCGAGTCGCGCAGGTGGGAGTCGGCGCTGCCGCTGAGGTAGTAGTGGAGGTAGCCGTCGCTGACGGTCGCGATCGAGGCGGCCGCGAGGGCGCCGTCGGGGGCGGTTGCGAGGGCGAGCCAGGTGCGGTCGGCTTCGAGGATGCGGTCGAAGTAGGCGGCGCCGAAGAAGTAGTGGGCGGCGGCGTCGGTACGGCGCATCGTCTGCTCGTAGACCCCGAGGAAGCCGGCGCGCTGGGCGGCGGTGGTCTCGACCCCTGGGACCACGCGCAGGTCGTACCCCGCCTCCAGGTTGCGGCGCACCTGGCGCCGGTCGCTCGGCCGGCTCTTCGGCGGCAGCGCCGGGTCCGCGATCTGGACGACGTTGCGCTCGGTCGCGCCCGATAGCGGCGGCGGCCCCAGCCGATGGCGCACGAAAATGCTGACCAGGCCCGTCGCCGAAAAATCGATCCCGGCCGGATCGAGGCCCGGGGGGGTCGGGGACCGGTCCGACGGAGCCTCCCCGCTGTTGCCCGGGCCGGTGTGCTTCCCAATCCCCTCGCCATGGGCCAATCCCGGATACCCGTAAGGCGAAACCGCGTCGCGATCGGGCCCGTCCCCGATCGTCCGCACGATCAGTGGGGCGAGAAGCTCGTCGTCGACTGCCTCGATCCTCAGCGTGTGAGTCACGCCCTCGGCGTCGAGGAAGGGGCGGGAGCGGAAGAACTCGGCGCCGGCCGCGGCCTCGCCGCGGTCCTCGATCAGCTCGGCCGTGGCGCTCGGCGCGCTCACTCGAAGAGGTCCGCGGCGGCGGCGCGGAACTCGTCCGGGAGCACGCCCCAGACCTCGCAGTCGTCGGGCGGCGCGCCATCGCGGGCCAGGTGGGCGCGCATCGTCCCCTCGTGCACCCAGCCGAGGCTGGTGACGGTCTTCTTCGCGATCTCGTTGCGGGCGGGGATGCGCCCGTAGACGCGGTGGGCCCCGTACTCGTCGAAGGCCTTGGCGATCGTCAGCGCCTCGGCGCGGCGGCCGACGCCCTTGCCGCGCACGTCGTCCCCGATCAGCGCGCCGAGCTCCGGCGCGGTCTGGCGGAAGAGCCCATAGAGAGCCGTGAACCCGACCGGCTCGTCATGGCCTTCGACCACGATCGCGAACTTGCGGTCCTCGCCGGAGT
>Ga0247780_1001240_pt1 | contig 16608 bp, 12 predicted proteins | sample UWRJL079202R5_FD_179927 | JGI IMG/M metagenome (GOLD analysis project Ga0247780, IMG submission 179927) | Plant litter microbial communities from Arlington Agricultural Research Station in Wisconsin, United States - UWRJ-L079-202R-5 | ecosystem: Environmental > Terrestrial > Plant litter >... | reverse complement strand
GGCGCGGCCCCTTTTTGACGGTGGCACGCGCTAGAGAACGCATCGCTATGTACATAAACGGCTACAGTAATATTACACACAGAGCCCAAAAAGAACGACAGGGTCGGCCTGAACAAACGCCCCGAGTCAATAATAAATAGTTTGTTAAGGAAGAAGGAAAGATTAGGTTTACTAAAGCCCTGTTAAACGGAGTAGCTGTTTATTAATAAAATTGCTGGCGTCGCTTCGTTCGTCATTACGCGATGGCCCTTCGCTACGCTACAGGGCGCTCCATTCTTCACTTTCGCCCTTGGCAATTGTGGCGTGGGGTATTAAGCTTATTTTAATAAGTATAGCGAACAAAGCGACAGAAACCTGTCCAGAGGCCAATATATCCATTTAAAAAGGTAAAAAAATATTAAAAAGAATAATAATTAGGGTTAAGAAGAGTAATCTTTATAAACAAATCTAAGCTTTACTTTTTAAGATTTACATACTGTATTTTATAAGGTTTAAAAGAAATAATAAAAAGAATAATAATTAAAAATAAATCTTACTATTTAAAGACTTTATTTTATAAGGCTTATAAGCTCTATTCTATAGGGTTTACAGGATTTATTCTACAATTTACAATTTACAGTTTTTTTTCACTTTCATAAATGCAATTTGAACTAGGAACCTCTTTAGTTTATATTACGCTATTTACCACTATACTATTTCTATTTCTATCTGTGAAAAACTAAAGGTTTTTTAACTTAACTAAGTGAATTAGAGTAATACTTTAATAATTATTAATTATAAGCTTATATATTCAAATGATACGTTTCAATATGCATCACATGATGTAGAATCCGATTTCACATTGTTTTCAGGGTTAGGGCTGCGTAACGGGGGATATTCAGGTTTAAAGTGAAAAAATTATGACTTTCTCAGTTATTATTTTAGTTTATAATATAGAAAAAGGTAGTATTATACGTAGATTTTAACTATCATTCTTAATCTAAAACCTGATTTGGAATAGCTATTAAAACCAGAGAGATATTTAAGTTTATGTTAGTATTATTATTATTATTTAGGTTTAAATAGTAATATCTTTGTTATTATAAGTCGTATAGTAATATCTTTATTATTATAAGTCGTATAGTAATAAGAGTTCCAGCTCTGTATTCTACGTAATACACTGTATAGGAAACGTAATTATTACTTCTTATTATGCTACTTATTAATAGGTTATTATTATAATAAATATTATTATCCAACTTTAAACATTAATATCTTTCTTAATTTAAGCAGTACGGTAAAACTGATTCCAGTTCTGAATTCTACGTAATAAGTCATATAATAAACGTAAGTAATAGAACTTATTATATTACTTAATAACCAGTTATTATTTAAATAATCATTATTATTAGACTTTAAACAGTAATATCTTTCTTATTATAAGCTTTATAGTAAAACGAATTCCAGTTCTGAATTCTAGGTAAAAGTCTACGTATAAAACCACCTTGTTTGATTAGATTTAGCCTTGTTTTTATTTCCGAATACCCATTTGTTTAATTTTTTCAAACGCTAATAACTCCTGAACCATAACCCTAACCCCGAATCTGACTTCAGATTTGGACTACTGGTCACGTGACGTATCTGAAACCATATCATATCACGTGATTTGGAGCCCGAGTAGGGGCCCGGGCAGACCCACTTTTGATAATATACCGACCAGTCCTAGGTCGAGCTGAATTTCCTTATCAGTTTTAACTGAATTTCCTATACTAATTTTTTTAAACCACCCTTACAACAAATTATCCTCCGGACAGGATAACTTAAAGGAAGTAAGTAGAAGGAGCCAGGCGTTTTACGTTCACCTACTTATATATCTACTTAGTGTGGGGACTACCCACCGATAAGTAATTCCCCACCCTACTGTGCAGCAGCTCTAGGCAGATGCTAGCGGGTTAGAACCTTAACAAAAACTGTTTGCACCGCTCTTACGCTTCATTATTAGACTCTACGACTCTATTAGCAACTTGACTTTAGCATGCGCCTGAAGTAGGGAATGTTGAAAAAGGTTTGGACTGCTGAGCTGTCGGCGAAGAGAGTGATTTGGTGGCTAGAGCGATCGGTAAATGTGGTGCGGGCGTCTTGTTGCGGGCTTTTGTAGAACGCCGTAATACTCTTGATGGCGGCGCTAGCAGCGCTAAAGTCTGGACCCAGCCAGCCTAATACCAGTGTGGCCTGGCTAAAAATGAGCTCCAACTCTCATTGCGGTAAAGATTCTTCCCAGCTAAATAAGTTTATACGTACCTACCTAACCAGAAATATCTCAGGCAGCGAGTTGGGCTCTTGTTCGGCACGCCCCTTCTCGTATTGCTGGCAGCACGTCCCGTTGCTACTGCGCCATTTGGGACTGTCAACAAGCCTGTACTCTTGAACCAACACAATGAATACGAAATGATAATTCGGCTGGCATTCCAATGCCCAGGCGGGCAGCCGTCCGACGGGGTCTGCTTTGAGGCTGCGTCATTAGATCAGCTTGCGGGGACTTACAGCTTCTTAGTCAGACTAGACGAAAACGGCACCGTGGGAGCACCAGACTCGCTACTACCCGAGGGCCCTAAGGCACACTGCAATAACGCTAATCTTCTTGACATTCCTAGATATCCCCTCACTCGCTGGGAGGCAACAGCCTAGCTCCAGGCGTACATTAACCATCTGCGGCTCCGATTTAAACAGGGCTAGCAGAACGCATTTAGGCTCCTTAAAAATAAAGGCCAAATCAGCAGCGATATAGTTATACTTAAGGCCGATTGTCCGTTTGATTTTAAAGGTGCTGGTGTTAATAATGCCGGGTAAGCTAAGTGTAACGTTCTCAAAGGCTTCGGTAGAGCTCTCCACGGAATCCAAGACTTTTACAGCCACAGTAACTGGATTGACCAGCTGAATTCTGGAGAACCCGTTAGCGTAGATAACCCTCTAGAACTTAACATAGAAACCGTTACGCCCTTTTTAAACTTAAGCGCATCTAACAATATTCCTTCCCAGGTTCACAGAGATCTAACCACCAGCTACTTTACCTTAAATCCCTTTAGATGCCAGGATCGAATTACTTATAGCGTCCTTAACAAAGATCACGGGATTATCCACCTCGACGGGACGTTTGGTGAAGTCGGGCAAGGAACGGAACGTGGACAAACACCGGGCAACTTCCAGCGGGCCGTATTCGGCGCAGTGCAGGACTCTCAACGCCAGTGGGCCCTGCTGCGCTCTCGACTAAGGAGCCAATATGGGATGGAGCATGGGAGCCTGATGATTTGCGCTCTTGTCCGGGACAATCCGGTGGCGGACTGCTAAAGGCTGTAAGTTTTCAGTGGCAAGTCCGCACAAATAATCAACCCTGCCTCAGCCGTCCTGTTAATTCCATCCAGATCACCAGTGCGTATTCGCTCGCAGGTAGTAAACCCGCTCAGTGTTGTGAGGGTCCGGAAACAGTGCTGTGGAATCTTTGACTCGTCCCAGCATAGTAGGTATCAGCGCCTAAAAATCACCCTTGTACTTTTCTATCCACCATGGCAGCGTCATGGGCGGCTCCCCTGTATACCTTTCTACGGCCGCCACAGCCTCCTCACACGCGTCCCCCTCGGGCATCCAGTCAAGCCCGCCGTTCTGCATGTCCTTGAGCTTGGTAAGCGACTCGGCCAGGTGCCGTGCAATGTGCCGCGGCATGCCCCTCGCCACCTGGCCCTCGACCTCCTCGTCGGCGGTGATCTGCTTCACCTTCAGTTGCTCGTTCTCGGGGAACGCGGCCCGCGCGATGGCTGCTGCCCCGTCCCGCAGCGACACCTTTTTCGGGCCTACCAACCACATGGCCTCGTCGTCGCCGTCCTTGACGGCCCCTGCGCCTAGGATCGCCGCGCACACCTTGCCCATGTCGTCCTGCGTGATCCAGTCAACCAACGTGTCGGGCGCAATCATGCCGACCTCGCCGGTCGGCAACGCGTCGCCCCACCACGTCGAGGCGTTGGTCGCGAAGAAGGCCGGGTGCACCGCCGCGAAGCCCTTGGCACCGAACACGGCGCCGAGATTCAGCTCGACCTGCGCATGTGCCCACGCGATGGGGTCTGTCTGCGCTGAGATGGTGGCGAGGTCGGCGCCGGGCGGGAGTGTGCCGGTGGAGAGGAACACGACGAACCGGATCCAGTTGGCGTGCAAGGCGTCGATGACCCCGCGCATGTGGTCGCGCGAGCCGTGCTGGAGGTAATTACAGGAAGGCGCGGGTCCAGCTGGAGACCTTGCTTTCTCAGTTCAGTGTGTAATTAAGACCAGACTAGAGTAGTTCAACACTGGACCAATGGAGTTGACAGAAATGAGAACCGCGGTTCATAATTTAATAAGAGGGAACCACTCTCGGGTCAAATGTGTTGGTGAAAGGATACAAGTGGAAAATTGAATGCACAAACTTCATCATCCCAGGAATGAAATCCTCGACACATCCTCAGCCCCCTAATCCATAACGCTTACCGGTCAACAGCATCACTCCGCCACAACGGTATCGTTCCCTCCCCCCGGCACCCCAAGACAAGCGGGGCCGCCGCCTCCGCGCCCGCGACAGGGCTCCTGCTCCCACAGGCAATCCTTACTAGAGCACTCGACGCGACAGAACTTGTCGTTGACGGCCTCGGCGAGGATGGGCGGCAGGACGTTCTCGCCGACCTTGGGGGTGGCACCCTTCTTGGACCGCGCCAGCACCTCGCAGGGGGAGCCGGCCGCGGGGTCGTTCCGCTGCGGCTCGACGTAGAGGATGGGCACGTTGAAGAAGCACTTGCCCATGAAGTACTTGTCGGCGTCCTCCCCGGGCCGCTCCGCCTTCATGACGCCGCCCGTGTCGATGCCGCGCGCCGGGTATTTGTCTGTGTGGCCCTTTTGGCAGTCGATGGAACCGCGGTAGATGGATTCCAGGTTGTCGGGGAGGATGAGGTCGACCATCCCTTGGTCGACCGGCCTCGTGAAGGCCCCCGGCCCCATGACGGTGGGCCCCGTGTTGCCGGGGCCGAGCTTGTGCAGCGTGTAGCAGCTGCGTTCAATCCAGCGGGAGCTCGGGCTGTGCGCGCCGCAGGCCTTCTCGTCCGGAGCTCCGCCGTGCACCATGTACAGCTTGGCCTTGTCGAGGGCAGCGATGGTGAGGCCCATGCGGATGTTCTTCTCGAGCGCCAGACCGGTCTTGTTCCACATCTCGTCATCGATGAGGTACATGTAGCGATGGTCCGAGAGGAACTGGGTGACGGGGTGCTCGAGTTTCTTCTCTTGGTTCTTGCCGTACGTCCACTTGGACTTATCGGGGAAGTTCGCAGGGTCCCACCTGTCGAGCTTCCCGTCGAAGAAGAAGGCCCGTAGCGTCTCTGACAAGGCGGTCCGGGACTGCCGGAGGAAGAGCTTCAGCGTGTCCTTCATGGTCAGGAGCGCCTGCTTCTCGGCCTCCTCCTTCTTCTTCTCCTCGTCCAGGTGCTCCTGGGCCGTGTCAAAAGTCAGGCCCGCGAGGTTGATGTAGTCGGTATACTTCCAGCCCTTGGCGCCCGTGGCCAGAGCGACGAAGCCGAGAGCTTGCGACATGATCTTGAGGATCTTCTTGGTGCCGAGATCCTTGTCCTCCAGATCAGCAATACCCTTGGCGATGTGGTCGACGTCGCCGAGCACGACACTCTCCACGACGGTCGAGAAGGTTTTCTTGTATATCATACCGGCAAAGTTGTTGAAGTTATTCATCACCTCCACCATCCAGTACTCCTCCGGATTGTCATACTTGTTGCACGGCAATGCCGTGGGGCACACGGCCGGGTTCTCAGGCTGCTTGCAGTCGCCGAGGCCCTTTGAATTTCCCATTTGGTGGTAGCATGTGTCCCACCCCTCTGAAGTTATACAAGTTAGCGCATCAGCCGACTCGCAGAGAGGGGGGTTGTGCAATAACTTACTGTCCGAGTTCTCCTTCATCTTCCCGAACATGCACTCCTTGAAGACCATAGTCCATCAGACACAAATAGCCCTTATTTTTGGTCGCAAGGCGCGGTCTGTCGGCCGCGGAGGGACTTTCAACCTCATCAGAACATACATCCAGCCCCTTGCAATGGTCTGGAAATGGGAAACTCTTCGTCCTGCAAAGACAAGGTATTGGTCAGTCATCCAGGCCTAGGAGGTAGCGAAGAGTTGCTTACATGCTTTGAGCAGTTGGCTGGAAGGCCGATACCTTTACCACGGCGGCAAGGATCGAGGGGAAGGGCTTCTTATCGGCAAGCATGACGTTATCCTTTGCTAGCACGGCTTTTCCTCCGGGCATGCTGAACATCTCTTCGACGCCGACGGTGAAGAGGTTGTACATGTACAAGCCGCTGGTCGCATCGTCGATCCACAGGATACGCTTCTGGCAGGTCCGCTTCTCGATGCAGTCTTGGTTGTAGTTGTCGAAGAACCAGCTGTACAGGCCTGCCCCGACAATGTGGACATTGCTAGACTGGTAGATGGCCAAGGCCCACGAGACCTTGCACGTCGCGTCGCTGTTGCACTCTTTAAAGTCCGGGTCGGATGGGAATTTCCCAATCGCCTTTTCAAAGGGCGTGGGCGCCGTGGGCTGCGGGTGGAAGTAGGCGCTCTCAGTTTGGATCTGTCGTGACGACGCCGTGGTCAGCGGCAAGATTGCTTCGACGGATGGGGAGAGAACGAACCAAACCCATAAACACGTTACTGGCTCTATTGAGCTGGTACTGGTATAAAACAGAATGCTCGCTCGATGTAGCGTAGAGCCAGGTCGCCTCTTTGCTTTCGATCAAGATTCCGCGTGCAACATAGATGTCAATCTGCGCCTCGCTGAGCGATGGCAGATCGTCGAGATCATGGTCGGCAACCCTGCAGTTTTTCGTCAAGTCAGCATGGAGTTGTTTAGGTTGTGCGTGGACAAAAACGATGACTGTGAAACATACCACACCCAGACATTCTCCAGGTACGCGCTAGACGTGTCTGTCAGATGGAGGAGGAGAGAGCCAGCCACGCAGTTTGGCTTGACAGCGCCAGAAATCTTGGGGCAGTTTCCGACCTGTAGATTGGTCCCAGCCGCGCCGCCAATTCGAAAGTGCGAGTCTAGAGTGGGAAGGATGATCAGCTCGACCTGTCTGTCAGATGGATGGAGGAGGAGGAGGAGGAAGGAAACTCACCCCACATGCCAGCGGCCCCCTTGCTGCTTGCCTTGATATTCCACTCCATGGCCACCAGCCCAGCGGTAGGACCGCGGGCGGTGAACAGCAAGTCGGAGATCTCGACGGTGCCGACATCGCCCTTGTTACCGACCTTGACCATGACGTGTGGGTTTTGCATGTCCTCGAAGCGCTTGCCCGAGGCCACGATCTGCGACCAGCAGGCGCCAACAATGATGGAGCCAGGGGGGATCTGTAGTGAAGACACTATTAGCTTTTTTCCCTCCTCAGATACCTATGTCTGCAAATATGCACAAAAACGGTATCGGTGACGATGTACGATCCCGCCGGGAGAAAGACAGGCTTCTTTTGCTCTGCGGCGAGCTTGAAGGCCAGGTTCAGGGCAGCGGTATCGTCCGTCTGCCCATCGCCCTTGGCAGAAGGGACCAGCCAGTCGTTGCGGCCCTCGTACTGCGGCTTTCCTCGGGAGTAGTACCCGCCCGAGTTGTCGGCATTAGTGCCTAGTCCGTTCGTAATGGCGGGCTCGAGACGCGGTGCAGCCTTGGCACCGTTGACGAAGGCGTCCTTCTGCGTACTGAAGCCCGAAGTCGAGCCGGCATCGCTAAAAGTGTTGCCGATGAAGTACGAGCTGATGGTTCCGCTCCCGCCCTGCAGCGAGGCACCCGAGTTGGCGGCCGACACCATGGTGCCGACGTTTTGGTAGCGGACATTGATTATGCTGAGGCTGGTCTGCTTATCCGACTTCTTGGGGCCAGAGCTGAGGAGGACAGCTGTCTTGACGCCCTGGAAGTTGGAGTCTAGCACGGTAATGGAGCCGCCGGGGAAATCCGACGTGGTGAAGTTGATGCCCACCTCCCCCCCGATGATGTCCAGCTCCTTCCACACCCAGCCCCAGTCCCAGAGCATGCTGATGGCCGTCTTGCAGTTCCTGAACCGGAGATTGCGCGACGTGAACTGCTGGTTGCCGCCTACATAAAATGTCAGCCAACCATAAACGAACATCGTGGCCGACTTACAGAGCATCCCCATTTCGCCGCCCTCGAACGTCAGATCGCTGAGAAGCCCTCCGCTCCTGTGTAACACGGTGGTTAGAATACGAAAGCAGATTGTGTAGAGTGTGGTAGTGTTACCCGTTTTCAATAAACAGCCCGACCTGAGTACTGCCCTCGGCCATCTTGATGTGGATGTTCTGTAGACTTGTTGCTTGGGCGACTTGCCCTACAACAGCCGTGCGGTTAGAGAGGAGCAAGCACAAAGGCAGATGATCGACACAAGACAATCGAAGCTTACAATGGAGTGCTTTGAGCCCTATAGGCCTTACCGATGGCCTGATATCGACGACAAAATTCCGGATTTGGCGGAAGAAGTTGGCCTGTTATTCACAGCTCTCAGTATGACTGACGGCTGGAGGTAGGCACGACGAGGAACTTTGATCCGCAGTAATGGGGTTGGTGAACTTACCGTGTTGAGATACCACTCGCCGTCCATGTTCCATCGGTCGTTCCATTTGCCCGTGTAGATGTTGGATGTGATGACCTCTGTTAGCAACAACAGCGTTAGCCCAAGATAAAACCCGATGTCATACAATCACGTTGCGACTTGGGGTAAGACTACTAGCCTCTGTCATAAAAGTTCCGTGTCGTGAGGATGACTGGGAGGTTTTTGGGCTATTTCGCATCAGTCTACCTATCTGCCTAGTTCAGGGAGACGGGGGAACACTTACGTCGCCCACCAGCTGCGTGTGATACAGAGCAACGGTAGTCCGGCTGACAAGATAGGTACCAGCAGGGAAGTAGACGATGGCGCCCTTCACGGTGGTCGAGCCACAGCCTTCGGTGCAACGATTCCCGTCCTTGATGGCCTTGTTGATGGCGTCCGTGTCGTCCTTGAGGCCGTCGCCCGTAGCGCCGTAGTCCCTGACGTTGCGGAACACCTTGTACCCTGCACTGTCCTGGCCGAATGGGTTGGTGCCGGGGTATTTGCGGCCGAGTTCCTCCAGCCAGTATGGCCCTAGCGCACGGCGATGCAAGTGCTGCGATGTGTTCATCCCACCGGTGGCGGCGTCCAGCTCGGTTAGCTTGATGGCGGCCTCACGGAGCTCGGGCGGGTATGGTTCAGAGTCTGCGTCGCCTTGCCCTAACTTGGGCGCGGAGCGTGGTTTAAGTTCGTAGTGGTTCCGTCTTGGGTTCGCGTTGAGGAACACATTGCTCTCGCTCGACTTGTTAATCGCCGCGTCAACAAGTTTACGGGCTGCGGTAATCTCGGTCGCAGACATGGTAGTGGCGCGTTTCTGCATAGGTGGTGGCTTCGGAGCGGCGAGCGAGGCGGTGTCACGACTCGAGGACTCGAGGAACCGCTCCCAGAGAAGCTCGATAGCGGCATCCGAGATAGGAACGGGGTTTTCCTGTTTCCACTTGTTTACGGTTTGGTCGAACTCGGAACGTTTGGAAACTAAAGGTCCTGCATTGTGCGTTAGCGTCTGGCACTATCTAGGTTCCTAGTGTTGGGGTGTGGAGGTGGAAATGGACTCATGCTCTCAGCACAGCGTACCGGGTATCCCGTAGCCCCACCCACTGGCGGACCAAAGTGCCAGTCCGGCCACAACAGCTGCTCTCATGGTTGGCAAAACTACTACGCTTGACGAGCTGTGAAACGAAAGACAGGTGAGGATGGCAGTTTGCCGTGCGCTGCGTTCTTTGGTGAATTACAGGGGCAATGCAGGAGGACACAACAGACTTTATAAGCACCTCTCTGGCACCAGGCGTTTTCGATACGACCTTACTCCTCTTCTTCCCCGGATTGCAGAAAAAGAGCCAAACACAACCCGCTGGTCCGCTCGATCCCAAGTGCCCGAGTCATGATTAGTGTCTGTTTGCCCCGCTGCGCCTCAGGTTATTTCAACAATGAAACAGGTAGGTAGCACAAGCATCAGTATAAAGTAAAGCAAACTAGCCGGGTGGAACTGCCCATCTCTGAGAAAAGACGCGCTTCGGCCTCAGGGAAATCGATGGCGGCTTCTAAGCCAATCTGGGTAAACGCCAAAATTGAACTCACTCCACGTGCACCACCGGCTAACTTATCTTCCCGTCGATTTCGCCATCGGCATCGAAGGCCTTTCAGGGGTTTCTTTAGAATCTGTTGGCATTAACAACCCCGTGTTGGTTTGGCGGCCAGTGCAACAGACAGACCCACACCCACTGCGCTAACCTCCCACAAGGGATGCCAAATCTCAAGGTTGGGACTTGAGATCTGAATGTGGGCTGATGAGGCGTGGTATTGCCTGTCGAGGGCCAACCACCGTGACAGTTGGCGGTGTTTGCTCACATCTGCTAAGGTCAATACGTGGAGCGCCTTGTCTTCCTTGGCATGGAGGACACGTTATGAGCAGTGAAATTGCACTCGCTAACTGACCAATGGGGACTGAGGGTTGGTTGGGCGAGGTCGAGGTTGATATTAGGCAAACATGAATGATTTCACTCTGTTGACATGTTCGGACTATGCCGCCGGCTGTTACCGTTCCCCCGGGACTGCGCGGTGTAACAATGATTTTGGGTCATTTTACCGCGCTCCGCCACGGATGGGTTCTGGACTTGATCTGCTGCTCCCTCACTTCATCTCCTTTTGCGTGTCTTTCTACCTACACACAAGCGCGCCTCTGTTCAGGGACATACAACGCAGCGATGCAGACCCCTTACCAGCATCGACTGTGCGTCAGCACTTTGTTATTGCTCTGCCATTTTTTCCCGACAGTTGCAGCCGCCGTCGACTGTCGCGGGGGGGCGTCACCATTTATCATCACGACGCAACAGGACGCAGACAGTCTACTTGCGTGCATCGATGAGAAGCTATCGGAAGAAAGGCGCCTGAAAACTGGCTATCAGGGGAATGTCACCATATCTCCCTCGGCGACCGGCGTGCTCAACTTCACTGGCTACGACTATGTCAATGGGAGTCTACTGGTCGAGAACGCCCCCGGGCTCCAGAAGCTCTACCTGTGGCCAGCCAAGTCTCCCGGGCATCCCGGTGGTTTTGATGGGGCAACGTTGAGGAACCTTTCGGGCTTGACGAGTTTCGGCCAGTTCGGTCAAGAGAGCATCCCCCACCGCACGGCTCTGAAAGAGCTGCCACTGCTGGAGGAGCTTACCCTGGATGGGTCCGGATTCGCTCAGCCTGTCGACCTGGAACTAATCTACCTGCCTCGCCTGAGGGAAATGCGCCTCCCCAGGGGGTCCAGCGGCATCAAGACGGCTGGCAACCTAACGATACTCGGCGTCGGCCTCAACAACATCGACGACTTCCTATACGCTGGCAGCGGCACAAACGCCTCTTATACCATCTCCGAGGTGCGAAATGTCGCAGAAGCAACCATCTCCCTCTTTTCAGGGACAAACCTCCACCTCGAGGGCAATGGCACCCTGTCGGTGAATTTCAACTGTCCCTTATGCCGCGATCAGCCGCCCAACACCGGCTTTTACATGCGGAGCCTGCACCTCTCCGGCATCAATTCTCTATCTCGCAATTACGCAGGCATCGGCAAGATGGAAAACCTGACGGTCGGGTCCCTCACTGTAAGGGACAACCGCTACCTCGAGGTGCTGCCCATGGTGTTCGATAACCTCATCAACCTCACCATTGAGTCGAACCCCAGCCTGCATACCGTTCTCTTCAACGCCTCGGCTGCACCCTACAGCTTGTCTAACATCAGGATCGCCTTCAACAGAGTCCTGCGTCTCAAGTCCGCTGTCGGCGGCGGTAAACCGCAGAATAATGTATTCTTCTGGCCGACAAAGAATGTCTCTTCCATGGTCTTTAGCGGCAGCTTTGACGATGCCTTCTTCCAGCCATTTATCGATCTCGGAAAGGACAAGTCGAAGCGGCCGCTGGTATTGAATAAGTTTGAGGTCTACTCGGACTTGACAGGCGTCGGCTTCAACTGCTCGAAGCTAAACGAGCTGAGGAGGGCCGGTATCTTGCAGGGTGAGTATACTTGTAACTGGCAGACCGTGCGGGACGAGAGCGCGAGCGGTGTAGGGAGGACCCAGGTCCCGGGACAGGGGTTATTGGGTGTTTGTATGGGCGCCGCCATGATCTTGGTGTTCTTTGGTATTTTATAAGACAATAGTGTGGTGAGCTTACCATTCTGCGGTCCGTGTTTTTGCTATTATAACGTTCAACTCTATGTGACTAAGTAAGGCGAAGTTGCGATCTCGGGGGTCGGTGGCCTCATGAACGCGGGCCCAATGGAAAACTTGGGGGAGGTTGTACTTGAATTTGGCGCCGTCTCTCCGCTTTTTAAGTAACCTCAACCCCCTCACTCTGATCCAACATCGGAGCCCTGTGCCAAGGGTAGCTATCGTAATCAGAATTGCCTTCTGATACCAGGTCAACGCGCTCCCAGAATTCATTGTCCGTCATGGGGCGGCGCAGTAGCAGATAGAATGATTTCGACCAACCGTATCTGTAGTATGTCGCAACCTTCAAGCACCAGAACTGGGCCGCACTCCAGTCCTTCAGAGTCGGACCACGCTGGGGGCAGTTGTGAGGCATGTATGTAGTGAATTTGTTCGATCTACTTTCCAGCAGGCACATGGGCTTCCAGCTTGCCGGGTTCTTGGGCGTCGAAAACCTTAGACAATCTCTCATCTAGGATGGCCTGGCGAATACAACCGTTGGCGCACATGATAAGCGACTGGACCGTTGGATCCTGTGCCCACCTCTCATATGGCTGTCCATACAGAGATGGCCACATTCGCAAAACCGTTTCGTGGCACACTCCCAGATCAGCTCAGCGCCCGTGGAGTGAACAATGCGCGGCGCGGCAACACAGCCTCCTGGAGTGTCCAACCCCGACCATGAGCGGAGACGGATTTTCATCGATGAACACCTGACAACTGGCAAACGGAACCGAAACGCTCACTTCGCCACGATAATACCCTACCCGGACTGCCCATATTGGTTCAACGCCTATTTCCACATCGCTTTCTCCAAGCTTCTGTTCGTCGACTTGTGGTTTGGTCACCCGGCAGCTCTCGCTATGACGCTTCAATTTTCTGTCATTATCCGAACCGAGAAGAAACGCTGGCCGCTACGGAACGAAACGGACGATGCGTTTATGAAAACTCTAGTGCATGTGATAGAGGAAGACAGACCCAAAGCTGAACTCTTGGGGGATATTGTTCGCGCTCCGAAGACCATGCCAGAATATTGCGAGGCCGCAAGAGATGCGCATGACGGCGCTGCCCGGGAAACCCGTTATTCTCGATTGTTCAGGGGGATCGAGAAGCAGCACACGGAGATGCAATCGAAGAAGGGGTAGAAGGCGATGGAACTACTGCCCAATCTCCCAGATGAGCCCCCGCTTCAGGATATGGGATATCTCTACGCGGTGACCCAGGACGACCTGGATGTGATCAAGATGGCAGTGGACGAGTGCTTCCGAGACGAGGATATTCTTCCACAGCATCTTCAACGGCACGTCAATCTTGAAGGATGGTACGGCAAGTACGGGGGTTCAATGAGCAAACACTTGCCCAGCAGGGGGGAGATGAAGCCGGCACTCAACAGACGCCATGATTCGGGAGCGCGCGAAAAGGAAGGAGTTTGAAGTCCACGTTACGCCCGAGGGCAGATTTGTGAATCCCTCCGAGGGGGAGGGACCGAGCGAACGCTTATTCGGTTGGCACAATTTTGGTGCTGTAAATGAAAAGCGCCCTCGCCCGAAGAAGGAAGAAGCCTGGATGAATCCGTGGCTCCACAATCTCGCACCAACGGTCCCCGTTCCCGCAGCACCAGTGGTTTAGGCAGAGGTAGTGAGGAGCATGGCTAGACGACAGAGCAGGGGTAGCAAGGAGCATGTTTAGACGATAGACTAGCGGAAATGAGACCCCAGAGATATCCCGTCCACGGATGATTTGTGCATTGTGAGGCTTTGACTGCATTGTGAGATGCCTTGGATATGTCTGATGAGTTCTTTAGTTTACTTTAGGACGCCTTGGGCTTGTGTGACGAGTCCTTGGATGTGTGTGTGCAGGGGTGTGTGCAGGGGTTGGTTGCATTGTGAGATGTGGGTGTGTGTGAGGGGTGTTGGGTGGGTATGGGAGGTCTGGGAGGTGTGAAGTAAGGTGGTTGGTTGTGTTAGGAGATGCCTTGGTTGTGGACGAGGAGGCTTTGGCTGTGTTGCTGTGTTGTGAGCTGATTTGGGTGTGAGGAGGCCTTGCTTGTGTCGTGGGATGCCTTGGGTGTGTGGTGTGGTGGTCCTTGGGATTTGTGTCATTTGCATGTAAGACGGACCCACAGTCTAGTCACTGGTCACGGTGGGGTTGTGAGTTAACTTGAGTCGAGCCGAGTGCTAGGACGCGAGATGAACCCGGAAAGGCAGGGGAAATTCCTAGGGAAGGATTGAACGGGAAGAAGCTCAGCTCAGCTGCGGAAATGGCAGGGGTGGTACTAGTATCTGTTGAAGGTATGGGTATGTTGCTCGATGGCGGCGGAGAGAAAGTGGACGGAAGAATTTGGTGAAATAGCATTGTGAGTCATGAGCGGCTCCTTCCTTACAATAAATTGTTGTGGGAACAAAGGGATTTCCCATAGTAACCAAGAACCTCGACTTCGCCCGTCATCCATTGACAAAACAGCCCGTATTCTGGACCTCCTTGGAAGCTGGGCTTGAGTCCTTGCTTGTCCGGGGAAACTTGATTGAGTCTTTGCGTGCGTGACTCAGGGAGGTTTCGTGAGAGCGGTGTGCGCATTTCTTCCCCAGCGTGCTTGCCTTGTGCGACTCACGTGGTTGGAGGGCTTGGCGAGCTGAGACTGGCTGCCTTGCCTTCTTGGTCAGGCTGCATGACGTTGGGCCTCCACCATGGGCATTGGCAAACAGCTTTTTCCCGTCCTCAATCAACCTGCCATCCGTTCAGCTCGCGCATCACCAGCCAGCCCACCAGGACGCTCGATACACCCACCTCACCCAACCTCCCTGCTTGTAACCACGGGCAGCCCCATGGCAACACAACAAGAACTCATTGGCGCTATTTGCGCGCCGTGTTCCGGCCTATTGTCAACGGAGGCTGCGCTGCGAGCCCTGGCTTCGGAAGGGGGTTATCGACATTCCAGCTTGGCTGAGACCAGAAAATCTGCAGCAAGAGGCTGTCCTCTATGCAGTGAGCTTGTGGGTCATTGGAAAGCTGACAAGGACGCCCCATTCAAAGATTCGGATACGATTATCTTCAAGTTCTATGACTTGACGGCCACGCAAATGTGTGAGAGCCAAGTGCCGACCTTGTACCCGCACGTATCTCGTTATCTTAACGCCAGGCGGTTTTACGGGGATGGGTACAGGTACGTCAGAGGCACTCAGCTTTTTCCCATCGTCGCAGACCATGGTGAGGTTTCCAATCCCCACCTCACTCTCCACTTCCACTGGTTAGAATGAACACTGACGATTGTTCAGCTGATCCGGCCGCTGCTTGGATTCAAAGCAGGCCCGTGATGACGGCTGTGGGGAGTGAGTTCGCATTCGACACCACCCGAAATTGGCTGGAAGCTTGCCTGAAAGATCATCCGGTCTGTTGTCGACCAGAGCCGCCTCATCTACCAACCCGTGTCATCGATGTTGGGACACAACGACATAATGACGGGGCAGTCAGGCTGCACATATCGAAACCCGCTGAAACCTACGCCTATGCAACCTTGAGTTACTGCTGGGGCGGCCCACAACCAGTTCTGTTGAAGGCAGCGAATATAGATGAGATGACCCGGGAGATTCCACTCGACCCGCTCCCGCAGACAATAAAGGATGCGATCCGAGTGACCCGTCGCCTAGGCATCCGATTTCTTTGGATCGATGCGCTGTGCATCATCCAAGAAGGCGATGAAAGCGATAAAATGCACGAGGTTGGCGTTATGAGCGAGGTGTACGGAAATTCCACCATTACTATCATGGCCGCATCCGCGCAGAGCGTTTCGGAGGGGTTCCTGCACAAACGAGCTGCGTCCTCAACCATTTCCCTCCCGTTCTATTGCAAATCTGGGGAAATAGGCACAGTCCAACTCATCCGAAGCCAGCTAAGTCGACACGACCTTATGAAGCCCTTGAACAGAAGAGGATGGGCCTTTCAAGAACAAATTCTTTCCCGGCGGATGATCATCTATGGTGAGAAAGAACAGGTTTGGTGTTGTCAAACCGAGCACTGCAAGCAGTTTCCTGGAAGCACACTTACACCCGTCCTGGACTTGTCGAGTCTCCCACCAGCGGCCTTCGGGGCAGAGAGATATATCCTGTCGGTCGGGGAAGCTCAAAACCTCTGGGAGAACCTCGTATCCGAGTATACAAAACGGGCGCTGTCGTTGTCGGAGGACCGGCTTGCTGCGGTGACGGGTGTCATTGACTCTCTGAAACCTCTATTTCAGGACGATTGTGCCTTTGGCATTTGGCATA
>Ga0247780_1001239_pt1 | contig 16620 bp, 21 predicted proteins | sample UWRJL079202R5_FD_179927 | JGI IMG/M metagenome (GOLD analysis project Ga0247780, IMG submission 179927) | Plant litter microbial communities from Arlington Agricultural Research Station in Wisconsin, United States - UWRJ-L079-202R-5 | ecosystem: Environmental > Terrestrial > Plant litter >... | reverse complement strand
TCATGATTAAGCCTACCTGGAATGAGATGGCCAGCGACGACGAGAGCGATGAGATGTAAGCAGGTATGACCGTGACGGTATTGCGCATTGCTATTGGCGTCCCTGGTGGAGGGCATGATGGGGGCCCCTGCCGTGTTAATGCAGACCCCTACGACTTGTATCTTGGACCTGCGACCGTGCATCCTTGGACTTGTGACCGTGGCATACGTTGGAGTTGGAGATGGAAATTGCAGTGTGTTCACGCCATCAAGAGTGTAATGTTCTGACACCGTGGCTACATCCGTACTACCGTTCCCTGTCACCGAAAAGGACAACTGCCTTTCTAGCTAATAGACCGTGCAAGATGAGGCCGAAGACTCTTCACGTGTGTCTCCATCGTGCAATTGATCGTCTTGCCACAACCCGTTTTTGAGACCGGCGTGGATGCAGACCAGTTTCCGACCGATTGCTCCGGTTGCATTTCTGGTCCCTTCCGCCGGTCGCTGCCGTCTCAATGTCCTCAAGTCACATTTCCAGTCTGATGATGGAACTCTCGCCAATCGCATCTCCAATGCCCGACCGACCAGGCGCGGCGTCACCCAATCGTGCCGCCATGATGTTTCTGTTGCTTCCTCCGCTGAAGCTGTCGGTCGTTGACGCTCTCCCGCTGCGCTCGGCGATTCGAGTTCTCACAAAGGTAGCTATCTGAATAGCCTAGAATGAAAGAATTCCCCCTATTGTTAGTGACTTTGGGATCCAGGTCCGAAAGCTGTTTGTCATGGCGGTCCCACAGTGATTCAGAGCTAAAACATCAAACGAGAGCTAGCGTCTACATTAGAAGAAGGGTAGCTACGGGCCCTACCGCTCGTTTTGGAGTTCTAGTTGACGTGGCTGACTCTGAAAGTGGTGAAATAGACAATATTACTTTCTTACCCCTGACGTACTTCTTCTTTACTCAGGTACTTGGACAGAGCATCCCTTTTGCCTGGCCCGCTCGACATGGCTGACTGTAAGGAATCCCTTGTGCCCCACATCCTGTGACGAAGCTGCCCCCTTTCCGGGCGGCACCTACCCCCCGTTTACCTACTACATTGACAGCTTTAAGCAGCCTATCGCAGCCAAACCTCTTCCCCTGGTACGGACTTTGTTCACGCATCCTACCATCGACTCTCCGTCATCACGTCTTCTCGCTATACACTATACTATCGCCCACATTCTTCATCTCTCTGCGGCCGGTGACTACATAGATAAGGTTCTAAGCGATATGAAAGAGGGTGTTGTGCGTGGGGATGGCTTAACCCAGCTGGGGCTCATGGTGCAGCTGGCCTTGAGCGTCTAAAGCCAGGTTGCTTGTATCAGGGATGAAATTAGATACATCTCCAACTACTATTCTGGCAGATTCTAGAGCCTTTGTTTGGACGGTGTTCTAGCCTCTAGCCAGAACCGCCCCCTTCTTTCTGGCAATAGTCCTGATAGATGATAGATAGATGGCATTATATTACTACTAGAGTAAATACAGAGTTAAGTTAGGTGGGGGGGTTTCCGAGCGGCAGGGAATCTGAACAGTTAGCGCTGTATAAACAAGCCGAATCTTTACTTCTATAACGCTATTATTACGTAAGATAAAAATGAAAACAAAATACTTAGTAATAATCTAGTAGTATTCGATGTAAATAAGAGTTTAATTTTCAGTTTGTTAAATGTAGTAGTATAAATATCAATTTTGGAAAATTTTAACATGAAAATGTTAAGGTTTGTTAGACATTTATATGTAGATACTAACAGATACTTAAAATAAATTATAAAACTAATAAAAATATATAAAATTGCAAATAAAATATTTCTAGTATTTAGATAGCTAATAAAACTTATTAGTAAGTACTGCTTACTAATAATACTTTAATGTTAATAATTTAGTGTTCTAACTATATAAAATTTAACTTAAATACACTTTAAGAAATACTTGTAAATTTGTAACACTTGATGTTTCCAAAATGATTTAAGTTTATATATCTTATCAGAAACTCAGTTTTAGTTATATATTTTGCATAATTTTAATATAAAAGTTCAATAAATTGGATGTATTTTATATATAATTTCAACGACTTTCTAAAAATTACTTTAAATTAACTAAGCAGTTTACGAAGTTTAAAACTAGTTATAAATGATCTTTATCCATTTGAACAGCTATTTATATATGACTTATAGATATTGATTACGTAACACAGTATATGCAGACCTTAACAGATGATATATTCTGAATAGTAAAATGTTAAATATCTTTACTAAAAAATCTTATAGAACATATCTAACTTCATTATAGTGCATCATTCATACGTTAATGATTGTTATATTTTTCATTCAATTTTCAGTTAAGTATTGGTGGTGTTGTCAATATGGGAATCTACTTTATTTTATATGGCGCTAACGTTCGGATTCCCTGCCGTTCGGAAACCCCCCCACCTAACTTATAGGTAGACAACTAAACTATAGTGTAGCCTAATTATACCCGACTTGACACTATATGTCAGCTTACTGCTCTTTAGGCTTTTCCTCGGGTGTGGCCTTGCCCTTGTTGGCGTTACGGGAGAGAAATTCGTTCCACGTGTCGTCATCGTGAGCATGAATCGACATGACGCGCGTGCCCGATGCTGTATGGTAGCTAACGGTAATGACGTCCTGATCATCGCTCTCATCTTTCGCCGACTTATGTGGAGTGCACCCCCCCTAGCCTCTGTTAGCTGGTCATCCTTGAACATACAACGCTACGGTGCCTACTGGATCCTGGCTTCGGTAATATTCGGATACTTGGTATGCAGTGAGCGATGATGTGATTGTAAGGGGCGGAGAGAGACGGAGGGCAATTACCTCGGCTTCAATGGATTTACTAGCTAGCTCGACAGTTTTCACAAACTTGGACGGGAGTTGGCTTAATGAAGTGCTCCCACGGTACTTGACGAGGAGGGCTGCCAAGCGTTGCATGGCGGAACCCGGCGAAAGGCTGGCTAGAGGAATATAAGAGGCTTGTTAGGGTTGGACTGGACGTGTGTATCTTTTGCTTGCGAATCAAAGTCAAGATTTAGACCGCCGGCATATGCTGCCGTCTCTGGGCTAGTTATTTGAGAGCTAATGGCTTGCTCATACTTTGCTAAGAGGAGACCTGAATCCCGCAGCGATGTGATCGCCGTGAAAAGTCGCGCGCTAGGGACAAGACGGCCGAATGGTGCATGAGTTGCCGACGGACGAATACCTTGTGCATCCCACTGAACGCGTATAGATGCAGGGTGGTTGCATCCGGCCATAGCTCCAACCTGTGGACTGGCCCGTATTGAACCCGTCTGGAGAGTTTATGCAGCGGACCCGGTCACGTCCTCCGCAGCCTAGGGGCGATCGCATCCGGCTTGCGGCAGAACCCGCATCGAAAGCGTGATCAAACGATCGCTGCATATTCGCAGTGCTCTGGCGGTGTGCTGGCGATTGGGGAACAACAAACATGAGAGCGCAAAATGGAAAAGCCTCGGGCATTCGTGTGGACAGTGGGACGAGCGGGTGGTCTGTCGCCAAGCCGGGCATTTTATTTTTCAGCCTCAATTCGACCTCCTAGGGCCCCCCGCAAGGCGTGGTGGGATTGACGGGATATGAGAGGGGACAGGGATGGGCCCGCGGCTAGCCGGCTCCAACCGTTTGCCACCAGAAAGCCTGGTTCGGCTGGATGATTATGTCAGCCGACGCCACTACGCTCGTGCGAAATTTTTGGGTCCGACTTCACCAGTCGTCATCCAACATGCTCGCAGCTCAATCTGCCTACAAGCCGGGCTTCCGCCGGGGCATCTCGCGTTGGTATATTCCACGTCCACGTCCCAGCCGCACCCATCTTACCACGCCGACCCAAGCTACAATGGCTGCCCGTTTTGAAACGCTCGACCCCCTCTGGAAAACCGAAGAAGAGAGGATCCCAGAGTACCGAGCCGAAACGTTTTATCCCGTAAGGCTTGGTGAGATATTTCACTCAAGATTTAAGACGGTCGCAAAGCTGGGGTTTGGTACAGCTTCTACCGCTTGGCTTTGCCGCGACCTGCTACAGTATGTGTCTACCAAATTTTATCCTTGACGAAATACGGTTTGCTAACTCGAGGCGTTAGAGAGCAGCGATACCTGACTTTAAAAGTCCATACTTGTGTAGCGGAACACGCCATCTCTCAGCACGATACCGAAGTCGCTATCTCTCGACATCTTCAATCCATCGAGACGGAGCATCCTGGAAAAGGACTGTTGCGTTTCTTCGTCGATGAGTTTGCCGTTTCCGGACCCCATGGAACCCATCCATGTTTGCTCTTTCCCCCGCTCGGCATGACGTTAACGCAGTTCAAAAATCGTTTCCCCGGACGAGTCTTACCTAAGGATCTTGTCCAGCAGATCTTGCAACTGATCCTTCTTAGCGTCGATTTCCTCCACCAAGCTGAGGTTATACATACTGGTTTGTTTTTCCAACAACATCATCATGAGAAATCATAGTGGCTAACAAGCAAAGATATCTCGCCAAATAACATCCTCCTTGGGGCTGAGGACGTGGGTGTATTTTCTAAAATGGAGCAAGACGAGCTCGATCGCCCCGTTCCACGAAAAATTCTTCCCGATCGCACCATCTACCTCTCGAGACCTATACCGATTACGAGAGGCCCGCCGATCTTGTGCGATTTCGGTGCGGCAAGGAGAGGGAAGCAGTTTTCTGGCGACGTTATGCCGGGAGTATACCGAGCGCCAGAAGTTATATTAGGTATGGAATGGAATTCCAAGATTGATATATGGTCTATTGGAGTAATGGTATAACTGGTTCTTTTCCTCTCCCTCCTTATACAGAGTATAAGGTTAACTGTTTGTAGATATGGGATCTCTTTGAAGGAAATCGCCTATTTCAGGCTATCAAGGATGGATGTCTCAATGACGAATTGCAGCTTGCTGAAATGGTTTCTCTCATGGGAGCACCGCCCAGAGCATTTCTGCAACGTAGCAAAGAATGTAGCAAGTACTGGGACGTAGACGGTACGCAACCTCCCGTCCCCCAAGACCTCCCCTTCCTCGTTCCTTATCCTTACTCTCGTCTTCTAACTATACTAAGGCCGTTGGATCGCCGCGACTCCGCTCCCAGAGCAGATACTCGATTCCCGTGAGACCCGACTAGAGGGCAAAGACAAGGAGCTACTACTTCAACTAGTTCGCAAGATTCTCCAGTGGCTGCCTGAGGAGAGGCCGACTGCAGAGGAACTCTTCGAGGATGAATTCCTCGTACAGCACAATACTGATAGTAATTTGGAAACGCCAAATAGTGAGAGAGGGGGATGCTTAAACACTGCGTAGCCACCAGAGTAAGGGCAAACACAGTCAAGTCTCGTAAGTAGTGCAAACGAAGGTCTGTTGAACTCTACCCTCCTATACGCTCCTATACTTCCCAGGCTACTATTTTGTCTCTAAGGTAATAAAGGAGGTTTGAACCCCTAGTGTTCCGTTTCCGGTGATGTACTTCCTGCTTCTGGTGAAGATGTCGATCAGCTTGGAGATGCAGAAGAAACTGCTGGGAGGACAGGCGGTCCGGGCGGCTGGTAGGAAGGCGATGGTCGCGATGATGATGCTGGTGAACTCCCCCATCTCTCCACACACCTCCCTCAAGTTACCATGTGAACTGTCTATATTGGTAATGCAATACACCGAAGTATAATAATGAAAACACAACCGCAGAACCCCCGGTATAACCGCCATCTAATGCATCATGATCCGGAAATAAAACCCTACTCGTCCCTGTCCCGCCTCACCAACTAGCCCCAATGCTTCCCTTGCAGTGGTCAGCTTTCCCGCTCCCACCATAAACACAGGAGCGTCTGGCTTTGGATATCGGATTCAGGAGCTCATAGTCTCACGGAAGCACCGTTGTGCCGACCCGTTGTGCCGACCCGTTGTGCCGGCAGCCAAGGCAGAACTACCGAATCGAGCTCAGCGCCCTCATTGAGCTGTTGTGGTGGATCAGGGAATCAACTGAGTTTGTATTGCAGGATTGGTAAAATGAAGGATCAGTTTGTATGCCACATCTCGTTTTCCGGATTAAGCCAGGCAGAGTCAATATAAGAGGTCCTCACGCCGTACCATAGGCTGCATCATTTTGTACTATAGCCCATTGCAAACCCCATACATAACCCTAACCCTCGATACACCGTCACAACCAGTAATTGATCCAAGTCATTCGCCCATAGCAAAACTGCCACCACATTAATAGATGCAAGCCCCCAGAGCGAAAATAACGTAATTCTGCGATTTCCGCAATAAAACTCATCTATTTGATGATAGAGAAGCGTGCGGAGGCACAGAACTCGTGTAGATCTTCCATAAGGGCCTTCAGACTGTTATATTTACTCGTGAGGAGGGCGTGATTCGCAGGGGAGTTTGAGAACGGCGGAACATCCTTGTCGACAGCTGGGATTGGCTCGTCCTCGTAATCGGAGTTTTCGTAGCACTCTAATCGCTGTACTCGTCGAAAAAATCGGTATCTATCTATCGCTATTAGCAGTTTAATTGATTAGAGGTGTTTGCGGTATTACTACAGGCCTTTGTAATATTGCGGTGGTGGGTTGGTTGTGGTTGTGGTGATACTACGTTACGGAGCTCCAATGGTGATGCTTCACATTTGGACTTTTGGATGCATGGCGTGGAGATTTTCGGGTGTGGGTCAATTACGTGATTGCTACGGTGCATTGGGGGTTAGGGTTTTGTATGGGGTTTGCAGTGGGATAGGTACAAAATGATGCAGCCTACGGTACGGCGTGAGGACCTCCAATATAATAGTGTTGGGAGTCCGATAGCGGTTTGGCTTTCCACGGTTAACCCTGCTGGAAGGCTTTCCAGGACTTGGGCTAGATAGCTCCAGGCATCTAAATACAGAAGTGAGAGATCTCATGCCACTGCTGGTACTCCCAGAGTTTCTGTGCTTAATACGGACCTGTTTCGCGATTTCGAGGTCGACTTTCTACCGTCCAATGAACCCTATCCATCCAGCGCCACAAAATTTAAGCCAGAAGCCGTTAACACCATCATCAATTGCACACCCCATGCAACGCTATCGCAGCTCGAGGCGTTAAAGGGACATACCCGTGATTTCCAAGCATTCAGTCCCAACGCCATGTTGGAAAAACAATGGAAGAGAAGGATTGATCCCATCGTCCATGCCGAGGTTCTTCTCCACGACTGGCTCTCGAAGTTTATATTACCAAAGTATAAGATAGCTTAATAACTACTCTAACTTAACTAACTATAATAATAACTTCTCTTATCACTTATTAGTTAAGTAAAATAAGTAAGTTAAATAACAACAACGTATCTTTTACTATTACTTTATTATATAACCACTATATAATCTCTTGATAAAAACCCCTTTTATATAACTGTAATGAATATAAGTAAAAATAATATTATCTTAACTGTAATAAGTCTGTTAACTAAAACGCTCTGTGTGCTTATACTATAGTGCTATAAAGGCTATAAGCCTCTATAATACAGAGAACTTATAAAGCACTTAGGAGAAGAAAGTGCGTGCACTGGTAGCTAAAGCCATACTACTTAAGAAGAAAAAGAAGTAAAGATTATTATCTATCTAGTTAGAACACAGGAGAGAAGAGGGCGTATTATAAGCTTTAGGAGGTTCTAAATTTCTTCTAAAGCCTTTTACTACTAATATAAAGAATTAATAATATTATAAGGGCCTTATGGAGCCTATGGACCTGTTAGTGTTCTAGGGGGTTTAAAAGGATTCCACGCTTTGCAAACCTAACCTCTGGAATCCTCTGGATTCCAGTCGTTCTTAAAGGGTCCCTAGAGCCTTATTTTCCAGCCACTTATAGCCTCTTAGCTCTAAACCTTCTAAATAGTTCACTATAAGGTACAGAGCGTACCTTATAGCTACATTATGTAGCCTGTAGCCAAAGGCTACTACAGTAGTTCTAAAGGCTATGCTTTAATAATATAACTTAAGAGTAGGAATCACTGAACTAGCTAAACTAAAATATCTATTAATGTAAGCACTGGAGTGCTTATATGCTGTTAAAAACACTGTATACTTAAAAGCTATAAGTTGTAACTGCTAGATTAAATTATATTACAACTTATACCTAACACAGGCCTTAAGAGGACTGGTATAGGTTAAGACAGAACGTATAGCAGGACGCTAAAGGCTAGGTGGGCGTTCTAAAGACGGCTTATTAAATTAACACTCCAGACCGGGGTTTAATATCACTATAGGTCGTTATCACTATAATACATAATGGTAAGTCTAAATATTAAGATATAAATGAATAATTAAATATTAGCGTGAGGAACTAGGAGTCCCTTATAGTTATTATCCTGTCCGGAGGACAATTTGTTTTAAGAGTGGTACAAAAAAAATTACTATAGGAAATTCAGTCAAAACTGATAAGAAAATTCAACTTAACTTAAGACTAGTCAGTTCATTATCAAAAGTGGTCCTGCTCGGGCTCCAAATCACGTGATATGATATGTTTTCAGATCCGTCACGTGACTAGGATTCCAAATCTGAAGTCAGATTCGGGGTTAGTGTTACGGTTCAGGAGTTATTAGCGTTTGAAAAAATTGAACAAATGGATATTAAGAAATAAAGATAAGGCTAAATCTAACTAAAGAATGTGGTGTAATATATATGTTTTTACCTAGAATTCAGAACTAGAATCTTTTTTACTATAAAGCTTATAATACGAAAGATATTACTGTTAAAGTCTAACAATAATAATTATGTAGATAATAACTAGTTAATAAGTAATATAATAAGTTCTATTACTTATGTATATTATATGGCTTATTACGTAGAATCCAGAACTGAACGGCGGGAATGTCAGCTTCAAGGCTGACTCATGGAGAAATGACTCGGTTGGGGAGTTTTTGTATGTTCCTTTCCTTTTCCTTGAAATTCGGGGCGACCAATTCGAGCCTGTAGTAGGGGCTGACCATTATATGTCCAGGGATTTCTCCGAGAGCAACACTTGTCAGAAACACTACACTCTGGAATTGATGGAGGTTGCAACTGCTTGATTGAATTGTTTGTTCCGTACTCTGGCTTTGCCAGAATACTCCTTTTTATACAGTTATAGGTGGCGGCAACGCTTGCGCGTTGCGTGGCCAATATTACCAATCTGCTGTTCTAGTCGGTTCCGGAGCTTTCGCCAGAATGGTTCTGGCCTCTGGCCAGGTAAAGTTGGATCTCCGGATATTTCAAAATGTTGAGGTAAAGCCTGACCGGGCCATTCTTGACATCATACAAAATGCCTGGTTGTCCGAGGCCGCAGACCCTAGGGACAAAGGTGTATGGGAACCTTGGCTCTTCTCCCCGAGAATATCCGGACAGAGATACAACCCAACTACGTAGGCGAGACCAACCGCCATAGCAGTGATGTCCGCAACGGCGACGATAACAAGACCGACGTTACCGATGATAGACACCGGCACCAAAGCCCGACGTTTTCGCGCGATCCCCATGTCATTTATAGCGAAGGTGTGTTTGCGGACACGATCACACCCCTCACCATGCCGATGGACGTGTCTATCAACAACGCGGGCAACACCCCCGACCCCTTTGACGCAATCGACCATTACTGCCGTCTCCATTACCAAGATGGCAGCCAAACACGGTACTGCTAGGGGTCTCCAGCCTTCAGCAGCCGATTCTCTTGCTCAAGAGCCCAACGAAGCCACACCAGATCCGCGCGCCCGATCAGCTCTCGCCCGCGCGCTCCACCGCGACACCGACACGGACGCTTCGGACCCTAGCTGTATCCTCAACCTCCCATGGGGCTACGAGCACGATAAGGCCCCAGATGGAGCCGTTTGGCAGAAACTGCTCGGTATTTACGGAGAAAAGGAGGACGCGCTATATTCCACAATCTGGTCTCTGCGTCTCCTACGCGCCGCTACGCAAATATTTCACGTCTGGGTTCGAGTCCAGTGCGGTTCCGACAGCGATCTGCGTCGGCGAAGACCTTGCATATAGCGAGTTCCAGCCAACGGAGCAAGCGGCTGCAGGTCTGGGCTGGCTGCTGACCCAAGCTGTGTCGAGCCGGCTGTGCGTGACAGAGGCGAGTAGGATGGGTGCTGTGCCGCAAGGAACAAAGGTTGGCGACGAGATTGTGGTCCTTTTTTGCGTACGACAAACCAGTTGTCGTGAGACAGAAGGGGATCCATCATGAGAAAATCGGCAAGTGGTGCTTTGTGGACGGGCTGATGAAGGGTGAGGCCGTGGCGGACATGGACGGCGGAAAACTGCAAGCGGAGATGATTTCTTTTTGTTGATTTTGGGTTACTTTGGGGTGGAGACTCCGAGATATAACATAGCCCGGCCCGCAAGAGGGCTCATGATTTCACCCCCCTGTGGGATTCAACACCAGGATGAACAGTTCCCTTGTCAAGCTCAACCGATAGTGAGTCGTCATCCTCCTCCGCCTCTCGTACGCTGCCACTTCGGACCGCTGGTGCCTCGGACAAGAACCGCTCCATGGGCTTCATGCTGTTTTTGTGGTCCTACGCCTCCGCAACCTTGCCCGCCAAGGGAGTTGAAAGGGCGATGCCCAGCTGTTGAAGGGTGACGAGCAGCAGAGCATGGCTGCCATTGGCGTTGTCGGGGCTGGGGTTGGGTCTGTTGTTGCTCTCGTCTCTTCCATCACCCATTTCCTCAGAAGCTTCTTCGTTAACCTCGACGTTGATTCGAGCGCGGGCTCGAGTGTCAACACCAAATATTATTGCCGTCATTGCAATGGGTTCGGTGGTGCTCTCAAGGCCGGTAGACACTGTAGGTGTTGAGATTGACGTGTCTGCGGAATGGCTTGCGCTTACGCCAAGATGTACTGCATGGAGCCCTGGTCAGTCCAACTAGCTGTAAATAGAGTAGATTGCCAAGCTGAAGGCCAAGCCCAAGGAGACTTACCGCCTTTGTTGTTCAACGCTGGATGGTGTGTTCGTGGCCATTCTCTCCAGTCTTCGTAGAATGTGGCGGGAGTTGATGGATCTGGGCATCCCATCCTGGGGCGACCAGAACTATCGCCACGAAACCAATTGGCGAAAACCAGTCCCCAGTGAGTGCGCCCAGGGCAAGGCCATTAAGTGACGCTCAACGCCGTAATCGCGATACTGATCCTGACGCCCATCACCACCGCGCGCCTACTGCTATTCATCCAGAGTCAGTAATAATCGTTCCGCACCAGGCGCAAAGAGGGAGAGGGAAGCAGACCGAGGCATCGCGATTGGCGGAGGGCCTCATCGAGGCGGCAGGGATAGTTGCAGCTCCTAGAGCCGTTGGCGCCGACGACGTTGCTCTCGCGATGGAGGATATTGAGCGGCGGTACAGAGGAACGCTCGAAATTGACGACTTGTTCAGTTGCTCAGAATATCTTTGCAATAACTTCGTAAAAGCGGTGGTTTATTTGAGGGCAGGGCCGGCGCTCAAAGCTCGGTATGTTCAAGAGTGGAAAAAGGTCCCTGGAGAGGGTCAGGGTTTTCTATGGCCCGTAGATTCTAATAAACTCACTCAAATTCATGACTTTCTTTGCATTTCTGGCCCTTTTTGCATTCGATAGATCAATCTGGTGGCCTTTGTGCCGTGGATTTGCTTTATTTGAAAGGTTTGGCTGTGCCCCTCAGTAATACCCCGCGGTACGCTACCCCTCTACGTGCCCCTCCACGCGCACCTGTAAAAACTGGCCAAATCGATTGGAATTACTAAGATTTCCGTATTCTTACATTTTTGGCCTTTCTGGGCACCAGATCGATCGAGTTTCTAGGGTTTTGTTGCGTTGGTATTGCTTTATTTCAAAGGTTTGGCTGTTGAATGATGGTCCCCAGGAGCGCGTGTGGGCGGCCAGTCCAGCTGCCAGAATGAACAAAGTCGCTATGGAAGGCTTGTCGGTTACAAGGTCATCCTATTCAGGAGCAAATCTCTATACAAAATAGATCACCAGCTAGCTTCACGACGTCCTCGCGCGCTCACTCGCATTCTTGCTGCTTTTTACAGGCCTGGAACAGGGCCCTGTCGCCAATTTTGGCCAATTTTCGCGAAAAGGGGCCCTCAAAAAGCGAGATTGGAGCGTTCGCCAAAACTCCAAAAAACGGCAGCATTCGGTCATCACGATCCAGTTTCTGGCTTATTGCAGTTAGCCGCGGCTTGCATTAGCTCGGTACATTGGCTTCAGGGAAAGCGTCCCGGAAAACACTGTCTTGGCAAGGCTGGGGTGCTCGCTTTTGGCGAAATGCCATGAAAAATGGCCATTTTCCGCGAGAAGATCAGGCCCTTGACGGGATGGGCGCAAAGTTTTTCCAGTGGTAAAAGTCGTAAGATAGATGGGGGCTATGATGAAGGCATGAGTCCCCTAAAAACACCGTTTTTGATGTCCAACCCTCGAACAATCACTCCTCGGCCATGAGAGCTTTCCGCTGGATTTGGCTGACACTATGGTTACCCGGCATTGCTTCCCGAGGTGCTCGAGAAGTAGCTTCAGTGGGATGATATCAACAGCAGGAAAATACGCCTCGTCCGGGCAGTTATTGGACCACGAGAGCGCACCGCCAATGGCACCTGTTGCTACACGTCGCAGGTCCAGCCGGTGCCGATGATGAATGTCCTGGCTTCGCCCGACCCAGACCATACGCACCCATGCTGCTGACTGTAAACATGCTCTGTTCACGCTGCCAGACTGCTGCCAGACTGCTAACCATGCTGCCAGATGCTACCAGACCATACGCCACCCATGCTACCAGATCATGCTACCAGACCATGCTGCCAAACCATGCTGCCAGATTGTGCGCCAAACCATGCTGCCAAACCGTCCTGCCAAACCACGCTGCCGGATTGTGCGCCAAACCATGCTGTCACCATGCTGCCAAACCGTCCTGCCAAACCATGCTGCCACCATGCTGCCAAACCGTGTCCCTTAATATTCCCTAACTCCCTGCAAAACTGAGATGGCCGGAATCGCTCCATGGGTGACGCTTAACGGTGGGTGATGTAGAACAGGCTAGAAAGCGGCGCGCGGGCTGCTCCGGCACGTAAACCCACCATAGTAGTGCCGTCAGCGCTATAGACTTGGCGGTGGGTGAGGATGTGGGCTGCGTTCTCGAGGCTCCGGCCCTGAATTTCTGCCGCATTCTCGAGGCTCCGGCCCTGGATTTTTGCCGCATTCTCGAGGCTCCGGGCTGCATTCTCGAGGCTCCGGCCCTGGATTTCTGCCGTATTCTCGAGGCTCCGGGCTACATTCTTGAGGCCCCAGACATTGATGGCTGTGATCAGGAACGGCCGGGCCATGAAAAAAATGGCCGCCGCTTTAGCATACCAAGAGACGCTGCCAAGGATAAAGTTTGCTACCTCGGAGAGGATAGCAGGAACTGATGTGAACGCCATCGTCTCGGAGTTGCGCTGTTGCAGACATTATTAGCTAGGCGCGGGCAGTGGAGGGTGAGCGCGGGCAGTAGGGGTTTTGCGCACCTGGACGACAGCGTCAAGTGCGAGCAGCAAGATTGCTGCGCTGATCTTCTCTGCTGCGCTGTTCTCGGGATAAGCCTGTGACTCCATCTTGATGATTGTGGAGGACGCGATTGCAGGAAGGAAGCGATCACAGGGGAAGGGTTACTCACAAGAGGAAGATTATGCGGCTGAATTGGATACGCTATCCTCAGAGTTGTGTCGGCTATCCGCGGAGTTGTGTGTCGGCTATCCGCGGAGCTGTGTGTCGGCTATCCGCGGAGTTGAGGTGCCAGCTCTTCAGAAAATGGGGGTGGGGGGTCACATGATTTTCTTCACTCATCTTCCTGTGGGACTTCAATTCACTTTTAGGTCAAACCACGTGACCGTCTCTTCAGAAAGTGGGGTGAGAGGTCACATGATTTCATTCACTCCTGTGGGACTTCACTCACTTTCAGGTCAAACCACGTGAGCTCCTGCACGCAACGCAGGGTGTCTACCCGCAGCTGGGTTGTTTGTATTCTTCCTCATCTTCACTTCTTTCGAAGTGTTTTAAGCATGAGGCTGTCGTTTTGGTCGTTTCCATTCGCGCTTTCCCCGCTCCCTGCCAGAAAATCAGCGGCAGGTGCAGACGTCCACCTATCAGAATCTAGCACTCATCGCCAATTGTGGTCATTGTTGTGTATTGTTGTTGTTCTGTGGAAGAGAATCTCTGGCCTGCAGGGTCCCCTATTGCCAAGCCGGCTACATCCGCGAATGGCTCCAATTGCTTATATAAGCTGACACCACCCGTGACAGTTGGACAGCAGGCGGGCTAACCAGGTATTTCTTGCAAACAATTTGTCCCGCCACACGGCACGACAGAAACATCCGAATGCGTCTCCATCTTCTCCCGGTACCACAACACGTCGGCATTCTTTCGTGGCTCGATTCTGTGGGGACGAAGGACGCAGATCGATTACTCCCCTGACGTCGGCCCCAAGCCGCGACGACACAATCTCGCAGTCACCCACCAAGCGCGCCGGCGCGGCCATCTGGATGGCTCCGGGCCATCAGTCGCCCTCGCTCGCATCGAGCCAGACGGCCTCTTCCACCAGCGGCAAGACAGCCTCCCCGCAGAAGCAGCTCGCACGCATGCAGTTTCTCGAGGACGGCTTCGACCTGCCCCCCCAGCCTCGCCGAGGTCGTCATGGGTCTGCAGACGGTCAAGTTCGGCCGCGGGGTAATTCCGGCTGCTCACAAGGTGCGTTGCTTTGGATGGCTTGCCGGTACGGCGCTGACCTGTCGGAATAGGGCGTCTTCGTTGCAAACCAGCCGGAAAGACGTGCGTTGACGAGTCCTGTTCAGCCCGGCCGCCGAGGCGTAAGTCAGGTGATCAGCTTTTAGACCAACCCCGTTTTAGACCACTGGATTTGTCAGAATGACTCACCCTCGCCACCCAACTCTCCTATTTCAATTGCCCACAACTCCACGAATTTAATTCCAATCCGTTTTCTTCCTTTTCCAATTGATTCAAAATTGGCAAATGAAGCAGTATACCGAGGAGGATTTGCAGAATGCCCTCGCGGAGTATGCTGAAACTGGCAAACTCCGCGATGCGGCCAAAAACCACGGCATACCCCATAATATTTTATATTATCGATCCTAAGGCACTAATCTAGCTCCCTATATCTAAATAAATAATCAGAAGCTTTCTCCAGCTTTAGAAGAACGTCTTACCGAATAGATTCTCTTCCAGGGGTCTATTAGTAACCCTCTAACCCACCAGCAAATCCGGAAATTAGGTAAAAGAATACTCGCCGCCTCCAGAGAGCCAGCTTACTTTAGAAAACACTAATGCCGCCGCTTTTTAAAGAGAAATCCATCCATTTCTATCCAGAGACTACGGAGAATCTATACAAACTGTGCTGACAGAGCTTATAAGGCCGTTATTCGGCCCTGGTTTGATTATCTGGAGGTTCTAGGGGTTAAGGCTATTTTACTGATAAATAAGTATAATATAGATAAAATTAGTATAGTTAATAGTATTAGAGATAATGGTCTGGTTATGGGCTTTAAATTTAAAAAGCTTTTATAAAAGAAAAAGTCTGGAGACTGAATTTGGACGACTATTCTGGAGTGTGTTTTGGCTGACGGCCGGTTTTTAAACCCCTTGGTTATTTTCAAGGGTGGGAGCCTTTAGTAATAGTGGTACCCACAAGATTTAACCTTATTTAAAGGCTGGGCCTTTAAATTAACTAAAAACGGGTGGACTGACGATAACACTACTGTCAAATAACTCTGTGAAATTTTTCTTCCAGCTATTTAGCCGGCTAACCCCTAGGATAAACACCTCTTTATTTTAGATGGTTACAGCAGTTATACTACTAAGGAATTTATGTGGCTGGCTTTTATTAATAACGTATAGTTATTATTTCTGTTAATATATATCTTTTACATTCTTTAGCCTGTAGATGTGGCTGTCTTTAGCCCCCTGAAGATTAAGTACAGGGTGTAGTTAAATGACTGTCTTTCTAGTCTAACTAACGACTCTGTGGCTGGAAAACAAGCCTTTTTAAAATGCTATAGGCGTGCCAGAATCCACAGAATAACTGATTTAAATATTAAGGCTGGTTAGAAGGCCTTAGGGTTGTGGTTAGTCTTCTTAAGGAAGCCCTTAAGTAACAGCTTTATTATTAAGAATTCTAACGGCTCTATTAATATAGTGGCCCTTACACCTTTTATAAGTTTTAAGTTATTTAATAAACTTATTTTAGTTAAGAATTTGAAGGACTAGCTTATGTGGTTTACCCTTAAAAAGGCTAAGGATTTCTCAGCCTAAGGGGAGCGTTTTCTACACGGTATTAAACGTATTACTAACAAGTGGCTTTTTATACAGAAGGCTTATAAGGGATTTGATAACATGGCCTTTTAATTGGCTACCGTTTAATAACAATTGTAAGCGGCCTAGGAAAACCTCGAACGTTTGAGAGGCTGGAAAAGAAGGAGGGTGGAAATCGACCCGAATAAGGCCTTTGCTGGTATTATGGAGATCCGCCGCGTATAGAGATTAGCTGCTGGGGAGAATGTTACAGATTCTGAATCTTCAGAAGATGAAGAATCTGACACTGCAAGTTGTATTGACGTAGCTATCTAATTGACGA
>Ga0247780_1001238_pt1 | contig 16642 bp, 19 predicted proteins | sample UWRJL079202R5_FD_179927 | JGI IMG/M metagenome (GOLD analysis project Ga0247780, IMG submission 179927) | Plant litter microbial communities from Arlington Agricultural Research Station in Wisconsin, United States - UWRJ-L079-202R-5 | ecosystem: Environmental > Terrestrial > Plant litter >... | reverse complement strand
GAGGCGGGGGGAGGGGATGGGGATGGGTGGCTGACGGGATGCAGTTTAATTTTGTGGTTGATCCTGAGGCGGCGAAGATTGTACTGACGGCGGAGTTTCCGAGCATTACGTTGGTGGGCAACGTGGCGAATGACGCCGACGCCGGAGTATCTTGAGGAGATAGCTGAGGTGGAGAATCCGTATAGTGCGATGAAGGCGTACTATCCGACGGAACTCCCTTTTTAGGATGAGACGGCCGCGGCGATTATGGTTCATCCGGAGATTGTGACGGGGGAGATTGAGTGTGGGTTGGGGGCCCCTGGGTGTTGATAGGAGAGAGAGCTGACAACCATACTAGTCTACGCCGATGTCGACACGTCGTTCAGTTCGCCTTACTACGGATACATTCGTCCGTACCAGGAAGCGCTTATGCCACCTGGGCTTCGGAAAGTGAGATACATCACTGATGTGAACGTCACAGCCCTGAAAGAGATTATCAAGACCGCGATCCAGAACCCAAAGACCTGCGACAAATTTGGGGAGTAAATGAAATTCAACAAGTTTTGACAAACAGAACGCGGTAGTTATGAAGGATTAGACTACCCAAGTACCCATATTATACATTACTAGCTCCCCTGTTTGAGCTTGGTTTCCTTCGTGTCCAAGTTGGCTTTGCAGCCACTGTTTATTCTACCGGACCCCTTCGCAAGAACGGTGTCCTATACTCAGGCGCATCAACCCCCTTCAGTGCAGCAAGCTCCTTGATACTATCCGCAAAGAAGTCCTCTCCAATGCCATACTTCTCAATCCTCGTCCTAGTCTCGGAAAGCTCATTCAACGCATTGCCCACCCAGTCGCCATCCTCCTCGAGTATCTTCTCGCGCCGTTCACGCCGCTTCTTGAACAGCGTCTTCATGTCATTGACCGTGGCGCGCGCAAGCCATCCTCGCTCTTGCTTGTTTGGGCGTTTATCCCCAAGCCCCTTGAACACCTCATTCCATTCAGTGCCCACATCCTCCGTGGCTGGCTGGACTTTGAACTCCCCACCCTCTTCCTCCTGCAAGTCGTCACGCAGAAGCCCAATCAGTTCAACCATGCATTTATCCATCGCCTGGAAAGGCTCGTCGGTGTCGCCGAAGCCAGATGACTTCATGCACGCCTCGAGGTTGCCGTAGGAGTGGTCTGCGATATCAAGGAGAAACAAGAAGGCCAGCAGGGGATGCCCCGACGAGGCGAGGGACCGGGCCAGTGGGAGGAATCTGGCCATTAGCTTGGAGAAATCATCGGCGGTCTGCTCAAAGATCGGTTAGCAATGTCGCCGCGCGTTCAGTCCCGCTGCAGACAAAAACGAAGAGGATCGCGTACAACACCGCTACTGGACCACCCCTTGGGGTTAGGTTTGTATTTCTTGTGAAGCGCGTTCCATGTCTTGTCGATGTCTTTGAGGGCATCCTTGAACACTTTCTTCGGCGTTGGGGCCTTCTTGGGTGCCTCTTTTTCGGGCGCCGCCTTTTTCTTAGCTGCTTTCTTCGGGGCCTTCTTTTCAGGAGTCCCCGTTTCGACAACTTCAAGCTCACTGGATTCGTCTGCAGCTGAAGTCGCAGCCGACTGCGGGCGTGCAAATGACAGGGTTGTCTGTCTCTTTGCCCTTGGAGCAGAAGTCGCTGTGGGATTGGCGTCAGAGTCTGCCCGCGGCCTCTTGGCTCCTGTCTTTGGTGGCATGGCGGGCGATGCAAAGTGCGGATTGATGATGTTGATATTAATTTTGACAAACAACAATGGAATGGAATGGAATGGAAATAGCATTGCAGTGCAAAATTTGCGAGCGAGGACGCGACCTTGTGAAGTGGACCGTGCTGGTCGCGAAGCCCTGTCTAGCAATACTGTTAATCCGTGTCAAGTCATACAAGTCAAGTCAAGTCAATTCAAGTCAATCCAATCCAATCCAATCCAAGCCGAGCCAATCCAAGCGAGCCAAGCCAAGCCGAGCTAAGCCCGGTCAAGCGGAGCCCAAGCAAGACAAGTCAACTCACAGCAGCCAATCAAATTACAAAACAAGCCCGGATCGCCCCACTTTGTTGTGAAAGACAGTGCTACAGCATAACTAAATAAAGTGTACAAAACCCAAACCTTCCAACACCATGATAACTTAAATGAATATGCTTTAAGATACAAAAAGAGAAGAAATCCAAAACCCGACAAAGAAAGTCATCAATCATGCAGTAACCTCAGTCCGGCGACTGGCCATTCTGGATCCAAGCGCCCTCAGCCTCTCAGAGACAAGCTCGAGAATCCGCGATGGCCGTCTCTGTTCCTGATGCTCCTGCTGCTCGCCGCTCGGCTGTCGTCGATGTACTTGCCGATCCATAAACGACTGAATCCGCAAATACAGCGACTGCTCCGCGACGGTCATCTCACCGCCGAGGAACCGTCTGCGGTGTCTCGAGTGTGTCTCGTTCTCTGAGCTGTCCAGCACCTGTTCCGCCTCCTCTATCGTCTCAACTCGTGGAGGGGAGGCTGAGCTTGATTCACCGACATCCTTCGCCGGGGAGGTCTCGGTGGCCGACATATTCGAGGTCGTGCGTCCCAAGAATCGGTTGTAGACCAGCCAGACCTCGAAACCGCGACGAACAGACGCCGCATCGCTTCCAGTCTGAGATGGGAGAGGCTCCCCAAGCAAAGGCTGCTCGGTGGATTCTTCAGACGGTGTAGTCGCAACGACTGGACCCGGAAGCTTTTCCTCGTCCTCCCCTTCTTGAAGCCGAACCATGTTCATGCATTCTAACAACCCCGGGCCCAACAAATCACGCTCTTCGTCCACGAGCGAATAGAAGTCGCAACTTTCCTCCTCATCCTCGCTATCCTCCCTCTCCTCCACCGGCGCCGGGACCCGGCTGTGCGCCCACGGCCACGGGTCCGCAAGTCCAACATTCTCCAGCCAGTCCACGACCCCAGGGTCTTCAGTCCCCAAAACCTCCACTTCCCCCCGCTGTTCCCTCTCCTGTCGCTTCACAGCCCCCAGCCTAGCGTACTCCGCCAGCTTCGCGTCCCTGACGGCACACCCCTCGCACTCCTCGTCCCAGAACCGCATCTTGTTGCAGCGTGTGCAAACGCCCTGCTTCCTGAACCTTAGCAGCGCCGCCTTCCCTGCCTCAGTGCCGCTCCCGCGCCCATAGTAAAGCTGCAAGCACGCGCAGCACCGCCTCAGGAAGAACCAAGACCTGTCCAGCGAGGTAAGCTGGCGCTGCACCTCCGAGAACCTCGTCCGGTCCTTGAAGCGCCAGCACCCATAGCAGGCAAGATCATTGCCGCCCGCGCGGGCAATTCGCTTGGCGACGTCGCTGAAAAACTCGGAGCGCTCGAGAATGGACCCCCCCACCGCCGGGTCACCAACGCGCTTCCGCAGGCGTTTGTTCGTCGCGGCGAGGAAGATTCTCTCGCGGTACCCGAGCAAGCCCAGGACCTGGCAAAACACCGCCTCAGGGAGGCGCTCAAGTCTTGACTTGCGCGTCTCAACACGCATTAGATCCCCGCACAGGACCCCCCACGGCATGATGGCGCATCTATCGGCTCTCGGTTTCCTACCCCCCGGCACAAAATATTAGCACATCCCCTCTTCCCAAACCTCCCATAAACGTCCAGCAGGCACTCACCACTCCTCACACTGGCCACACCAATACCACAGCTCCCCCGCCTTCCTGACCCCACTCACCCCCGTCTCCCTCCCGGGTCCACACCCCCAACACCACCGCGCCCTCTGCCTTTTCAAATCCTCACTCCCCTTCCCCCTTTTCCCCCTCCTTTGCGAGTCCGCAAACTCACTCCGCTCCAAAAACCGCCAGCACCGGAAGCACGCCAGATGGTCCTTATGCTGCGCGAAGCCCTCAACCCTCCGGTAGAACTCAAACTTTGCGTCCTCTGAGCACAGCGCATCCGGGACAATGGACGCGTGGAAGCGGGAGTTGGCGTTCTTGAGGTTGAGGACGGTGGTGTAGTCGAAGTTTAGGTCTGGGTGGGCTAGGACGGCGAGGAAGATGTCGAAGGGGAGGGACTCGAGTTGTGAGAGGGGGGCTGAGGCCCGGTTTGCTGGGGAGAGAGCCATTGTGTCGGTGTTGGTCCCGTCCCGTTGATGCGGGAACGGGGAAGTGGTTTGGGAGTTAGTTGGTGTCATTGTGTCAGCTGTAGGATAGGCTAGCGTCATTATTGAGAGTTTTGATCGTGTAGTCATGGTTGTGGCTGTTGGTGATATTGGTACGTCTGTCGGTTGTAGTTGAGGCGGAGGAAGGACTGCCTGCATGGTGGGGAATTTGGTGTCGAGTCGTCCATGGACGTCGGATTGAGTAGGTTGGGATTTTGGGATTGAAGGCGCTGTAGAGAGAAACGGAGGAGGCAAAGGCGGATTTGGTTGAAGGAATATGTGGGGGCTGGATGCTGCCTTCACACGGGCCGGGCGTCATATTTAAGCCGATTGAGAATGACTGTGTCTGCAGGAATGTTGTACAAAAGATCTCGATTCTCCAATCATGACTACTCCTAGATTGACTCACCAGACTCTGCCTCAGGATCCAGCGCCATTGCCAGCCAAGTGCACATGTCGCCGGGCTGAGTCACAGTCGATCTTAGGGTCGTTGCAATTGGGCCCTGCGATTGGACCAATTGCGCAGGCGCAGCGTCTCCAAACCCCGGCAGGCTTCCGCAGCATCGGGGCGCTCAACAATCCTGGGCAACAGGACCCGCATCCGTCAGCCGCTCTGCGAGAAGTGCTCCATCATTCGTAATGCCGAAGGCCTCTTGCAGCGGCCAGTAGTTTTGGGCAAAGCGCCAGTCGTCCTCATCCGCGTTTATCCATGCCCCCTTTGCCAATTCGCTAAAACATATCTCTCATCTGCTCGTAAACACCTTCGCTTACATTGTCTGGGTCTGTCATGTAGGACCCATCGGGCGTGAAAACAGAATGCGCAGGGCTCAGCCCACCACTCGGGCCGCCAATGATGTACCCTTCGAAAATTCGTTGAATCTCCGATCGCAAGCGGACGCCGTTGATGTTGCTGTCTTCATCGGCGCCCTCTTGGCTTGTCTGCGCCGGTGAAGACAAATTGAACGGGGTCAGATGGAGCGCGCCGCGAACATCTGCACGGCCACCCGTTATATTGCCATACAAGGCCGGCCAAGCTCTAGGGGTTTGGCTGTTATTGCCGCCCAGAACATAGGCCGTGCTGGACGCTTCACCCGAATTGCGCATGTCCTCCATGCCCACGCGCTGCGCATACGCCTTCAGCGACCGAACGGTACGCCATAGCCGCTGAGATACCCAAGAGCGGGAGCTTAGTCCCTTGATCAACTCAAGAGCCATGTAAAATTCGGCGCGGCAGGAGGAACTGAACTCCAACGGCGCATGTGTTGAAGCGAGAAACAGCACCGAGACCGCGGAGGTGAGAAATTGATGGTAAAAAACCTGTAGCCGACGATATAGGTCGGTTGTATTGTTGAGATGGGCAAGCGACCGAATTGTCTCCTTCGCCAGCTCGACCGCCTTATGGGCCAAGTGCTTATTGCCCTCAATACTGAGGGCGCTGTGTAGCACAGGAGTGTATAGCCAGGTTCGAATCTGGGAAGAGTCAGCTTATAGCTATGTGTGTGAGGAGCGCGGGAACCTACTTGAAGAAATCTGAGCCTCATCCAGATACGAAGTCGGTGGAGATCGTAAAGCTTGCCTTCTCCAGATCGAACTGGTTTCGTGCTGCTCTCGATCGACTCTATCTTCAGTTCGGCCGGGACGGTCTCATACCACTCGAGAACCTCACAATCGAGGTTCTCGAAATCGCTAATCTTCAACTCGCGGATGACGGCCGGCTCGAAATAGTCAACCACCTTCCATACCTTGGCAGCAAGCCTGGCATGCTTGACCATTGCTATGAGATACGGATTGTTGTCCTGAAATTAGTTAGCAAGTGCAGTCGCCGTTAGGGCGGAATGCTTACAGGAAAAGGAAGCTTGGGGTCGATCTTGTCATCCTGACACACGAACGGGAGCCCAGTGCTGAAGCTCCAGCGGCGGTCGAGCATATAAGTCGACCAGAACGTGTACAAAGCATTTCTCCGTTCCTTTGGATCTGATATCTTGGCGAGCCCTTCTCTCCTGTGCAAGCCAAGTTCGAAGCAGAGCCGTGTCACGTGTCCCATGGTGCGCCAGGCCAAAACCTCGTCATTAGAGAGAAATCTATAGCCGGCGCAAAGGGCAAGAAACGGGATCTCCTCTACCTTTGGCGGCTCGCTCATGAGCTTCTTGTCGATAATGGGCTGGATGACGTTGTACAGCTGGTCGGCCTTGGCGCTATTTCCATGCTCTTCGGTCGTCAAGGCGCAGCACATGATGATCCTCAGCAACAATGTTTTCGACTCGAGGAGGGTGGAGTCGTTTGGGTCCTGGCCGTTCCGTCGAACATTATCCATCCATGTGGCGACCTTCTCAGCGTGTCCCGTCACGTCGTCAATGGACACGATAGGATACATGATGCCCATCTCATCATGGTACAACCGACACAAGCGGAACATCTCGTCCTTATCAAATTCCCAAATAGGATCCGATGTCTCAAACGGAGGATGTAGCACTGAAGACATCTGGTGCATTGATCCGGGGTGCAGGTTCCCGTCATCGTGGTCGCCGGGCCCGGAGTATCCTAACCTCTGGAGTGTGCTCTTGGCGCAGTCGACGGTGAAGGCGTTGCCAGTCGGTCCGCTGAACATTTGGGGGACGCGAAACGGTGGCAGGGCCAAGGATGGGATGCTGGACCTTGGCGGCAACGGCGCCATGCCTGCAGAAGGGGTTAGGGGCAAGGTTGGCTGGATTGGTGCCAGGCGCATAGTCTCCTGGCGCAACGTGCTCATGCCCTCCACGAGCTCGTTGACCTGCTGTTGCAGCTGGCCGACCTGCTCGGCCATCTGCCTGAACTCTTCCGAGTCCTTGAGACTGTTGGCGCAGCAATTGGGCGTGTAGAGGCATTGCAGCTTGAGGTGACCACATCGCTGGCACGGTGCCTCACCGTTACACTTGATCTTGCGCCGTTTGCACTCGTTGCTGCAGCCACCCGGGTCAGAAACAGGGATCCTGTCACGCAGAAGAGAGGAATAATAACGAATTCAAGAGGAAAGCCCCTGAGACAGGCACTGGGCGGCATACCATGCAATTGAGATGTACTATCATGGGCAGCGTTAGCGCAGTTCGTGGTCTCCTGTGGATGCGACGCACCCTATTTCGTTTGCCTCGCTGATGTTTGGCTGAAGCCTCCGCATCATCGTCCTCAGCCCTCCGTTTGGCACCGCTTTGGCCAGTGGTAGTGCTGGAGCTGGCGCCACTGAACCCTGGCGGCGATGTAGTCTGGGGGGAGTGTGCGGAATTGTCTCCGGGCGCGGAACGGGAGTGCGAAGGACTGCGACCGGTCGTGCGAAGTGGACCGCCCAGCGGAGTCGGCCCCAAGAACGACCGGATTTCGCTGGCTTGTGCGTCGAGCAGATCCATGATTCCTTATTCAAGCCGTTTATCGGTCATGCCTCGCGGCTGCAGGCGCAAACTGGACGGTGGTCGCTGGGCGGTTACGCCGCATCTCCCCTCTCTGCAGAGGAATTTTGGAGAGCGCAGTCGACGAGAACACAGGAAACAGGAAGATACAGGGCCAAGGCACTGTCTGCTGCCTTCGTCGGAACGAGTTAGCGTTGTCTCACGTGATCTACAGATTCACGCCAAACAATGGAAACCGCGACCCTCGTCCCCTCATCCTCCGCCAAGTCCGAGCCAGTCCGAGCGCGTTGGGTGCGGAATGGATGCCGATGGACCAACGACACAGGAATTGGCAAGTCGGATGGGCGAAGGAACCGAAGAGGAACCATGGGTTGGAAAACTAACCAATCTACGCATTGCATCTTGCGGGCTAGAATTGTGTCTGCATTGCCGCATCCTTCCTCATCGTATTTGCGGAGCACTGTAGACCCGACCCCTGCATTCCCCAAAACCAACCTTTGCCCCATCTTCCCCGCAGACTCCCCGGAGCGTGACACTGTCTCCATCCTTGAGAAAGGTCCGCGCATCCATCCCATACAAGAGAACCTCCTTTTTGCCGCCCTGGGTCATTTCTAGCAAGCTCCCACACTCAGATGGGCCTCCAGGACCGCTGATGGTACCGGAGCCGAGCAGATCGCCTGTTCGCAGCGGACAGCCCCCAAGCGTGTGGTGGGCGATCATCTGCGGGAAAGACCACAGCAGATTTTTCGCACTTGTTTTCGCGATGGTCGTTGTGTCACCCTCGGGCGCTTGGCTGATGTTAGCACCGACCGCCATGTCATTTCTGAGACATAACTCACTTGTCAGATCCACCTCGAGCCGAATGTCAAACACGTTCGCTTCTCTCCCTTCCCTGAGGTAACCCTGGAGCTCCGTCGCGTTGTTGATCGCGATGGTTCGGAATGGCTCCAGGGCGTCAGCCAACACAACCCACGGGCTGATGGTCGACCCAAAGTTCTTGGAATTAAACGGCCCCAGCGGCACATACTCCCATGCCTGTATATCCCTCGCGCTCCAGTCGTTAAGCAAGACATAGCCGAAGATGTGGTCTTCCGCTGCGTCTACACCCACCGAATCGCCCATGTCGTTGGGCTTTGCGATGAAGCATCCTAGCTCGAGCTCAAAGTCCAACTTCCGGCTCGGCCCCGTGATGGGCTGCTTCGGCTCGGCGGCGTGGTCGAGGAGGATCTGTCCCGCTGGTCGACGGACGGGCGTGCCCGAAACGACGATGCTGGACGCGCGCCCGTGGTATCCGACCGGAAGATGCGTGTAGTTTGGCTGGAGGGCGTTCTGCGCACCGCGGAACATAGTCCCGATTGCGAACGCATGGTGATAGCCAGCGTAGAAGTCGGTATAATCGCCAATCGCCATGGGCAAGTGCATCTTGACGCTGCGCTGGGGCAGAATCGCCTTCTCCCTCAACTCGGCATTGTCGCGGAGCACCTCGGGGCAACTGGTGTCGGAGGAGAGAAGGTCCCGCAGCCCGGATCTGACTTCGCGGTGGACGGCGCGACCCAATTGGGCGAATGCGTTGAGCGTTGGTTGTCTGAAGACGTCTTCATGGCCGGCGAGGCCGGGGAATAGGCTGGCGAGGACGGCGCTTGTGTGCGCGGCGAGCACTTTGAGATCGAGGACGCTGGAGCCGATCGCGACCGCGGCGTGCGGGGAAGGGTCATTTGGGGTCGTGACGATACCAAACGGCAGGTTCTCCAGCGAAAATTCGCTGGATGGAGAGACATCTGGGACCCACGAACCGGCCATTTTCGCTATTTCTTTGTGTGAGTATTTGGAGATCACAATTCACAATGGCCGCGATTGCAAAGGCATCCCCAGCTTTGGTGGAACAGCAATCCGACCCCCGCTCGACAGCATGATCGCGGGGCCGCCCCCTCCCGAAGACGCCGACGAAAGCCGCGCCCCACCTGCTTGCGTTTTTGATGATCCGCCTAGCGCAGCCGGTAGGGCAGTTCCGCACTCGGCAATTCAACTCAAGCGCTGCACTTCTGGCGGGCGGGCCGCACCGTCTTCGGTCCATTTGCAGCACTGTCGCATGGCTCGCACATGTTCACAGTACGAGTACCACGTTTGCAGCGCACGCGATACACAAGCCACTTCAACTCCTCAGAGATCAAGAGCTGGGCCAAGACACGATGCTAGGTCCCTGTCTTCCCGACAGTGAGGTCGCACCAAGAACGACGCGCACTCTTGCCCCTGTGTAGGTATCTTGCAGCCCTGCTGGATTCGGGTCTTCTCTTCACGGCCCTACATCCTCGCACTGTTTCCCGCGAAACCTTCTTTTGAGACATCTTCCTCTCTTTTCGGTGGCACAGGACATGCACAACGCCATAAAGTACGGCAGTCCGCGCTCAGTCGGAAGTGCAACGACGCATCCAACCGCCAATACCTACTACCTAGGTACACAGTACCGGGAATCCCACCATTTCTCGAATTCAACCAACCCACCGAATGTCTCAGCGAGAGATGCTCAGAGACCGAAACAAACCACCGATTTGAATCAACATCGGCGCGAGCAGCTCAAAACCTGAGTGCGCGGTCCCCACACAGCCACCACATTCGAGTCGCCAAAAGAGGTCGGCCAAAATGCACGGCCCAAGCTCGGTAGCCTTCCGCGAACAGAACTGCAGCTAGACTGCAGCTGCACATCGGGGACCACACCTTATCTGTGCGTAACAGGTTAGTAGGCGAAGGTGCCGTCAAATCACACGGCAAGCATGATATCTACACCATACCCCATGTAGGACGAGTGCAGGAGACCATTTCTTGCCCGGAATCACCTGTCTGCGGAGTAGGTATAATAACGCTGCTTTCCCCGCACCAGCCTCCGGCCTGGTTTGTATGAGAGAGAAAGAGAGAAAAACAGCGGCCGATTGCTTGCTCTCGCAATACCCGTCGGCGCTTTGTCCGCAATGTTCCGTTCGATTGACGTCCACGCGGCTTGGACCTCGTTCGAGATCGCTCCATCCAAACCCGCTACCGTAATTGCGGCCATACTCATCGCTCTCGGTCTGTCGGTCACCCTGTACGTTTTCCAAACATGGCGGCGCCTATCTCACATCCCGGGACCGTTCCTGAACTCCATTACCCCGCTGGTCCTCACCTACCACTGCTTGAAGGAGGACATCACCACCTACACATATGAGCTGTCGCTCAAGTACGGCCCCCTGGTGCGCGTAAGCCCAAACATCGTAGCCTACTACGACCCTGAGACCCTCCGTCGCATTTGCTCGGTCAAAGCAAACTACACCAAAGGGCTGTGGTTCGAGTTCTCTCGATGGGACTTGAAGCATTATTCGTGCATTGCGATGCGAGACAACGAAAGCCGTAAGATTCGAAAAATGAAACTCGTCCCCGCATGGGCCGGCCAAGGGCTGTCCGTCATGGAATCCCGAGTCGACAGCCAGGTGCGCGCTTTCGTCGAACTTGTCCAGCGCAAGTACATTTCCACCCGGGAAGGCCTCCGCCCCATGAACTTTGGCCACCGTGCGCAGTTTTACACCCTCGATGTAGCGACCAGCGCCACGTTCGGAAAGCCCTTTGGCTTCCTGGAGAAAGACGGCGACGTCGAGAAGTACCTCGAGACCACAGAGGCCATGACACCGACGTTTGGTATCCTCGGCACGCTGCCGTGGCTTGTCCATGTCATGCATTCGTGGCCGCTGAATAGGTTCATGCCAGGCGAAGGCGACAAAGTTGGATTCGGGCGGCTGATGAACTTCGCGAGCGAAGCCGTGAAGCAACGTCTAGAACCTGGCGACGCAAATTCCGAACACGATCTCATCCGAGGTTACCTTCGCAATGGGGTCGAGCCCGAGGACGTCGTACAAGAGTGCATTACGCTCATGTAAGTCCAATCCTCCGCCCCTACCCCTCATATCCAGTATTTCCCCAGCTACTAACCTCCCCAAGTGTCGCCGGCTCCGAAACAACCTCCATCGCCCTCCGCATGGGGCTGCTCTGCCTCCTGACCACCCCCGAGGCATACCGCAAGACCCAAGCCGAAGTCGATACCTTCTACACCAACAACCCAGCCAACAGCGCCTCCGTCATCAGCTACGCCGACGCAAAAACCCTCCCCTATATCCAAGCCGTGATCCGCGAAGTCCTCCGCCTCTGGCCGCCCTCAGCCGGCCTCTTCAGCAAGCAGGTGCCTGAGGGGGGAGACACCGTCCACGGGTACTATCTCCCACCCGGGACGGAGATTGGCCAGAGTTTGCTGGGCATCGGCAAGCAGAAGCGCATATTTGGTGCGGACGTCGACATCTTTCGCCCTGAGAGGTGGCTGGAGGCTGAGCCTGAGGCGTTTGAGGAGATGCAGGCGGCGGTGGACCTGGTGTTTAGTGCGGGGAAGTACGTGTGCTTGGGGAAGCATATTGCTTGGATGGAGTTGCTGAAGTTTTTTGTTGAGGTATGTTGCTCTCCTTAGGGGGGGTTGCTTTGGAAGGTGTGCTGACTGACGACTGTGCTGCAGATTTTGAGGCGGTACGAGATTGCGGTTGTCAACAATGCGCAGCCTTTGAAGCTGAGGGATCCTGTGACCTTCTTGCCGACTGAGTTTTGGATACGGTTTACTAAGAGGGATGGGGTTGAGCTGTGAGTTCCGAGATGCTTAGGCATGCAAAGGTGGAATGAGAACGTCTAATTGCACCGTGTACTTGATGTGAAAGCTGTCCCTTGCGGTCAAGTCGGCTATCAAATCGACGCACTCTGCTTGCATTACCCATGTGATTGGGCCGGTTCCAACAGGCGGCAATGGTGCCCCCAAACGAGCTGCAGAGCGCGGACCACGGCGGCTCTCGGCAGGGCGGACGCGCGCGCCGGTCGTCTGGGTTCCCGGGTTCCTGGGAAAGCAAAAGGGAGAATAGTAAAACGCGGCGGATAGGAGGTGCCCCTACCTAATACCCAGGTAGCAGGTATCACAAAAATAGCCTGGTAGCGGGATCCGGACGGCCGAGTGCCGCCAATGCACACGTGCATAGCTATATGAATCACGGTGAGCGAGTTTGAGCATATTTACGCGGTTTTCAAGTCTGCTGGCACCGGTTGGCCTGCCCATGCAGTCTTCCGCTGGAACACGACCGGACAATCCAACCGGGAAGGTCGAGGGACGTGGGTGCGGACTTGTCTCTTCAAGTCCAACTGCTTCCAGCCACTAGGTATTGACTGGCACCGCTGGACCGACCTGCCCGACCAACTCACGGCCTCACCCACTAAAACCTCACCCACGTTTAGAGCTGAGACTCCTACCTCCTACCTCACCAGCCTCACCTATCCACATGATGGCGCGCTGCGAGCCTGTTCATGCCATCGTGCTCCTGATCGAGCTGGCGCTCGCAGCCGCCGCGCTGGCCGTTGCGGCCCACGGGCACACGAACGAGCTGCGGACAGCACTGTGGACGACGGGAGGCGAGCGCGGATGGAACTCGGACCCGCACGCGCGAATCTACTTCTACGCCAACCACCAGCAACCGCCCGAGATTCCGTTCCTGTGGACCGAGAGGTCAGCACCCAACTATCCGCCTGCCTGCCTGGGTGACTGACTGACGATTACGTGTTTGCAGGCTGGCCGCCTCGCTGCTCGGCGTTGCGACGGTCAACGCCGTCGTGTGGGTGGCGCGGGTAGCGCTGTTGCTGCTGCACGGTAGTGTTCGCACGGCATTGCTGGACGCCTCGTACGATGTGCTGCTCGCGGGGCTCTGGACCTTCGCCGTCAGGGCGCAGTCCGCGGGCGACCTGACAGACGCGCGCCATCTCAGCCCGCAGCCGTGGTATTTGGACAGAGGGTGCGGCGGCCTTGCGGGGGACGACGGCTCGGTGTGCCGGCGCGGGAGGGCGTCGTTCGCCACGGCGGTTGTGTGCATGTGAGTGTGAGGTGTCCATGACTGCCCATGTCATGTTATCTGTCGTCGATTTTTTGTCCCTTGTGGGTGCTGATGTGCTGATGCGAGGACCAACACACAGGGGGTTCTACCTCGCCCGGTCGGTCATGTCCGTCCTCCGGCTTGCGTACTGGTGTGGCGAGTACCGCCTTGTCGACCGGTGTGCCGAGTGGCTCGGCGAGCAGTGGCTCGGCCTTGGCTCGCGGGCGAAGACGGGTCAGGGCGGGGGCACCCAGCACGTCGGTGATGTGCAGCTACTTGAGGTTGACGGGGCGCGGCAGCCGCTCCGACATAGGAGCCGGGACATGTACTGGGACTCGGAATCGGACACGATATGAGATTGTATTGTTACTGTTGGCTCTCGTCCAAGGTACCGTACCGTACCTGGTGGGTCTTTGTTACCACCTAGAATTCAATTCAAACAAGGAGATGGCAGGTAGGCGCCGGATTACAGCTCTATATTCATCGTACAAGACCAAGGAAAGTGCCCCGCCAGTGCTGTACCCTGTCGCCGGAATCCCTCTCGCCCCTCTGCCACCCCTTCCCTCCCCCTGTCATCGGGGCCTTGCAGCAGCGCCCTGCTGCATTCGACGCTCAGACGCACACCAGCACGGCGGCCAGCAGGGCCATGGCGCCAAGGAGGGTCTCGAAACTTCCGAGGGCATTGGCGGCGGCTGTGATGCTCGGCCGGATGGACGCGGATGCAAACCCGGATCCGGATGCAGATGCGGACCCGGATCCCGGCCTAGTGGTAGGTGCGGACGAGGAAGTAGACGCCGATGTGACCTTGGGCGTGGGTGTGGACGTAGGACCTGCTGCGGTGTGACCCGAAGCCACTGGCGGCGAGGACACGCCGTGGTGAGCGCTGCCGCCCTCCACATCCGACACCACGGGCGGCATGGACAATTCCAACATCGTGGCGGCGGCAGCGGAGGTTGAAGCGGACGCGACGGGTACTAGGGGCTCGATAGAGACGCCGTTGGAGTTGGTGCAGCCGCTCGGCACGGTGTCCGGGCCGCCGGCCACCATCTCGATGGCGGCGCACTGGTAGAGCACGCCGTCGTGGCCGTGCTGGACGACCTGCAGCACGGCGGGCTGGCCGATCCAGGCCGCGAGACCCGGAACGCCCCGGAAGCAGACGTTGCCGACGCCCGTCTGGCCAAACTCCCGCACCAGCGGCCGCCACTCGGTCGGGTTGTCGACGAGGGCCACGTTCAACTCCCACGTCACACGCCCGTGCGTCGTCAGCACGGCGATGTTGCTCCCGTCGACGCTCCACCGCGTCACGCCCTTGGTCCGTATAGTTGCGCTGAACGAGCCGCACGGCCCTTGGTCCAACTTCTCGTCGTCAAAGCCGATGCTGGTGGGATAGTCGAGCACAAAGTGCGCCGACGCCGCCGTGGCCGCCAGCCAGAGCACCGCGCAAGTGGTCGCGCGCATCTTCGATGTTTGTGGTGTTTGCAGAGCTGTAAAGATGTATAGCCAGGGCTGGATGACTGACTGGTGGGTGGGAGAGCACAAAGGGCCCCGGATGGCTCTCTCGCGGCGACCTTTTATCTTCACCAGCACCAGCCGGAAGTCAGCCCAATCCTGGAGTCCTGGAGCCTTGGAGCCCGCCAGCTTCTAGGCACATGAACCATCGACGTCGCTTGGCTAAAACGCCTAGATATAGCCGGTGACCACCGGGACAAGACAGCCCTGCGTCGACATATATGGCCCATATGAACATGCTGTTTGTTTGCCTCCTGAGCGCCTTTGAGCATGTTTGGCTGCGCCCGTGCCGTGCCATCACAAGGTATTTATCAGGCAGGCCAGACCCAGCCTGCCCGGACGCTCGATGCGGGCGGCCGACGGCTAGTCAGAAACCCACGCAAGCACAGTGAAGTTTGAATAGCGATGACGATGGGCCCGACGCTCTTCCTTCTGGTGGCTCCGGCAACGCTCGCGGCGGTGGCCTCGGCGCACTTTGTGCTGGAAGTGCCCACGTCGGTGGGCTACGAGGACATGAGAGAGGGCACGGCACCGTGCGGCGGCTTCGAGCCGACCCGCCGCGACGCCGTGACCGACTGGCCGGTGGCCGGGGCGCCGCTCAAGCTGATCTCCACCCACCCCCGGTCCCGCTTCACCGTCCGCATCGCGCTGCTCCCCAACACCACGGCCGGCCCCCTCACCTTCTCTGCCATGCTTCCCGTCATCCAGCAGAGCGGCCTAGGGTGGCTGTGTCTGCCGTCGCTGCCGGGCATCGCCGCCTGGGAGGGCCAGGACGCTGTGCTGCAGGTCACGCAAGTCGCCACCGACGGCGAGCTCTTTCAGGTTAGTGCTCCCAGCACCCAGCGATGCCGTGTTCCCGGTGTCGGCTGCGTTGTCTGACACGTACGGCCATTCTTCCCATATTTCAGTGCGCCGCAATTAGGTTCACAGCCGGCGCTGCCGCCCCCGCCCCGCCCCTCTGCACCAACTCGAGCGGAGTCTCGGCAACCTTCCTCGCCGGCGGCGACAAGCCTGCTCTCGCCCCAGACCTCGCCCCGGCGCCGGCGCCCAGCGTCCCCGACCACGGGTCCCCGCCCACGGGGGCCGCCGGTCGCAAGCCCCACCCCGCAATGTCTACTGTCGCAAGCCTCGCATTGGTCACGCTGCTGCTGCCCTGGCTGGTCTCAGCCACGTGCATGGCGCCATAGGGCGAGTCGCATGAAGGCGGATTGGCCGAATCTTGGGTAACTGTGTAGGTATCGTTGGGGCAAGCGTGTCGCTGCTGCGAAGGGCCATAGTCGGTAGTCTGTGGGTGGCTTGGTCGGGAGTCCGTCAGGCTAGATGAAATGCAATGTACGCCAAGAAAGCGGCGGGTGGGCACCCGCCTCCACTCTCACAATGATAACGGAAGGTAAAACCTGCGCAAACGCCCTCCGCCTGGGTTCAAAGGACGCGCCTGCCTAGCCCCTAGCACACACTTCATTTCGCGCCCGATGACGCCCACTGCCATTCAATAATGTATTCAATAGGTACGGACTAGGTAAGGAAGGTACTATCATGAACCGCTCGAGCAAATTTCTCAGCGTCCCATTCAGAGATTACCAATTGTCATCTGGGCTGAGGCGAGGCTATTACCTGCCTGGAGGTACAAGGTACCTGGCCGAATGCTGACAGATCCGTGTCCGGAGCTCAGGTGCGACTCCCGCATTTCTTGTCGGGCGCGGGGGGGGGGGGGCTCT
>Ga0247780_1001237_pt1 | contig 16643 bp, 19 predicted proteins | sample UWRJL079202R5_FD_179927 | JGI IMG/M metagenome (GOLD analysis project Ga0247780, IMG submission 179927) | Plant litter microbial communities from Arlington Agricultural Research Station in Wisconsin, United States - UWRJ-L079-202R-5 | ecosystem: Environmental > Terrestrial > Plant litter >... | reverse complement strand
CAGGGAGCTTCCATTTGTATATAACTGGGGAGTGCTTCGCACTCCCCTTTTCTACCAAATCAAGTCACTTTGCAACTGCACTTCCGCTGCTCCTGAGCCCCTCGTTCCTCAGCCAAAACGTTCCACACTAAGGTAGGACCGGCCCTTTCAAGGTCAATGTCTGGTCGTCAGAGCGGGGGGCACAGCCAGCGGCGCCAATGACCAAGGACAGAGGAACGCTGGGTTTGGTTGGTGTACGGAGCAGCGGGACTGCCCAGTGCATGAAAGTTGACTGAATTTGGTGACATCCGAGAGTCCCGTCTTTTGGCCTTGCCGTGAGCCCGGGAAGTGGTTGATGGCACTAAGAAACTTTATGTCGCAGTTCTCTCTTGTGCCGCAGTCCGTTCGTGTCAGCCAGTGTCAAAGAGATTACAGGGAATGGAGTGGGATAGGCCACGTACTGGACTCCGCGGACTTTGCTCTCCACAGCAAGTTCATCATTTTGCAGATGTTGAAGTGAAGACCTTAAGAGTGATATGCGCTTGGCAACACATTGCCGGGCTCTGATGCCATCAGTGGCTGCGTCTTTCCCGATAGTCTGTTCGGTGAAGTGCCATGTGGCGGATCGTCGCAAGCTTAGACGTTTTGTTGTGTATCGGATGAAGCGAGCGGTATTTCGCCTCGAGAAAGTTGGCCAAGAGAGTAGTCGTTATCGTTTTTCTAGTCGTCCTGGTTTTGAACCAGGGGCCGAATTGTGGAATCAACATGACAAAGGCCAGCGGCTGTCGCCTGTATCTGCTCACTTTCCAGGGGGTCGGTGCAGCCCTGATTGGAAGAGGTGAAACGGAGTCCTGCCTAGCCTATATTCAATGTTAATGTGGCCTGTTTATATTGATGTATCGGCCCGCTGGAGGTGTATGCGTGGCCGCTGGGCTTGCTTTCGCCGTCGCAATGTTCCCGGCCAACTTCCACTCCTTGAAGACGGCCCGAGTATGGCCTACTTTACGTTGCATATGAAAATTGTTAAAGGTATATCGCTCCTTTGTTCTCATTTAGTGTAGAGACCTATGGTTGCTGCATTCCATATGTTCAAGAGCGAAATTAGAACCCAAATTCTTTTCCTACTAGATGCCCTACTATACCAACATGGGTACCTCCTTAGTACGGTCTCACCTGACGCACACTACGTTCGCCTCCATCAGCTCTAACCCCGGCAGCACCATCGACTCGAGCCCCCAAGTCCTCTCCGGCACTATTATCCAGCCCTGTCTGCAGACTTGAATCGCGTTCATCTCCAGCGGCACCCCCTTCTCCCGCCACCTCCCCACCGCCACTCACCATACAAACCTCACATCGAGGCCCGTTCCGGCCCCCAACTTGTATCTTCCACCCCCACCACCTCCTCAACCAAACACTGCTCCCCGCTGAAAGCACCAAATACACCCCTGTAACGGCAACCAACCAATACCTTACCCACAGCCTCATCTCTATTGTCTCTAGCCGTCCGGTCACTTCCGCAGCCACCCCGTCTCCAGCAGTAGTAGTAGCAGCAGCAGGAACCATTCCCGCCTTTGCCACCGCCACGCGGTAGATGGACGCGAACGCCAGCGGCACCGCCGTTAGCAGCACCTCGGGTCCATCTATAATCGCCATCGTCGTCTCTATTGATGATGATGATGATGATGATGAAGAGGTAGGAACAGATGATGATGTCATGGTGGTAGAGGTGGACAAAGAAGCGGTGGGTGGATGGGTAAGAGGAGGTAGTGTACTCGCAACCGCCATGACAAAGTCGGCAAACTCGGTGTTGGCGACTTGGTCTTGGGTTGTGCCGTACTGCACCTCGCGGAGGCGGAGGAGACTGGCTTCAAATGTCTCCTGGATGACGGTTTTAGTTGGAGATACCGGAGATTTGGCGTCGAAGGAGATGAATGCTGGCGCGTCTGCCTGTTGGTGGGGTGGGTTGGGGGTGGTGCCGTTCATCCACGAGACGGTGAGGTTGCCGGCGGTGGCGCTGTAAGCGGCGATGCAGGAGATGAGGGTTGCGTTGTGTAGCTGTGCGGGGGTTGACTTTCCGCCAGAGGCTGCTGCGACAAGAAGTAGGATACGACTCATGGAGTTGGAGAGGCCACAACCGGTTTGGTGGAATGCCTCGGACACGAGGGGGCGGGTGGTTGGGCTGAAGGTGAAGGCGTAGGCGATGGTGCAGTTGCGGTCCATCGCCGTGAGGCTCGCGCGGACGAAGCCATCCTTCACCCCGAGATCGTCAAGCTCAAAGGCGACTTTTGGCACTTGTTCGCACGAGAGATGGGCCGTGTAGGCGGTTGATGCGGCTGTCAGGGTTCCACGGTCGGAGAAGTCGGTTTGGGGATAGAGGGGTCGGAAGGCGTGGGTTCGGTTCGTCCAGGGGGTTGGCTCGCCCGTGTGCAGGTCTTCGGCCATGGTGGAGTCGAGAATCAAGTTCCACTGGTACGGCTCCAGGTTGGCGAGAATATTGCTGCTGAAATCCAAGGGTCGGTTTGTTATGACGTTTCTGATGAATACCGATTCCTGCTCCTTGATCAGAGATGCCATCAACGGCTGCAGGATGTATGTGGCGAGAAGGCCGAGGAGGAGTCCTGTCATCAGATTGAAGTCTCGGTTTTTGCGTGCATACCAACCCCTCATGACCGTCAACTTTTCAAGGTAGTCTTGCGCCTGAGGTTAGCGTAGGTACTGGGTCTTGTCTTCATGCAAAAAGTCGTCTGATCTAGGAATGGAGCTTACTGAAGCTGCACTTGTCGGATTGTTTGCCCAACAGCGAGGCCTTCTCCTCACGCTCGGAGCTCTCTACCCGGTCTGATGGAGCAGAATTGCTGTTTTTCTCAATATCTGCGCGGGTTATATGATATACCGCTTTGTCGACCAGCCCGTTTCGGCAGAGGGCGAATAAGGAGATGATAAATGGAGGACTAGACCGCCAAAGGATGTCCCATTCCATACCAAAAGAATCGAGTAAACGAATCTTTGTGGCGGGGCTCTTTGCAAAGCCATTGTAGGAGACAGTGAGAATTCCCAAGACGGCTAGACTTGTGAAGACAACGAAATGTGCTGCAAGGACGCCTAAGATTTGCATCCGACCAATACCGAGGCGATGATTCTGTTGTTTGATACCATAATTGCTCATTGCACTCGGCGGAGAGGACATCTTGGTGGTATGCTAAATGATGCAAATTGATAGAGAATAATCGAGTTGCGAAACTGGGGCGTTGTGCGATTCGGGGGTGCCACGCAGGGTTTTTCTCAGCTGCCAGTGATTCCCAAATTTCGAGAGTTATGCGGTGGATGCAGGGGCCGAGGTCTAGATCATTGTTTTTGATGATGGCGGCGCCGAGGCGTAAGGCTACTGGCAATGTCACAGTTCTGGCGTATTGGGAAGCCAAGTCTAGGGTAGTACAGCCCCTTAAATTTTATCTCTCTCAGCCCTTGTGGCTGAACATAGCTACTCTCATTGGCGACGCGGAATCAAATACCAGCAGCCACATTGGTAAATATAGTCTTGGCACATCGAAAAGAGATCATCACATGTTCTAGACCGGCAAGCGGTTGCCAAAAAAACAGAGCCACACAAATTGGCCTGTGCGGTTCCTGACTAACAGAGGCCCTAATAGTTCCACGAACAGATGTGTGGATTCTATGGTAGTGTGGATGGAGCAAGTGTTAGCAGGGAACGGTCAGATGACCAGCTGGCAGTACAAAAAGATACTTCATTTTTGCCCGCAGTTACTATAGTAGCCTGCGTACTGCACAGGTAATGTGGCTCTCTTTTTTTGTCAACCGCTTGACCGGGTGCACAGTTCCTCATCCGGGCAGAATTCGAACACCCTGCTGCTCGTTGATGAAAATTGCCTTATATCACAGTCGTCCCCAAGGCTGCAGAATGAGGAGTGGCATGCAACTCTGCGCTCATCGATAATCCATCTCCGACATCGAACTCGTCGCAACGACGAAGCACATCACTCGCTATGCAGAAAAATTCCCTTTTCTGGCTCTCTAGCCTTGGCATTCTTCTCCTCTTGCGGCCAACTATTTGCAGCGCACAGGCAGAGGATTTATGGGAATTCTGCCCCGGCGTGGATCACAGAAACTGCGATGCCACATTGAAGCTGAAGCGGGAGGCATGTGGCCCTGATGATCAGCCTCACGAAGAGACTTGTAACTGCAGCCAAGATTTTATCAACGTCTATGTCAAGTGAGTCGAGCACAATCTCCACCTCGTTCACAATTGAGCCCATTGTGTTGCTAACCCAGGCCTAAGTTGTCAAGCAGAGCTCACACTCTGCAGTGGCGACAATGTCATCACCCCCAGCGAGTGGGAGGGTCTCTTCGACTTCTGGGAACAGAGGTGCGCGCCCGTCATCTCGGCTTCATCCATCACCATACCCACGCCCACGCGGACCGTGTCTCCGTCCGAGAAGAGCAAGGCTCCCCTGGCCTCGTGTGATTACCGAGGCGGCCCTGATCGAGCTGTATTCTGTACTCAGGCCCAGCTCAGTGCCTCGTCGTGCTTCAGCACTACCGCTGATGCGACACATACTCTCGGCGCCTTCCCGTGTCTGTGTGACGCGAATTTGTTGCAGTTGATGGACAGGTGTGCTGTGGAGGAGAACCTCGCCAAGTGCGGCATCCAAACGACTGAGGTGCCGTGGCCGACTCGCCTCCGCTCGACATGCCGAGACTTTGGCTTGAACCCAGTCAGTCTCGACACTCACCGATAGCCATGCGTGGCGTGTTATTGGGCACATGCTGACCGCTCCGCTTAGGATGTACCGGCAACCTTTACTGGTAATGCACCGACCCCACAAGGGACGAATACGCCCAGCATCACCTTTGCGGCCCTGGGCCCGACCAGCACAAACGGTGCGGCTGGAAAGGCGTCTGTCTCGTTATTGGTTGTGCTGCTACGGGGAATTGGCTTGCTTTTCATTCCCTTCGGCTTGTTCTAGCGTTCAGGTAATACCATTAGATAGTGAAAGGTGACATGATTTGCCGTGCAGGACAATTGCCGCAGAACTTTGGGCGTGGATGGTGCGTTTTCAGCTAGCCCAGCTCTAGCTTAAAGGAATCAATATTAGCCTTATCCGTTTCCTAGCCCTCAGACCAAGACATATTATTCTCCGTTGCCCAGTCCTAGAAGCTCTAGGCTACTTTCACTGCAAAAAGCTTCTCAAACTTTCCACATTATTAACGCGCCCGAGCTTGTTGAGCATCCCGCGGCACATTGAAAAGGTGGCGGGGCCGCTGAGCTTGGCGAACGAGGAGGATGATGAGTTTATGGGGGCAAAGAAGATGGAGGTTTTGAAGGGGCTACTGGAAGGGAGAATGAGGCAGTGGTAGGGGAGAGAATGAGTGGGGCAAAGCATAGGCTTGCGGTCAGGAGGGACTGAGAGGACCCGTGCAGAGAGAAGCAAAGGAGAGGAGTGAGAACTGCGCCGACGCATTCGAATTGATTCTGCTTCCATACAAAATCCTAACCCCCTTTACGGGGGATGCGCTAAAAAGGGAGCACCCATCAGTTGCCCAAAGAAACCCTAACCCTAACCTATCACATCGGACCAACACTCCACCAAGGCGACCGCCACCGTAGCACAATCTAGCACTATTGGGTAGCCCTCGGCGTTCATGCCAAAAGTGAGGCTTACTAGTGTCATTTCGTGAGCAGAATTATTAGGTGACATCTCTGATAACATATAGGCAGAGATCCCCGCACACTAAAGGCGGCAAGTTCCTTCCAACTCAATCCCCACTTCAACAACCCTGTTTGGCTCTACATCCAGGATTTACTTCATATACACGCATGAATAACATGGCTACATACTGCCGCCTTTCAGTCCCAGAAAAGCAGATCAGGATTGTTACAGTTTATCCTGGCTTCAGCGGGGAGGCCATCCGCTGCGCATTCCAGACCGTATCACTAAATGATCGGCCAGACTACGAGGTGCGGGCATCCTGAACGGCGCAACGGAGGAGTAGTGTCTGATGTGGATAGGCTCTTTCATACGTTTGGGCTCGGAGGATGACCAGCTCCATGTCGAACTCGATTCATGTCAAATCCGGGTAACCCGAAATCTCCACGCCGCCCTGAAACGCCTCAGGTTCTCCGACAGGCCCAGAACGCTCTGGGTCGACGCTATCTGCATCAACCAAGCTGATAATGAGGAAAAGAGCCATCAGATTGCATTGATGGGGGAGATATATGGCAAGACAACCCGCGGTATCATCTTCCTAGGGGAAGAGCTGGAGGCCGACCAAAACGAAACCTTGGACGAGCGACAGCAACTTCACAACTTTTTCGCAGGTAGGCCGCCTCCAGGTCTGGAGCCGTTATACGAGCAATTCATGGCAATCAGAGCCTCGGCAAGCTCTGATGCACTAGAGGCCGTAAACAACGCCATCGGCAGGTTGCCTCGACAGTCAGCTCCGAGAGATAACATTATCCACAGGACAAGAGCATGTGTGTGGCACGGCGATGATCGAGACATCCACATACTTCGACAAGCGAACCATCCCAGCTTCCAGCATGACTCGATATTTCACGCGTTCTGCCTGCTACGTCGCTTAGCCATGGATGTTCACCCATCCGAGATGGAGTACTTCGCGCCTAGGTTCGGAGGTGAAGCTTGGTATCCCTCCGAGGCAATACGCGCTTTGAAGTGGCTAGGCGAGCGCTCGTGGTGGAAGCGAATCTGGACCGTTCAGGAATGCATCCTCCCAGAACAATGTGTTGTGGTCCACGGACCGGTACAGGCACCTTGGTCCATGTTCCACGAAGCCATGTCAAACTTGCATCGACACCTAATCTCCTGCTGCGCCTCCGTTCCCGGCATAAGCGAGGCGCTAAGCAGCTTCTCGGTCGCCATGTCCCAAATTCGGGATATCCAGACCTCGCGGCGGCAGCGCCGCGGGATAAGCCTTGCCACCCTGTTGACGGTTTTCAAATACCGGCAGGCAACGAAAACCAGGGACAAGGTGTACGGACTTCTAGGCCTGGTTACCGACTGGGGCACAGCTGGCCCCAACTCCATAATCCCCGATTACACTTTAACCAGCCAGCAAGTATTCACGCAAACCACGGCGGCCGTTATCCAGTCGACCAGGTCGCTGGCCATTTTGTGTCAGCCGGGTAACATGGGTATCGATTACTCCACTACCCTCCCCTCGTGGGTGGTCGACTACTCCCTGCCGGTCTCGGCCCTGGGGATGGCCGATCGATACCAATATCAAATCCCGCTTTACAAAGCGGATCGAGGAAGACCAGCAGATGTCCGCGTTATTGACGAAAGAATTCTGGTGTTGGATGCCGTCCGCATCAACAGCCTGCGAGAATGCTATGAGGCAGCGGACGCCGGGTATCGCGAGCCTCAGAGTAGGGTTCTGAGACAATGGTGGGACAAAGCCAGCCAAGAGCGAAGGCTCCCCTGGGACTGGAGGCAAAGATTTTGGCGAGCCCTCTGCGGCGACACGGTGGTGGGCTCCGCCGCAACGTACCGCCGCGCGCGTCCCGATGATGAACAGCTCTTCAACACTTGGTGGAGCGGCCAGGGACTAAGCGAGGTGGACACTTGGGCACCTCCCACTGCCGGTGGGTGGCCACTTCCTGTTGCTGGTAGATGGTTACCTCCCACCGTCAGTGGATGGCCACTTCCAGCTGCCGGTGGGTGGCCATTTCCTGTTGCTGGTGGGTGGTCATCTCCTACTGTCGGTGGATGGCCCCACCCGCTTGCCAACAGATGGCCACCCCCCACTACCGATAGAGGCTTTTTGGCCCGAGATCCAGGGAATCCTGTTAAATCAGTTGAGCCGGCAATAAAGGCCGCAACAGCGCAACGCAAGTTCTTTGTTAGTGACAAGGGCTACATAGGACTTGCGCCCAACACAGCTGGTAGAGATGTCACTGCCTTGTCCGAGAAAGAGGAGATATTCGTCATTCCGGGCGGAAGAACGCCTTTTCTCCTTCGACCTGTGGGGGAGCAATACATTCCCGGCGTCGGAATGAGGCGGAATTACCGTTTTCTTGGTGATTGTTACGTCCAGGGATTCATGGATGATGAGGCAATGGAGGACTTTGAAAGAACTAAGGAGACGATTTATTTAGTGTAGTTCCTTAACAATCAGATTTTAAACCGCTTTTTGGCAAAGTTAATATAACTACATTTTGGTTTTGACTGACATTTGGATCAGTATAACAATGAAGCTTGCTGAAATTTATCAGCACTATAGGTCGACTGCCTTAACTTTAAGCATCTCTGCAAGCACAGACTCTTGTTTTTGGGCCCAGCGCTATCTTTTCCTCCCGAGCAGTGATGGCGGTGCCGACGACGTCTATGATGGTGTCGATGATTCACACATCGACGGTTATCTGCTTGACATCGCTGCTGAAGCTGAGTTTGTCATGCGGCTGCCTCGTGGCATGGAACGTGAACGACGTAAAGCGTAGTTCGACGCATGTGACCCCGGTGAAGGAGAAATCCAGCGTCCGTGACGGCACGTTGCGTTTCTCGGCCTCCGACGCCGATAAGAAGCAGTGCTGCAAGATGAACTACAATGGCAGGATAGGTACACCAGGCTTCACAAATTAGTTCCATTGTCCACATGGACTGACGATCAATTCCAGAGTGAGCGTTCTGGTCAGAGCTGAAAGTCCAGAGACCACAGGAACAGTGTAAAACCTAAATGCGAGGCGCAGTGTAAATATGCGCGTTATCCTGTTGACAGTATAAGATTATCACACGTAAGAACGAAGCTTGGAGGCTCATTTCATGGATGTATGGTGTGTTCAGCAACCCGGAGGTTCATCTTCCACACATGCGAAAGCGCGGCCGGGCAGGTTTTAATACAATCACGCGGCTTCAGAGCCTGCGTCTGGAAGGGTCCAGGTGACGTCGTATTCCGCTGCATTAGCTACCTAAGCTCGATGATTTCTTCCTGGCTCTCACTGGCGGGCATCATCGTATCATTACCTGTCGTCGAAGTAAGTACCTTTTTCGCTCTCCATCCTTGGCGATCCCCACTACCCTTGGTGTTAATCCGGTTAAATCCTGGGTCGCTACACCTGCGCCTGGATTCAGACGTTGGGCCGACTGTAGACGCGAGAAGACGAGGAAAGAGCTTCCGAAGCAGCGGTTTCACAAAAATGAGCGCTGCGCAAAGAATCGCCGTATTCAGCTCGATCGACCTAGATTGTGCTTGGTCAGCCTAGCTAGCTCGACACGCTGTCAGAGTCTGTGTCGGGAATGAACTTACGACCAGATGTATCCCTCGACAAGTTCCCAGGTCACATCATACTTGTTCAGCAAGATAACTAAGGCGCGAATCCGGATGATGCTCACAGCGCAGACGCTACACACAGTAAGTACCCGAGGTAAGCGCCCATGCTGACGGTAGAGTTGGTACTCATGGGCGGAAAAGGGTAACTTACCCCGACCCGGTCATTAGAATCCCCGCCACTGCAATCTTTTCCCGCATCGGCATTCGAACGTTCCATAGCATGGGAATGGGCAGGATCAGAACAGCAATGTCGGTAGCACTGTTGAGACTCAGGTTCGTAATGTAGAAGACCGGGAGGTTGAGACAGAATCCCGTCGTGATGGTGACGTCCCAGCTTTTTGCAACGGGAAAGCAAGAGAAAATGACTACAAAAACCGAGGCGATAGAGTAGCCTACCACCACAAATATCAAGGAATACACTGCCAAGCGGAATTTTGGCATGGGGGAGACCTGCAAGTAGAACAGAAGGAGAGACAGCTTCACAAACATGATGCCAAGGCAATAAAAGACCGAGGTGCAAGTTTTGAGCTGGTGGACGGTCAGCACCTCTCTTCGAGACAAAATGCTCAAGGTCGGGCGTGTTTTCCTGGCTTTTACCTTCAAAAATGTTGTGAACTTGGCCAAAGACATGTCCCAGATGTGGTTACCCAAGCCTCCCTCGAAGCAGGCTACGGACGTGTCAGCGAACCCAAGCGCGAGCTCATATTATTCATCACCTAGGTGACTGGTGTAGTGCTTACTGGCCACGGAAATGGCGGAGAGGACGCATGAGCAGACCTAGGCCGAGTGGTAAGCGATTCAGCATTGCCAGTTCACAGGGCGTTGTGTGGGACGCGTCGACATACCCAAGAACTGACAAAAGCATCTGGCGACAGCAGGTACTGGTTAGCATCTCTGGTAGGTTCGAGCCGCAAAGACGGCGAGAGAAGACTTACAGTCGGTTGGATCGAATCTTCTTATGATTATCGCCCTGGCATACAACCGCATGCAGAGGGATAAGGTAGCGACCGCCAGGCACGCCAAGCTTGAGATGATCACCGGCTGCGCATTGGATTCCGGGTGGTTGAACGACGGGACGACCCCGGGTGGGGGAGGTGCGGCAGGTACGATTCCGGCGACCTCTCGGGCGGTAATGATAGGGTGGGGTAGCGGACCGCCGGAATGCATCATGACAGCAGGCGCAACATAGGCATCTCAATACAACGGCAGCATCCTCGAGTCCTCGAGCCGGGCGTGGAAGGGGTTCTTCGAAGCGATATATGATCGCACCTTCGCGGCATCATCCGAAACCATACTTCTCCGCCAATCCCTGAAAATCGGTTGCAGCCGACGTGACAAACGATGGAGTGCACATCGGGAGCGTGGGACTCGAATTAGTTATTCGGTGGCTTTTGCGCTAGCTGAGGGTATGCCGACGGCTGACAGCAACTCACCCTCGTCTTGGAGAGAGGAGTGCTGATGTGCAAGACACCGGGGAGAGATGGGTGACCAGTCAGGCCCGATTCCGCTGGCTTGGGACGCACAATGGGCGCCATGATGCAATGTGATTGGGATGACCCTGTCCATCTACCGGCCTGGGTCGCGGCAGGCATCCTCTCCTGAACGATCTGATGCACGTCGACCGAACCGAAGACCGAAATTGGAGAACGGTGAAGCCCCGCGAGTCAATACCCTGTCAACAGAGGAGAGCCCCGAATACTGTGGCTGCGTGCAAAGAAAACAACAACCCTGTCTTGTACCTTCAAACTGCCTTACAAGAGGGGTTCCGGCCTCACGGTTGTTGCAACCAGTCCGGGCCGTTTTTTTATCCCATCACACCACAAGTTTGCGGGGGAACAGGGGCTAGCTAGGGTAGTTTCTTCACGATCTGCGGCTCATGATTCAAGGGCTGGGCATCATGGGGAAATGCTGGGCAGTTGGTCATTCCAGGTTAGACTGAAACTAGTGGCACCACTGCGCCCAAATGCCGGCCCCACACTTTATTCATAAGGAAAACAAACCTCAGATGGTCGCCGACCATCTCCGATGGATGAGGGCGATCCTCGGCCGCCACATCGCCCTTCTTTGGTGCTCTTAGCCACCTTTTCTTTTTTTTCTTTTCCAGCCTACATACCGAGCATCAAATCTGGCAATGGCTGCCGCATATTGCTTATTGTCGAGCCATCCTCACCGTTTCGCCACCGGCGCCACAACAGCGGACCGTGCCAAAGACCTGGGTCCGCAGCTGGGTTGTTCGTACCCACTTGGCCGCGTCGATCGTTCCAGGAGCTGGCTAGTTTCAGGCTCAACCCTGTCGCTCTGGCCCGGCCCGGAAAGCCGTGAATGATGAAATGGCACTCTGGAGCTGCCTTTCTCGTTGGTCATTGCTGACAGTAGGTATTCAGAATAGCAAGAGGTGTGATGGTCATAGAAATTGTGGAGCCTGTGGTTGTTGGGCGGAACGGATTTAGCGACGACACACCTCATGAGGAAATACCCACGACTTCCTTGTCTATCGCCGACAACTCACTTCCCTGACCTGACGACTCATCACCTGCAGTGTTCATGTTTAATTTTTTTTGGGCCCTGGGTTGCCTAGGATGCAGACTGCCACCGGGGCTAGCCCCCGGCCCCTGGAGCTAACCCAATTAAAGCTCCTTTTGTGCCACATCTCACACCTGCCAACGACGACGGCCGTGCGCTACAACATCACGACGACTCGAACGGGCGTGGGCTCCTGGCTCGCGGCCTATAAAGGCTTTTCTAGAGGTGCTCCGGCTACGCAATGGTGGGAATAAGCCAATATCTCGCCCGATGAACCCCAGGCTTTCGAGCGAGAGTTACCTCGGTTGGTTCAACTGGCAGGCTAGAGTGAGGCCACCAACCTTTGTGGGATGCTCGGACTGTAGCAAGCATCAATAGCTCATTTTGCTCGGCTTTCGCATATTTGGAGACAGGAAGAGGCATCCCGCCTTTCAGCCTGCAAATTTCATCCATGCTGACGGTTGGTCTACGAGAACGGAAACAAATATAGGGATATCCTCTTCAACGACGAATTCTTGTAGACCGACGAGTTTGCTATGGCGGTCGCCAGGCCGCTGCCAAGTGATGATTCTTCGCGGTAGTCTCCATCCCAGTCGGTTTAACCATGAGGCTACTAACGATTGGCACGCGCTGCCGAACGACCCCCTTTGAGATAACGCCACGACTCTGGAGCAATCCCGGGCCGGAGATGGCGCTCCCTTCCTTGCGGCGGCATGACTCTCATGTCCCGTGGCATTTGGTCTTTGCCAGTCCACAAGGCGCTGCAGCTAACTCACAGAGATCGGAGGGCGAAAGAGCGATGCGGCATCTAGACATCGGGGGCTCAACTACAGGCCGGTCCGCGCCGGAGTGGCCTGCCTCACTCGTTCGCCTCTCTATAGCAAGAGGGCGGATAATTCGGAGGTCCCAAAGGCACCCAGGCGTCTCTTGTTTCACGCAAATACTTGCCAAGCTGTGACATGTACGGATTCCATTTACAGGTGCCTGAAGCGGTATCTCGATGATCTGCCGCATTGACCTCGCTTCTTAGAGGACAAGAAGTTAGATTGGTCGCCGCTCGCACCTCGGACCACAACCGTCATCCGAAACCATCACTCATCCGCGCCAGTTGGTTCCATAAAAGCGGACGGCAAGAGGTTCTTGAGGTGCCCGGTAACTCGCCCTAAGACTCGAACATCTTTGGCACTCGGAAACGCTCGTCATCCTCTTTCCAGAGAATGTCTCGGCCAATCCAGTCTAGCACGACATCCTCAGCCGGGATTAGAATAGCGCTTCCCCACATTCTTTTTCCAAATGGACAAATTCCTGGACACACGTGATATCCATATCTTAGTGTCAACTGGTGTTTTAAAATCGTTATCAGCGATGCATGCTGCTCCTTAAGTGTCTCCCGGCAGTTTCCCTCTCTGTCCAAGATCACAGCTCTACTTATATTGCGTGGGGAGGACCCCAAGGCAATTCTAAGCTTAGCGGTATCCGGCTCCGGAACCCCAAGGTCGACTCTTACAGCCAAGGATAGGAGTAAATCAACGGCAAAGCCAACGTCTGTCTCAAGAATAAATACCAGACCGTCAGCAGCCAGGGAACCCCGGTAGAAGGCGCACTGGTCAAGCTCGGACTCGCAAATGCCGAGATTGAGAGGGAGAAGCATAGGAGCACTCAAATCAACCCCTTTGCCGAGGAGAATTGAGGCTCCTGCAATACCACAGGCCAGCTTCCCGGTTAGCCCAGCAATTGCCGCTGACTAAAGAGGTGTTACGGGCTAGAGGCAGCGCCTGAGGGGGACATCTTGGGTTAAGAAGTACCTCTGCGACACCGACGGTAGCGGATAGCGAGCATTAGTCTCAATAGCATGCTGAAAAATCCATCGTTAGATATCCGCCGTTTCGGTAGGATCCCAAATGCTGTCCAGCAGTGTTATCGAGAGGTAAGCCATATATTGCGGCGTCGGCATCCCGCTTACCTTGAAGCGCGCTCGATCGCATTCAAGTATCCTTTACAAAAACAAAAGGTTACTTCTGCAGGCTACTGTTCCAAGAAAATCGATATGTTTCCAGCTCGCCCATTCCCGTTCTGAGGAGCTCCAGTAGTAGCAGCGGTTTCTAGTAGAGGATGGTTGTAAAATAGCATGGCCCTTTTCAAGGATTTCCAGAGCAGCATCTCTTAAAATAAGACTATAGCGTACAGTGAAATATAGCATAAGGATAAGTAGTTATGCGTCTGTGATAGGTAATGGTGGCTCAAGACCCCACTGATGGAAAGACAGAGCAGTAACTGCAAAATATACTTTCAGCAGGCGGAAAGTACGATTTTAAGAAGCTTCGCAATGTAGCAGAATCTTCCGCCCCTCGTCGTGTTCAAGGAACTCCTTAGCTGAGCGGTGTAGGAAAACGACCTCCTGTAATGGCTCCCCGAATTTATAGTCCCTGCCAAGCTCCAAGAGTCCCGCACACCTTGTCTCTACTCGGCGCGCCATTGGTTTACATCGACTATAGACGATTTCTCCATAACGCATCATTACAGAGGCGGAGTCGCCCCGGATGAGGGCGTCCGTCAATTTCTCGTCTGATACAAGCACAAGATCGCGAAGATTGAGGCGCCAGGCACCCCGCGACTGGATAACAGTGTCAGAAAGAGTGTAGCTGCTCAGCATCAGACCAAGAAATCCTGCGGCTTCCTTGCGGTATATTTCCTCGTCATCACCTAACCAAGCCCACATATCTCTATACAGTGCGCGGAGATCCAATGGAAGCGCTCAGAGGCGCCGCCACAAATCGTCAACATCATCACCATTATAGAAGCCACGCTCAAGGTTCTTAATGGCCAGGGCAACCCAGAGAAAGACGCCGTCCGCCATCATAGATATTTCACAAGCGAATCGCTCGTAGGTAAGGTAACTGACATCCGAACGATAAAAGAGCCTTTCCAGCCTATCTAAGGCAAATCTCTTAACATCTCCAAATGTTAAGTCCTATATGCGGAATCTTAGGAGATGTTTTAGGGATTGCCGGAGTGTTAGCTCTGGGCGGCTCACCAGGCACATCTTAAGGCACGGCACCGTGCAGAGATAGTCGAGAAAGTGCAGCAATTCAACCTAACCGTCTGAAGAATCCACCTCGTTTAGGCCATCCAAGAAGATACACACAGGCGCTGGTACAAACGCCAGAGCCGCGAGCAGGACTTCTGTAAGTTCGCTAAGCCACCAATCCGAATCACAGTCTTTAGAGCAGACACGGGGGAATTTCTAGAGCATAAACCACATTAAGTTAAGTGTGTTAGATATAAGCTGGTGAAAAAGGGAGCAAAGCATTCCTTTAATGGTAGCCTCTATAGGGTGGCCAGCACTCCAGATAAAATGTGATAAGACGGTAGCGTCACCGGATGAGTTCAGCTTCTCTTTCATCTTAAAATCCTCAGCTATCATCTTAATAAAGGTGCTTTTACCTAAGCCAGGCTTCCCTGATATCCAAAACCGACACTCTTCGGGAGAGGAAAACCAGGTGCAGAAACAGGAGACAGCCTCAGCGACAGACTTCTCACTAGTATAATCATTTCCTTCATCGAACCATTAGTCCAGTGCGCCGAAAACCCAACCAAACGTGCTAGTATGGGGGTCGACAATTTGATTTCGCCGTCCGTTCATAGCTGGAAATTTAAGACTCTAAAGCAGTCGCTTATGCCGAGCTGCCTTAGTATCGTCTAACCTCTACTAAGCAATGCCTCTGTCGGCTCTCTTAATGGCCTGGGTGACTGTGTTAGATTCTGTCGCCAGCTGAGTGATAACTTCCCATAGACGAACTATACTCGTTTCACCACCCACCAGTGCCCAAGTAAAGGCTTAAATTCGGGTATCGAGACTGCTGAAGTCATGACTCTGTTAGGCCATAATAGCGTCGCTTTTAGTGCTGCGCCAGTTAATAACCGTACCTTTACGCTACAGTTATAACTTAATTATCCGAAGACTTACTAGAGATTGAAGAGTAGCTGTGTTTCAAGGGCCTTTTAATACGCTGCTTGTTGCTTCTCAATCTGTTCTACACGTCTTGACCTAACCTTAATAGCCGACTTAAAGCCCGCTAAAATCGATCCCGTAAGACTTACTTTTATGCCGCTTATGCTGGATTTGTTAATCTCGGTTATTAGAGACATAGCGACTTCCCTGCAGCTCTTTGCAATGTCCACAGCTTCTTGTTGGGCACGCGTCAGAGGGCGCGATGCCGTGTTGGCTTCGATATCGGCACACGCCTTCGTCAGGCTCTGGGATGCAGCGGCGAGAGCGGGGTCGACGACGCCCCCTTTATAGAAAGCCTTGGTCGCTTTGCACACTTCACCGGCAAAGCTGAGGACTTGGATCACATTACAGGCCAGCCCAAAGGCTGCTAACGGCTCGAGTCCCGACATGTTAGTGCTAATGCTGGAGCTGAGGTTGCTGAGGTGTAGGTACGGAGAGTTAATAGCGGAGGTCGTCCTTTCAGCTCACCTCATGCATTGGTGCCTAGATCACGGGACCTTGGCCCAGCTAATTGGCCGCGGATTTTTGGGGTAGTGATTCCCTTTCGACGAGCACCTAAAGGCTTCTCTGGACATGATGAGTCCTTGGGGTTTGATCTTTCGTTGTCTAGGAGAGATGAAGCGCGTTGAGAATGGTCCGACTCAATTAGGCTGAACTCGCCCCGAGATCGACCATCTCCATATTGCAGATTCTGTTTAAATGCGATAATTTTGGCCCAACGCGTCAAATAAGAAGAATGAAAAAGCACATATTACAGGAGGATTTCCCCCGGGGGGGGGGGGGGGGGGGGGGGGGGACAACCCTGTCAAACCCCGCCCGGGGA
>Ga0247780_1001236_pt1 | contig 16646 bp, 10 predicted proteins | sample UWRJL079202R5_FD_179927 | JGI IMG/M metagenome (GOLD analysis project Ga0247780, IMG submission 179927) | Plant litter microbial communities from Arlington Agricultural Research Station in Wisconsin, United States - UWRJ-L079-202R-5 | ecosystem: Environmental > Terrestrial > Plant litter >... | reverse complement strand
CAAGAACGCCAGACTCCACTGCCAACCTCGTATTCAGTCAGCCAACCTCGCTTCGCAGAAGCGAGGGTGGCCAATGCACTCCGTGCACTGGCCACCCTCACGGCTATAATAACACGGCTTCCACTCTTGAAGATAGAAAGAATTAATCACCTTCAACACACTCTGCTTTCCAATGCCTTGACCCCTTTTGCTTTTCAACATAAAGGGAGTTAAAAAACTAACCTTTTAAGCCACTTAAATGGTAAAGTAAGCCTTAAAAGGTAAAAAAGAATAAGTTAAGAGAATTAAACTGAAAAAACGGAAGTTCTTCTTAATAATACCTTTTAAGACTCCTAAATACTTTAAGCACACTAAGTGGATTAGTACTCTCACCTCCCTGGAAGAAGGACAGCTTAGATAACTACCTTATATTAAAACTAATATGCCTTAGACTGGTACCTTAAGGGTCCCTTAAGAAGGTATAAAGTAAGCATATTAGTAAAAAGTTTAAGAATTAAAGGAGAAACATTAAAAGTTAATAGATAAAGTGAAGGACCTGTAAGTTAAAGGCCTTACTGTGACGTCTAAAGATAAAGTAGTAAAGATTAAGTTACAACTTTATAACAGAGTTCACTTTACTAATTAACTTAAACATTAACTTATTAAGGAAGGACACTTTATAAAGGAATAAGCTGGGTTACTGTTACCTGAATTTTAAGAAGAGGTTTAGGAGAAATAACAAACATAAAGGTAAGTGGAAGAAGAAAAAGAATAAGGTATTACTTCCCCTATTCCATACTTTATAACTGTAACACCCACAGTTAACATTAACCACCTTAGTTATAAAGACGTACTGTAAATTAATTACATATATAATAATTACACTCTCAACTAGTATTATAAGCTTAAGGCCCTTTATAACCACTTCCCTAACATATAAAGACAGGATTACGCTGTTATAAAGGTAAAGTTAAAACCAGCCTATTATTAAATCACATACTCCCTAATAAAAGAGTCTAGTAATAAATAGAAGGTTACTGTAATTAACTAGGCTTTTACCACATATTAATAAGGGGAGGTACTTAATAACTACCCTGTTATAACGTATTTACTACACCTTAACGGAAAAGTTAAAAAGTGGTAAAAGTAAGAGGATTACTAATAGATTTAAAAGTAAAAAGATATTACTATAATCTAGTCTTATAAAGTGTATTACTAACTTATTAAGGACTTTAAAAATATTAAACTGTTTAAAATCAACTAGACGTTAAAGTGTAAAAACTTAAGAAGGGTTAACCGCTAAGTTTATTAAAGATGCCTATTTTTCCAGAAGGAATTAGGAAAAGGTTACAGACCCTTTAAAAGGGCTAGAAACTAATAATTTACTAGTTAGTAAAAACCTTAAAAAGAAGGAGAGGTACTTAAAGGTTAAGTTAAATAAGACTTTAAGGACAGATAATTATTATAACTTAAATGTTAAAGGAGTATAAGTATTATTCCGTTAATATTAACTTAACAGACGGAAAAGGGAGGCCGTTTAGGGTAAAAGTAATAATTAATAATAAAAGTGCTTCTAACTTAATATACCCGTTATTAGTTAATTAAAGGAAACTCCCTAATTAAGAGTATAAAAAGGCTATTCCCATTTAAAATAAAGAAGGAGGCTTATACCAGTATAATAACAGTAAAATCACCTACCATTTACCACTTTTAATTAAAGTGGATAAGGATAAATAATAAGTAGATTTTAACATTACACTAGTTATAAGGTATAATATAATCCTAAGTTTACCCTGGCTGGAAAAGTATAACCTTATAATTAACTAAAGGAGTGGCCACCTTACCTTTAATAAGTCCCCTAGCTGTAATCGTTATTTAAAGAAAGTTAAAAAGGCACTAAACTGCTTTAGAGATACATAAAGCACTTAAAAGTATATTAAACCCTTAAAACTAAACATAGTTTAAGTTAGGTTTACTAAGATAATTAAAGGATTAAAAGGTCTACTATATTATCTAAATAACGATTTAAAAAGTGGAAAGAAGTTAAAAGCTAATCCACAGATAAGTGAAGAAGTCGACTTATCTAAGATATTAACAGAGTATAGGAAGTTTACCGTATTTTAAAAAAAGATACTGTAACTATTAAATTATAAACTGTAAGACTATAAAATTAAGCTAAAACCAGGAGTAAAGCTCCACAGCTTTTAACTATACTACCTAAACCCCTAACAGGCTAAGGCCTTAAGGGAGTACATTAATAAAAACCTGAAGAACGGGTTTATTATAAAGTCCCAGTCCCTAACAGGGTACCTAATGCTGTTTATCTTAAAGAAAGGAGATAGTAAATTATATATAGTTATTAATTACTAAACGTTAAATAAAGATATAATTAAAAACTATTACCTATTACCACTTATTACAGAAATGTAAAAACGGATTATTAAGGTAAACTGGTTCTTTAACCTTAATTTCCCTATAAGGTTTAATTACGTTAAAGTGAAAGAAGAGGATAAGTATAAAATAACCTTTTAAACTTATAACAGGTATTACCAGTATTATATTATACTAATAGGATTAATAAACGCCCTTATAACCTTTTAAGGCCTTATTAACAGTATTCTCTGCCCTTTCCTTAATAAGTTTATCTTTATATATTTAAATAACGTTTTAATTTATTCCGAAGCTTTAAAAGAACATTAAAAATATATATAACAGGTTTTAACAGCTTTTAAAAAAGCGAAACTGACAGTAAACCTGGAAAAGAGCCATTTTCACATTTAGGAATTAAATTATTTAGGGTTTAAAGTAACCTTTAAAAAGCTTAAAATGTAATTAGAAAAGATAAAGGCAGTTAGGGACTAACTTACTTTAAAGAATTAAAAGGAGTTATAAGCCTTTATCAGCTTTATAAACTTTTATTAATATTTTATTAAGTATTTTATAAAGATTATAAAACTATTATATAAGCTTATAAGAGAAGGTAAACTGTTTAAGTAGACTAATAGACAGTAAAAGGCGTTTAAAGACCTTAAACACGCCTTTATTACAGCATTAATCCTAGCTCTCCCTGATTTCTTAAAGCCTTTTTAAGTTAAAATAAACTCTTTAAAGTTTGTAATTAGTGGAGAACTTAATTAAATCCAGGATAATAAGAAACGCTACCTAGTTACCTTCTTATTAAAAGAAATCCACAGCCTAACCTTATAATATTTAATTTATAATAAGGAATTAATAGTAATTATTTAATACTTTATTAAATAAGCATTATATCTAAATGGTATAAAAGAACCAGTTTAGGTCTTTTTAAACTATAATAACCTTTAATACTTCTTAATAAAGGAGCTTAACTTATAATAAGTATAATAAGTAGAGTTAATAGCCCCGTTTTACTTCCAGATTTACTATATTAAAGGAAAAGATAATAAGTAAACTAATACTCTTAATTAAAGACAGGATTATAAAGATATTAATCTAATCTTAATCTCTATTATTATATTTAATAAAACTAAAAACAGCATATTAAAGTATACACTGTAAGTGTCGGATAATTAGACGTTAAAATAAATTATTAACATTTATATAAACTTATAAATAAAGTATAACATTTATTAATAATAATAGGACTTTTAAATAAGAAGGTTAATAGAAGGAACCTGTAAATATAAGTGCCCCTTAGGAGACTCCTTAGGGCATATACAGGACTGTGAAAAGGAGTACTTAAAGTATTTAAATTATAATGAAAACAGTTATTAGTTAAAACAGCTATTAAAAGGTATAAATGGCACACTTAAACCAGGAGTAAGGCTCTGGTATTAAGAGAAACTATACATTTATAACTTAAATAAATAGAAAGAGTACATTTAGTAGGTTTATAAGTCTTAATTTAGGGGATATATAAGTTAAGTTAAAACTCTTACATAAGCCTAGTAAGTGTACGTTTTCCCGGGAATAAAGAAGCTGGTTAAGGAAATAGTTAATAACTGTAATATCTACTATTATAAGTAAAATTAGCATTATAAGCCTTATAGGCTCCTTAAACCACTCCCTGTACTATAAACGTTATAAAGTTTAATCTCACTTAACTTTATCACTAGGATCTTAAAGTTTAAGGACTTTATTATAAAAGTTACTTATAACTAAATCCTTATAATAGTTAACAGATTAATAAAATAGGCCTATTTCCTGCTAACTTTAAAGGATATAATAATAGAGTAACTTACTTACATCTTTAAGAAAAAGGTAGTTTTATAACACCTTTAACCAGATAATATTGTTACAGATTAAGATAAGCTAATTATATTAAAGTTTTAGTAAAGACTAATATAAAAAATAAGTGTAAAAAGTAAGCTTTTAACAGCGTTCCATTTATAAATAGACAGTTAAATAAAGTAAGTTAATTAAATACTTATAACGTATTTTTAAACTTATATTAACTTTAAATAAAATAATTAACTTAAATTATTACTAACAGTACAGATAACTTATAATATAACGTTAGTTAAGTTAACAGGTATGTTACCGTTTTTCACTAATTACAGTAAAGAGCCTAAGCTCTGTTAAGGCCTATTTACTAACACCCCTTAAATTACAGTCTACACAGACTGGATGTAAGAACTGTATAACTACCTGTAAGCTAAACTTACGTTCACATGTAAATAAATAAAAAAGTTTATTAATAAACATTAAACTAAACAGCTAATGTTTAAAAAAGGATTTTATTATAATAATAAATAAGTTAAGGGGCTAACTTTTTAAAAGGGGGACTATATCTACCTTTTCTTATAAAACCTGTATTTAAAACGACTTAGTAAAAAGCTTAACTTTAAAAGGTACAGACTGTTTTAAATTAAGAAAAAGGTCACCACCTTTAATTACAAACTAGACTTACCTATTAGTATAAAGGTGTAAACTAAGGTTTTTTATATCTCACTTTTAAAACCTGCCCTAAAAGGAGTTCCTTTAAAAAAGAAGATTAAGATTAATACTAATAAGGATAAATATAACATTAAGGAAGTTATAAATTTACAGAAGGGAAGGTACACGTTTAAATATCTTATTAAATAGTTAGATTATAACCCTAAAAGTAACTTATAGGAATTAGTTAAAAATTTTAAATACTTAAACCTAATTATAGAGTTTTATTAAAAAAATCCAGATTAATTAAAACTAACGATAAGAATTAGAAATAAGATAAGATTTAACATTTAAATTACTATATTAAAAAGTAGGACTATTATAGGACTTAAAGCTTAAAAAGTAATAGGAAACTCCTTAATAAGTATAGAAGGATATTTATTAAAACCCTTAATTAAAGTTATAAGGACCTTAGACCTAATAAGGAGGCTGGGCCTTTAGAGCTCCCAGTAAACTCCACATAAAAATAAGTACTGTTAAGGAAAAAAAGTTAGTAAAAGAAGATAAGTAAGTGCATTATTATTACGTTAAAGAACCGTTTTATTTATTAAAAGAAAAAGAGCAATGGATTAAAGTTAAGAAAAGGTTACTAGTTATAATAACCCCCTAGGGAAAGAACCACATACCAGTCCTGTTAAAAAGTCCCCCTAATTAAACTTAAGAACTAAGGTAATCGTTTCCTAAACCTTACGCTCCTCCTTTACCATAATGTTAAACTTATAGCTAAAGAGTTCGTTTACCTGACACGCCAGCCCCTTCTATTAATCCTTAAGGTATAGAAGCTTAAAGGCTGTGTTACGGAGAAAGAGAGCGGTTTTACACTCTTTAGCGTTAAGGCGCTTCTTCTTATCTAGAACCCCGTACAGAATAAATAGATTATTTCCGTAAACGTTATAAAACAAGTATACAGTCCCACTAGCCGCTACATAATAGTTATATAACTCGCTTTTACTAGCCACTTTACAGTCTAGCAGGTCTAAATGGCGGTAACGATTACACTTCACAGGTATAATAATCCTAAAAGTAAGAATAAATTCAACGTTAATAATATAACACTTAATTAATAAAGGCGTTACGTTTCTCCTGTTCTTAATTACCTGGTTAGACGGTATAACAGCTGGTGAAAAGAGGAGAGGACGTATAAGTAGTTCTTTATAGAAAAAGAACGTTAAAAAGGGGGAATTGTGTGATAACCCTATAGGCTGTCACTTAGGCTGGAGTGGCCTGACAAATTCCCTGTAAAAGGAATAGTGTAGGAAGATAGTATATACAGTATTACGTACTAAGCCAGGGGTGTAAAGACTTAAAGCCATATAACTAGTTATTAAGTGATTACTTTAATCTCGCTAAAAGTACAGTAATTACAGTAATTAAAGGTATTTTAATCACTTTAATTACCCCTTATATTAAGTAAGTACAGTAATTAAGGTATGGAGTACCTTTTAGTTAGTTAGTATAGATAATTATAATTATACCTATAACCACTGTGAGGGACTCTGGTTCCTCACACTAATATTCAATTATTCATTTATGTCCTACTGTTCAGACTCACCTTTATGCATTATAGTGATAACGACCTATAGTGACATTAAACCCCCTGTCTAGGAGTGCTAGCTTAACAAACCGTCTTCAGAACGCCCCTTACCTATTGGCGTCCTGCCATACGTTCTGTCTTAACCCACACCAGTCCTCTCAAGGCCTATGTCGGGTGCAGGTCGTAATATTATAATAACCTTTAATATTTCCTAACGAAGGAACTTAACCCTTAATAAACATAATAAGTAAAGTTAATAACCCTATTCTACTTTTAAATCTACTATATTAAAGAAAAAGATAATAAGTAAACTAATACTTTTAACTAGAGATAAGACTATAAGGATACTAATTTAATCCTAGTCCTTATTACTGTATTTAACGAAGTTAAAAACAGCACGTTAAAGTACATGTTATAAGTATTAGATAATTAAACGTTAGAATAAATTATTAATATCTGTATAAACTTATAAATAAAGTATAATATTTATTAGTAATAGTAGGACTTTTAAGTAAAAAGGTTAGTAAAGGGTACCTATAAGTATAAATGCCCTTTAAGAGACTTTTTAAAGCACGTGTAAGATTATAGTAAAGAGTACTTAATATATTTAAATTACAATAAAACTAGTTATTAGTTAAAATAGTTATTAAAAGGTGTAAACAGCACACCTAAATTAAAAGTAAGGCTTTAGTATTAAGAGAAACTGTATATTTATAACTTAAATAAATAGAAGGAGTACGTTTAATAAGTTTATAAGTCTTGACTTAAAGGATATATAAGCTAAGTTAAGACCTTTATATAAGCTTAATAAACGTACGTCTTCTTAGGAATAAAGAAGTTAGTTAAAGAAGTAGTTAATAATTATAATATCTGCTATTAAAAGCAAAACTGACATTATAAGCTTTATAAGCTTTTTAAACCACTCCCTGTACTATAAGTACTGTAAAGCTCTATCTTACTTAACTTCGTTACTAGGATTCTAGAGTTTAAGGATCTTATTATAGGAGTTACCTGTAACTAGATCTTTATAGTAGTTAATAAGTTAATAAAATAGGCTTACTTTCTACTAACCTTAAAGGGCATGACAGCGGAGCAGCTTATTTATATCTTTAAGAAAGAGGTAGTTTTATAACACCTTTAGTTAGATAATATCATTATAGATTAAGATAAGTTAATTATATTAAAGTCTATTAAAGATTAATATAAAGAATAAGTGTAAAGAGTAAGCTTTTAACAGCTTTCCACTTATAGACAGATAGTTAAACGGAATAACTTAATTAGATACTTATAACGTATCTTTAAGCTTACATTAACTTTCAGTAAGATAATTAGCTTAAATTATTACTAACAGTACAGATAACTTATAATATAATATTAATTAAGTTAATAAGTATATTATTATTTTTTATTAATTACAGTAAAGAGCTTAAGCTCTGTTAAGGCCTACTAACTAATACCCTTTAAGCTGTAATTTATATAGATAAGATATAGAAATTACATAACTACTTATAAGTTAAATTTAAATTTACATATAAACGAATAAAAAGGTTTATTAATAAATACTGAATTAAGTAATTAACGTTTAAAGAAGGACTTTATTATAATAGTAAATAAGTTAAAGGATTAACTCTTTAAGAGGGGGATTATATCTACCTTTTTTCATAAAACTTATATTTGAAACGATTTAATAAGAAACTTAACTTTAAAAGGTACAGACTGTTTTAAATTAAGAAAAAGGTCGCTACCTTTAATTATAAATTAAACCTACCTACTAGTATAAAAGTGTAGATTAAGGTTTTTCACGTCTCACTTCTGGAACTTACCTTAATGGTAATTCCTTTAGAAAAGAAGATTAAGATTAGTATTAACAAGGATAAGTATAACGTTAAAGAAGTTATAGATTTATAAAGGGAAAGAACACGTTTAAGTATCTTATTAAGTAATTAGATTACAGCTCTAAAAGTAACTTATAGGAGCCTATTAAAAATCTTAAATACTTAGACTTAATTACAGAATTCTTCTAAAAGAATCTAAACTAATTAAAACTAATAATAAGAACTAGAAATAAGATAAGATCTGATATTTAAATTACTATATTAAAAAGTAAGATTACTGTAGGACTTAAAGCTTAAGAAGCGGTAGGAAACTCCTTAGTAAGTATAGAAAGATATTTATTAAAACCTTTAGCTATAAATTATAAGGACTTTAAACTTAATAAAGAGGTTAAGCTTCCAGAGCTAGTAAGCTTTATATAAATTATATACGTAATAGTACAGAGAACTAAAACGTCACAGACCGGTAGCTTATGGGATAACTTACCCCCTATAGCTAAAGGACTTGCGTTTTACTGCAGGTTTAGGGAAGGAGTTAGAGGGTAAAAAGCGATCCGGTACACCTTAAGGTCTTTTAAACCAGTTATATAACAGTGTGTGGTAGGAAAGTGTGTCCATGAGAACAAGCACTATTGAGAAAGGAAGTCAGTAAAAAAAAAAAAAAGAGAGAAAAGGAAAGAAGCTGTTAAAGGCTTAAAACCAGACTGAGCAGAAAAATCAGGCCAGGTTTTAAACCTGCAGCGGAAGACCCTTACGGGACTTAAACCTATAACCTCTTGCTGAAAGAAGCAAGTGCGCTGCTATTACGCTAAAGAGCTGTTTTGTTAAAAGAAAGAAGTTACGAACTGAGTTATAAGGTAACTGCGTGCTGTAGAGGTCCAGCCAGGAAGTTCCCCCAGTTAAAAGACTCCACGTCTTCTAGAGGAGCGTCTAACTTAGCCTCCTTACCCTCCTGGAACTCTAGTAGCTCCACCTTACGATTAAACGCTTTTATAGCCTAGTCTTTAAAGTGGGACCGCTATTTATAAAGGCGCGTTAAACGTGCTAATGCCTTTTAAAGCTTAGTGGTGGCTTTGTGAAGCTGCTAAGTAGTAGATTTAACTTATAAGTTAAAGTCTCGCTTCTTAATAAGAAGGGCTTTTAACTTCGCTTTACTTACACTGAAAGTGTCGCATTAGGAAGGCCGATACCTCTCCAGACAGTGGTTATAGCTGTTAGATCGGTTTGAAACCTGATAAACGAGCGGAGGGTTAGTAGACTTGCAGAAAGAATAAGAGGACATTTCGCCACTAAATGTGTGTATATAGGCTGTAAGGTTTAAATAGCAGTTAATGCTTTTACCCTATTCCCGTTTTAAGACCTAGGAGCCAGACACTCGTTATATAGTGAAATGGTAAAAGGAGAAAACTTACCTCTTAAGTCCTTTATAAGAAAAGAACGTTAAAGAGGGGGAATCGTGTGATGACCTTACAGGCCGTTATTTAGGCTAGGGTAGCCTGATAAATCCCCTGTAAAAGGAATAGTGTAGGGAAACAGTACGTACGGTACTGCGAATTAGGCTGGGGGTATAAAGACCTGAAGCCCTTACGATTAATAAGGTGTTACTTACAGTATACTAAATATTTACACTATAAGTAAGAGAAACCTTATAAGTAAAGCGCTTATATAATGTAAAGTGTTTACCTTATAAGCATTTATAACACTATAAGTAAGGTATGAAATACCTCTTAGTTAACTAGTATAGATAGTTATAATTATGCCTATAACTACTGTAAAGGACTCTAGTTCCTTATATTCGTATTTAATTATTTATTTATATTTTACTGTTTAGATTTACCTCTGTGTATTATAATGACAGCGACTTATAGTGATATTAAACCCCCGTCTAGGAGTGTTAGCTTATTAAGCTGTCTTTAAAACGCCCTTTACCTGTTAACGTCCTGCTATACGTTCTGTCTTAACCTGCGCCAGTCCTCTCGAGGCCTGTGTCGGGTGCAGGTCGTAATACTCTAGCAAGCAGGACCTAAGCAGCAGCGCCAGTCAAGCTAGCCTTTTCATATCTCCAGGCTACGATAAAATCTCTCTTATCACGTGGGCTAAGTTCCTCAAAGCTACTCACACCAGCGCCCTTATAATACTCCATCTTAAAATTCTATAAAGCTTTAACTAAAGCGTCCATTATGCTTTTACTAACCTTCGATCCTGTAGGAATCTTTACTGACTGAGGTGGTGTGGAACTTCTAGCACGCGAAGGCTGGAGTGACGTGTCACGGAGGATTTGGTTGACGTCTTCTTAAGCAAGGCCATCAGAAATGGAGGGCGACCTACTATAGGCCACCAACCTGCCCGTCATAGCCTTCTTATACTTATTTTCCACATCAAATACACACTTATATACTAGCTTATCAGCTTTACTACTTAATTCCAATCTTATTTGCAGCATTATGCGCGTTTCCCAAGTAATCTCTCCAGTTACCCAGGCAATTAGAACATAGGTGGGAACGTCGGACCACTTTTTTTCTCGTGACTCTTTAGGATATAGTCTGGGTCAATTAGGTCCAAGTCGTCCCTGCTAGGATTATCGGAATCTCTGCCAACCCACATAACTTTAAGGATTGCCTTTACGTCCCGCCTTCGACCCCTATACTTGTTACCCGCTACTTTTAGGTCTCCTCGCCTGTTTGTTTAATCGAAGACGTTGGCTTCCGCTACTGGATTTATCGTATCGTAAAAGACAGCTTCCGTGGTCTTAAAGTAATCCATCGTGATATACCTGTCACACACCTCTCGGTCCGAGACAACGCTAAGGTTAGCGTACACGACGTCTCTTAAGTCCGTGGCACCGATGCCTCTCCGGGCAGCAAAGTAAAAAATAAAGAGGCGCAGTAAAGCTCTAGCTCTAGGTTTTACTCATTCTTATGAACGGGCCGGGATAGCTTTTGGGAACTTTAATAGATTTGGCCGCTATGGTTAGTCGCATAGCTAAGATGACGTTTTTTAAACCAAGAATCTTGCAGAAATCAGCCCATCAAGCGCGAGAAGTATGGCTAATTTGCACCCACGGATCCTGCAATAGTACCATCTCTTAAAAAACCCAAGCTCTCGTGAACCACAGTGTTGCGAATATCCGCCGCTGCAGATTATCAAACCCCAGCTCCGCGTGAAGGGTCTTACTACCATAATGCCCGGGGGTGGTCGCTGTTTATCGAGCGGAGCGATGGGTCGTCATCGACGGATTCGCAGGCGACAGGGCAGGTGCAGGGGATGCAGGGGATGGCGTGCATTGAAGATGTTACGGATGGGGAGAAGCAAGTGGATAAGAAGTAGTAGCGAGAGTTAGATGGCGAGGTGAGGTTGCTTCTCGGGTGTTGATGGTGCTGATGAATTGGACAGGGTACGGATATAAATTGATGTTAGGTCTTATTTACATTATTCATAAGGGGCTTAGTTTAACAACCTGTTTCTCTCTGCCTTCATCAACTCCTGTTTGATCCTTCTGCGAGCCCGCTTCAACCTCTTACGCTGCCTCCTCCGTGAGCTCCCCACCACTCCCATCGCGAATGGCCTTAAACCACGCTCTAGGACTAAAGGTGGTGGTATCGAGATCGAAGAACCTGTTGCGGTACGGCAGGTCAACAGTATCCCACGTATATCTCATCACAGCTTCCATCGCTTTGTAGTTTACCTCCCACTCTTCCTTTTCATACTGGTACTGAGCGAAGAGACTGGTGCATATCTCCAGCTCGTCCTCGGTGAGCATCAAGAAGAGGTCAGGTACGACACCGTCGGCCGGAGGGTTAGTCAGTACACCTGCGGTGGTCTTTCTAGTTTCTTAATACCAGGCCATTCCAGCGTCATCTCGGGGTCGATGAATTACCAAACCTCCATATCGCGGGCCCAGCACTCGAAATGGTTATGCCAGGCGAGCCAGTCATGCTCGGGCCTGTAAGTACAGAGTCCTCACATTGTTAGTCCGTGGAACGCCCTGATGATGCACCTTGGACGAGAACCTGGGTTAGTCGCGGCACGGAATGTTACCTTAGGTAATGTCGTACTATAGGACTGTAGTGAATTGAGTGAAGTACAGATACTAGCGCGTGATTTTATTGACAGGTACCTTACAATATGAACCAAACAGACGTCAGTGGCCTTTGAAAGATTTATCCCGAATAGGTAGAGGCAGATTTCAAGAAACCGCAACTGGCGTAACACCGGGCTTGAATCGCAAAAAGAGTCGCTGGGTTGAAGTGATTGATTATGTTGAACCTGAGAGAACGCTTTGTATGCCGGTTTCGTTGTCCATCTTCTTTGCTTCTGATTCCTCGCACCGCACCGCTTGGTGGCGCGGTAAGGTAAATCCGATCCGAACAACAAACGCTTCCCAACCAGAGTGCTGATTTTGTTAGCGTCCGGCAGGATGAAGAAGTGAAAATGTGTCGTTTCATCTGTATCTCTAATTCGGGTTAGTTGAACACCCTTAGCTACCTAAATTCCACTGTGTATTTGATGTCGATTTGATTACGAACTCAGCAATGGGTTTTTATCCCCGGTTGGGCGTTACGTCAGGTTGATGTACTGATTGTAGGTACAGATTACACGAATATCTCCTCCGATTCTGCCATGGTTTCATTCTTACATCAAACACACAACCCAAGTACTTTATCTACCTACCCAAGATATCTCCCGCCCTTGTTACACCATGAGTACATATACACTTTTGTCTCCAGATCCTACACCATCTCCTCCCTCGCCTGCACTACCCGAGATGGATACATACACAGGTGCATACTAATCACTCAAAAGTAACCCGCTCACCAACCACACCACCCTGCACCATATTCTTAGCGTTATAGTTGTTGTGGTTGTTAATCGTCCTCCCATGCACCACAGTACCGCCCTGCACAAAGGTGCCATTGTTGTGAAAATTGCCGCTGATTATATTGCCACCTCTGAAGATCTGTGGTGCTGGAGCTGGCGAGGGGGATGTTGATGTCAGTTCCGATGGTGTTGGTGGAAAGCCTTGCTGCTGCTGCTGCTGCTGCTGCTGCTGCTGATGCCACACTGGAGGTGTGTGTGGTGTTGCCGAGTGCCAGCCTGGATGCATGTGCATGGTGTGTATCATTTGATTATCAGAGGATGGGGATTGGTATGGATAGTGGTACATTTGTCCTAGTCCTAGTGATGCCGGAGGGAACTGATATGGGTCTTGATATTGTGGGGTGGGATACGGCTGTATGTGGTTATTGTTGGCAGCGGTGGTGTTGGTGTGATTAGGGGGTGCCACTGTAGACTGAGATGGGAACTGGGGTTGGGGGGGTGGAACTGGTTCGTTGACAGCCTCGACTCGAGCCTTCTGAATCGCGCGAACCCATCGCATGAGTTCGGAAGCGACGGACAGATAGCGTGGATCGTCTTTGCCGCTGAACTTGCCCATGTCGACGTGGTTCGAGTGAATGCCGATTGAGTTGTAGGCCGGCAGGATGGCGCTATGCTTGGGTACGATCTCCCCGACGCACTTGACTGGTAGTTCTTCGAAGAAGCAGGTGATGGCCAGAGGTCGTCGGCTTTGGCTCCTCAGCATGGCGTGGAAGTCTCCCTGAATTCGGGCGAGGACCTCGGATTTCGGCTCTAGCACGCGTAGCAGATCCGTATTCATTCCCTTGACCGTCCCTGCTATCTGGCTGAATATCGTGGCCCAGTTTGCGAGGGTCGAACCGCAGTGCGGTGTTCCGAGAAAGCAGACACCCACGGTAGAATTGTAGACCTTTTGAAGGTGGGTTTCGGGACTGTTTCGAGAAGCTAGCATTGCCTGTACAATTTTTATAGATGCAGTTAGAGGTGCGTCCGCTGGGATCTTCTTGCGGTATATGATTGTAGGGTAAAGTGAGAGTAAGGTAACTGACATCTTCAAAGACAAGACCTCCCAGACTGTGCGTCACAAAGACAATCGGACGCTCCTCGGTCTCTGTCCGCTCGCGGAATTGAGCCAGCGCGTTGTTCAGGTTTATGGCGTGGTTGCGGATACAGTTCTGCGAAGCCGCGGCCCAGAAATGTGCAATGTCAGCATCGTAGCCCCAGGTGAGGATACGACTGTTGGGGATATCCTTATTGAGAAGATGCGAGGGCCAGAAGACGCCACTGTTCTTGTCTGTCCATGTCGACTCGCGGTTTCCCGTCAGGCCGTGGAGGAGGATGATACTGGTGTTGCAAGGATCGTCAGTACGGTATGTGAGGGTACATGTACTTAGGGAGGCCAAGATAAGGCAGGTAAATACACACTCTGCAATCGCTTCGGCAGGGCCATGCAATTCCCTCAGCCCGTAGGTGTCGACCGCGGAATGTCTGGGACCATCAGGCTGCGTGTTGTTATTGGCGTCATTCGCCAGCACAGCGGATCTGTCCTTTCGTGAGAACATGGCGTGGGGCTGCTGGACCGTACTGGTGGTAAAACTGGCAAAGGCACCCAATTGATCCAGACGCACTCGAGGATTGTCTTTACTGAGATGGGAATGGAGAAAGGACATTGTCAAAAGGGGGAGAATGAGTGTCCATGCACCTCACGCCCTCGACGTAAGACCAAAAATAGACAAGGCTCCAGGAGGTGCTAATTTCATTTTGTGGTTCAGACCCTCGCGTGCTGAGGGGCTGAAAAGCACGCTCGGTTGTTTTTACCACATCGACGCTTCAGCCGGTGCGCCACGATTGAACGCCTCAGCGCGTGCACGCAATACACACAATGCACCCGAGAGTGCCGACCAATCGCTAGTGTTATCTTTACCAACAGAGCACCCCAGGGACGAAACCAGGGGTCGCACGGTCACACATTTGCGACATGACCCTCTGGGCCTGCGATTTCGGCTTTGTTTGCCCCCTTTTTTTAGGTAGCCAAGGGGGGAGGAAGGCTGCTTCTTCCCCTTTCTTTGCAGCGATTCCACTTGGTTTCCAAATCTCTTCCGCTTCTCTCTCATTCACAAAAGCGTTCTCCCCATTGCAACCACTACTTGCAGCTGTTTCTAGCTTTTGTTGGCTCAATTTGTTCTCAATCTCTCACTGGGGCGCTCCGGCGGGGCTATCGACGCTACCGGCTCCAGCATGTCGCAGAGTCCCCTCCCGCCTCCTGGGAGCTTCTTCCCTGCCGCAGGGAGTCCATTTCCCCACGCCGGCCCCTCCTTCCCCCAAGCCAGCGGTGCCCATCCCCAGGCAGGAAGTCACTATCCAGCAGCGGGAAGCCCTAGCCCATTTCCACAGATCGGTGGACCTCCTTATTCCCACCACGCTGGCAACAGTTTGGGCGGCACTTTTTCCAACGAGGGACAGTTCTTCCAGGGCGTTGAGGGCGCTGTCCACGTTCAGAACAACAGTAACAGCAACAACAGCAACAGCAACAACAGCACCAGCAACAGCAACAACAGCACCAGCAACAGCAACAACAGCACCAGCAACAGCAACAACAGCTACAGCAACAGCAACAACAGCTACAACAATAGCAACAGCAACAACAGTTACAGCACCACCAACAGCAACAGCAACAACCGCTATAATACCAGCAACAGCAACAACTACAACAACTGTAACAACAACATCACCCATAATACCACGCACAAAAATATCATCGATTTCGGTACGTTCTGCCCTCGATTCCACCACCAACCCCCCATTAAACGAGAAGTGACCTTACTAACCCCATAATTGCGCCTAGGCTCCCAAAAGGTCGGCGAACTTCGGGGGAAAGAAGACCCGAAGCAGCGATTCGAAACTTGCATCAAAGCCCTCCGTCTCGTCTTCAGCCATCCATACGATGACCGCAACGATGTTTGGGACGAGAAGACCAAAAAGAACAAAGGGCGGAAACCCAAGGATGAGTCGTGCCATTACATTCTCGACCAAGCGCCCTTCCAGCACTGGGCCGACTATAACTTCGACCCGCGGCTACTCTGGATCTCTGGTGGACTCGGCACAGGAAAGACTATGCTCACCTTTTTCCTCCTCAAGCAACTCGAGCGGGACCAACGCCACACAAATTCCGACTGTACTGTTTTGTACTACTTTGTGAGCAAGATGAAGGAAACCCGAAACACAGTCGTGGCCATCCTTCGTGGCCTCATCCTCCTGCTCGTGGAGAAACGGAAGGATCTCGTCGATCATTTCCACAACGAGTACAGCGTGCTCGGTACGTCTCTCTTCAACAAAGATTCCTCGGCTCTGAATGCGCTCTGGAGGGTCTTCTCGGGGATGGTGAGAGATGAGCGAGCCGGGAAGGTCTTTTGCGTGATTGATGGCCTGGACGAATGTCAGGAGGCGACGCTTGGGCCGTTCCTGCAGAGGGTGACTGGATTCTTTGAGGAGGAACAGGACCATTGGGACAAGATAAGACAGTGTGCCACCGA
>Ga0247780_1001234_pt1 | contig 16699 bp, 7 predicted proteins | sample UWRJL079202R5_FD_179927 | JGI IMG/M metagenome (GOLD analysis project Ga0247780, IMG submission 179927) | Plant litter microbial communities from Arlington Agricultural Research Station in Wisconsin, United States - UWRJ-L079-202R-5 | ecosystem: Environmental > Terrestrial > Plant litter >... | reverse complement strand
CATAGATGCAGCGGTAAGAGGCACAGAGCCTACACCCCCCTAGACAGAGGCACTTAAAGGCCTCCTTAACGGCCTAATAACTCTAATGCCTACTGGAAGCTAAGGCACAGCATAAGGCTTTATAAAGGAACTGCAGGCACTGTTTACAACCTTAGAAAACAAAAGCCATAACCCAGAGGTACTCACGGTAACCCACCTATAAAAGGTAGTTACAGAAGCGGTTCGAGCCGTTATAAGCCCTAGCCAGAACCTACAGGCCCAGTTATAAGCAGCGGTAACTAACGGAAACCCCATGTCGGCCTAACTAAGCTAAATAACAAAGACCATCCCCTAAAGGATTAACTAAGAGATACTAGTCCACGGAGCTGACATGCTAGCCGACCTAACCAAGCAAACCCCGGCCGAAATTATCTAAGCTATTAACTAAACCTCGGTAAAGAAAGGAGCTATTACAGCCCAGAAGCTACTAAGTGGAGATATAGTGGTCACCTTTAGTAACCTTACCATTAAAAAGTGGTATAACCAGAATAACCAGTAGATCTAGCAAACCTTTAGGGAGCAGGTTAAGGAAGTTTATAAGATTTTTACAGTTTTAGTAAAAGGATTAAAGCGAGCCGACTTACAGAACATTATAAAGGAAGCCTTCAGCATTAATATCAGCCTTAAGACCGTTAATAAGGTTAAATTCCAGCTCCCACATAACCAGAAGTTCACTAAAGCCACTATACTAGTTATAGTAGAAAGCCAGGAAGAGGCCTGAAAGGCCTGTAAGTAAGGTATAGTCTAGAATGCTTAGATATTAAACTGTAAGCTATACTAAGCCCCTTTAAAGTTAAAGTAGTGCTTTAAGTGCTGGAAATAGGGCCATATACAGAGGCATTACTGTAAGGAAGCCTTATGTGGAAGATATGGTACAGGGGCCCATAGGGAGGGAGGGAGGGCTAGGGAGGCCCTTTACCCTACCTAGGGGGGCTAAGTGCTATATAGGTGCCTTTATTACAGAGGAGCCCACACAGCCTGGGCTAAGGAGTACTTAGGAAAGATTAAAGCTAGAAAGGAAGCTAAGGAGGCTTACTAACACTAATTAAGGACTTTCGAACTAGGACTAGCAGTAAAGATAATAACTAGAGTAACTAGCCCCCTTTTAAAGCCAGCATTCACCTTTAGAAGAGCCCAGCCACATAAAGATAAAGATAGCTTTTAAAGGGTTAGAATAAAAAGACCCTAGTTACTACAACAGGGCTGGCTAACATTAATTTTAGTAGCAGGCAGAGACCCCTCTTAAAGCTGTATTAGCCTCAGCCTAAGGGGACCTACATTAAGCACCAGCTAACCTACCTAGCCTGCCTAGCTTACCTAGCCTGCCCAAGCCCTAAAGACTATTAAGATAGATATTAATAAAGATTAAAATCCTACTTTGGAACACTAAAGGTAATAAAGAGGCACTTAAAGCCCTGTTAGAGGAGGTATAGTATATAATACAGGAGCCTTAAATTAACTAATAAACTAAGTTAACCTATTACCTTAAAGGCTTAAAATACTACCTTATTTACTTATAAGAGGGCAGTACAGTTATATTTATCAGTTAAAGGTTTAAAGTTAGGTAGTGGGAGTATAAAGCTACAGGTGATTACTGTAAGATATAGTTCTTAAAGATAAGGGATAGGGGGTTAGAGCTTTAGTTGATCTATAACCCTTAAGAGGATAAGGCTCTTTTATAGGGTCTTTTAAACTGGCAAGCCCTAGTCTACCTAACAGTGCTAACAGGGGACTTTAACCTCCACTATCCACAGTGGGACTGACATAACTAGTATAAAAGGAAGGCTAAGGCCTTATTAAAACTGGCCTTATAATGGGACCTTAACCTCCAAACCCCAGCCGGTATTATAATTAAAGCACCTTAAGGAGCCTAGTAAGGACGAGTTTTAACTATTAACCACTTCTAGGTAATAACTAGCCTTTAAACAGCTTATTACAGCCTAGAGTATAAGGGGAAGTTAGATTATTACTTATAGGTATTAGAGGTTTATATAAGTGGATTATTACTATAATAAGTTAAGTTAAAGGGATGGAATTAGAAGATAATAAATCAGAGCTGGGTAAAGGCTGAAGCAGCCCTCCTCTTAGTAATGATAGGGCTGGGAGACACAGGGCTATAAGGCCTTTAGGCCTATATTAGGGAGCGAGAGGGCCTAGAAAAGGCCTTTAAACAGCTAATTAGAGAGCTATAAAGGATAGTTAAAGCGGCTACCCCTTAGAAGAAAGCTAACAGGGGCCAGGGGTCCCCATAGTGGTTAGTGGCAGTACAGGAGGCCTAAAGGGAGGTTAGGAGAGCTGAAAGGGAGTTTAGAACAGCTTTAATAACATATAATAAAAAGAGGCTACGCTAAAGCCTACAGGCCTTTAAAGCAGCCATTAATAAGGAAAAAATAAAGGCCTAGAGGCTAACACTTTAAAAAGCTACCCATCACTAAGACCTATTTTAAAGCCTTGAACGGTAGGCCCGCTATAAGAGCTTTAACCCCCCAGACCCCCTAAAACTACCTGCCTTTACAGGCCCCCTAAGCCACCCAGACCTTTTTACACACCACGAAAAAGCTAAAGCCCTAACAGGGAGGTTTTTCCCCTACCTAGAGGCTGACCTTTCTAACATACAGGACCCAAACCTATTAAAAGAGTGGGAGCTGAAGTTTAATATAAAGGAAAAGGTTATAATAAAGGAGATTAAAACCGTCCTATTAAAGATTAGCCCCTGGAAGGCTCCAGGTGAAGACCACCTACCTACAGGCCTATTAAAGGCCTATGGCCAGCCGTTATTTAAGGTATTAATAGTGCTTACAGAAGTGTGCTTATAACTTAAGTGGTTCCCTAGGAGGTTTAAGAGGGTAAAGACAGTAATTTTATAAAAGCTAAGAAAAACCCCAGAAACCTACCAGACCCCAGGAGGTTACAGACTAATAGCCCTCCTACTTACTATTAGGAAGGTAATAGAGGCTTTAGTTACTTAAAGGGTTATAAAGGCTGTAAAAGCCTACAGCTTATTACTAGTTAAACAGATAGGTAACAGAGAGCATCGGTTTACTAAACTAGCCGTACGGTTAGTAATCACACAGGTCCAGGAGGCCTGGAGACAGAAGGTAACAGCCTCCCTCTTATAATTAGATATTGTAAGAGCGTTTAATACTGTTAACCACAAACGGCTGCTGTCTACCCTCTAGTAATAGGGCTTCCCATGGTAGATAATACTGTAGGTACAGGCTTGGTTAAGTAACAGAGTTACAATCCTCCACTTTAATAGCTAGAAAATAAAGGATATTCTGGTAGCCACAGGGGTACCCTAAGGCTCCCCACTCTCCCCCGTTCTCTTTATCCTTTATATAACCTTACTATATAAAGCTTTAAAAGAGGACCACCTACTTATTAATATAATAAGCTTTACTAATAACACAAACCTGTTAGTATTTAAAAGAAGCCTTAAAGTTAACATTAAGTAACTAAAGAAAGCCTAAAAAACATACTTATAGTAGGCAAGCACTTACAGGATAACTTTCACAGCCTAGAAGTGCGAACTGATCTACTTTAATAAAGGCTAAAGGTAATAGAAGAACCCTGTAGCTCTCGCTAACACAGGGGGCCAGGAGGGCTACAGCTTAGTTAAACTAGTAGGCTTAGCCCGGTTCTTAAGGGTCTGGCTAGACTGGAAATTATTATAGAAAGCCTACTATTAAGTAGTTAAACGGAAGTTAAGGACTTAAGACTTTACATTATTAAAGATTACAGCTAAAACATAAGGCCTAAGCCTTACCTGTGTTAGGGAGGTTTATACTAAGTGTATCTACAGCGCTATAACCTACAGGGCTTCCAGCTTCCACCAGCTAACAGCCCCAGGAAGTACTAGCAAGCTAAAAGGGCTAGTAAAGGCCTTATTAAAGGCCCAGAACAGGAGTCTCTGTATTATAGTTAAAGCTTACTAAACAGCCCCTGTAAGGTGTTTAGAAATAAAGGCTTAAATCCCACCACTAGACCTCTACCTTAATAAACGACTAACTAACTTTAAAGACCGGCTATAGGAGAAAGCCCTATAAACTGGAAAAGGGCTAGAAGCCAAACGAGCTCTAGCAGTACACTTAATTATAAAAGCCTGTAATAAAATCAGCTAGCGGTTTAAAAGGAAAATAAAAAACCAGAGACAGAGGCCTCAGTAAGGACTATAAGGCTTAACACCTACTAAACAGGCCGTAATTACAGTAACCTAGTGGGCTAGCCAGAAGTGGAAAATAGGGGAAAAGAAGGATAAAGAGTTAAAAACAGACAAAGTTGTAGAATTAGCCTAGCAGGCCCGGTAGGAGAGCCAGAGAGCTGGCCAGCCAGTGGAAAGGCTGGCAGATAAAGACCCCCCTTCCCTTTTATTTACCAATAAGGCCTTAAAGCGACATAAGGGCCTTATAAAGGCCTAGAGTAGCCTCCTTTCCTAAGCCCAGACAGGGGATATAGGCTTTAAGGACTACCTATTCAAGGTAAAGGTTCTAAAGGTCCGTACTCCCTACTGTAGATGTGGGGAAGGTAGGGAAACAGTGGAGCACTTAGTGGTTTAGTGCTCTAACCTACCGTTACAAAGGCTGTGGGACTGCTAAGAGATTCGATCATAAAGGGACTTATAAGCTATATTACAGGTAGCAAACGCCCAGAGCGGAAGGCTTGTTCGGAAGGTCCTTAGCTGGCTGATAGACTCTAGCCAGCTATTAGAGTACAGACTAACCAGACGGCTAAAACTGGAAACAGGAGAGGAGGGCTAGTGGGGCCGGAGGCCGACAAAGGCCTCCGTTCGTTTGTAACAAGATGGACTCGCATAGTTAGTGGCTTCGAAGGAGTTAACAAAGGTTTTTATCCAGCCTATACAGCACGGTTTCCTTTATACATAGCAGTAGAAAGACCGGCGCGCCTGCAGGCATATCAGTGTAGGAAATAATAATAATAATAATAATTATTATACTGTTAGTAACCTGTATGTAACTTAATAGAAGAAATGATTTACATTTTAATAAGCTGGAGTAGCAGTTAGCTTATATAAGATATATAGATTATTATAATAGTAACATAATATTTTAAGGTGTAGGTAAAGCCTAGACCCTAAATAGTTTAACAGATAATAAACGGAGTATAAGTGATATAAGAACTTATTACACGAAGATAATTATTATAACTGTTACTGTACTTTTAGTAATAAGCTAAGTCTGTAATCAGTTAGTAAGCGCCCTGTAAATAGTAAGAGCAGTTACCTACTTCAAATAGGATAGTACTTATAATAATCTGAGAGGGAGTTTAAATAGGTATAGTTATTTAACGAGTTAATATAGGTTAAGTAAGGTAACTTATTAGTATTACTACTAGTAATACGTTAGTAATATGATAAAGAGGGGATAATGTAAATAACTAATAGGGTGTTAATAAGGCAGTTATAAGTAGTAATAGTAATAGGGTTATAATTAAAGCTACTAGAGTTACGCTTATAAGAGCTTAAGATGGATATAATAATAGTAGAAATGAGTAAGTAAGGATATAAAGAGGTGATTGCAGGGTGTGTAAGGCTTAAAGCTTAAGAGGAGGAAGTTAATAGTTAAAGGAAGAAAAGTTTTAAAGGAAGGCTAAAGAGGAAGGAAGAATTTATAAAGGTTAGAGAGTAGAGCTATAAGAACCGTAAAGGCTAGCCAGCCTTAATAAAAAGGTTAGATAGAAGCTACAAGGCTATTAAAGGAGGCATATAGAGGTTAGCTAGCTATACTGGTAACTTTAAATAAAAGGAACGAAGTGATAACGGCCTAAAGGAAGCGAGTTAATAAAGTGTAAAACTGAAAGTTATAATAAATAAAGAACCATAAACCAGTAATAATTAAAGCAGTGTGAAGAAGACTGGACTAAGAGGGGGAGATATTACGGAGTTACCCCTAAGCTGTTAGTACCTTAGTTCTATTTAAACCCTAAGGAGTTACTCTAAGCCGAAAGGGTCTCCCTTTTTACCCCGGATAAAAAGGAGGTAATGTAAGACCTCTAAGCCATTACGGTTAAGGGGTGTAAGCGTAGTAGAACTAAGAACGACTTATTTACGCCCCTATCTCAATTATAATACACGCCAGTATAAGGTACTAACCTTATAACCTGTCACTACGTTTAGTAGTTAAGACTAAACTATATATATTTCAGTAAGATAAATAGAAGAGTAAGTGGGGTGGAAACGCCCCGACCACGCCCCGATAGTAGATAGTTAGCAGTAGAGGGACCGCTTGCCCTTATAGGCGGAGCTTTTAGCTCCTACAGTGTAAGATAAATAATATAACTATCTATACTAACTAATTAAAAGGTACTTTATACCTTACTTAATCTATTATACTTAGTAATATACTATATAGTTATAGTTAAGCAGTTAACTAAACAGTACTTAATATTATCAGTCCTTATAAACTATTAAGCTCTTTCTTACTAGTCGTAAGGCCTTTAGGTCTTTACACCCTTAACTTAATGTGTAAGATAATACTCTCTATCCTTCCGTACTGTTCCTTCTATAAGGGATTTGTTAAGCCGCCCTAACTTAGGTAACAGCCTGCAGGGTTATTATACAATTCTCCCTCTTTAACATTCTTTTCTTATAAAGAATCTTTAAGTCAGTTTCTTCCTTTCCTATCCTCCGTCATGTCTTTTAACTATGTCGAGAAACGTAAGAAATAGAGAAAATAGGAAAAGGCTCCTTATAACTGTCGTATTTACCTTACAGAATCTCTTAACACCTTTAGTTTGTAAATGTCTCCTTACACTTATTACTAAATTAAATCCTTACTATACTAAGTCGTAATATAATCTAACAGCTATAGTAAATATTAATCTGCAGGTATACCTTCCTTATATAACATATTTAGCTACTCTAACAAGTTTATTAAGGGGTTAGTAAATAAGAAAAATGAGTTAGATACCTTATATAACTAAACAGTCGTTAAACACTAGAATTCCCTTATAAAGTTACAGTGTATTAAAACCTAATAGTATGTTATTAAAGTGAAAGTAATAAAGGTGTTTTCTTGTAAGGCTGAAGTTTTATCCTTTTAAGAGTAAATGGAGGTAACGGACTTAATCTGTGCTAAGCCAGTTTCTTAAGACTAAGACTCTTTCCTTACTAGTTTTTCCTTTAAGGGGTTAGTAAGCTTTACTTAAGAGAGCTTATCTTCGTCCTCAGTTTCCACTCTTTAACTAGTAAAGGCGATATTAGGCATTTTAATATCGTTAAAAAGGTTATTATCTCTAGTTGACAGGTTATAAGGAGGAGGTAAGACCGATATAGTAAGAAGAGGAAGAGGGTGTTTAGAAGTTTAATAAATAACGTTTAAAACTGTAATATTAATATTATATTATAACCTGCACTTAACATAAGCTTTAAAAAGATTAGCGCAGGTTAAGACAGAACATATAGCAGGATGCTAACAGTTAAGGGGCGTTCTAAAGACAGTTTATTAAGTTAGCACTTTTAAATAAGAGGTTTAATATTACTGTAAGTCGCTGTTACTATAATATATAAAGGTAAGTTTAAACAGTAAGACATAAATGAATATAAAATATTAGCGTAAGGAATTAAAGTCCCTTACAGTAATTATAGTTATAATTATAGCTATCTATACTAATCAACTAAGAGGTACTTTATACTTTGCTTAGTCTATTATACTTAGTAATGTACTACGCAGTTACAGCTAAGTAATTAACTACACAGTGCTTAGTGTTGTCAGTCCCTATAGGCTACTAAGCTCTTTCTTACTAGTTGTAGGGGCTTTGGGTCTTTACACCCCTAGCCTAGTGCGTAAGACAGTGCCCTCCGTCCTTCCACACTGTTCCTTTTACGGGGGATTTATCGGGCCGCTCCGACTTAGATGACGGCCTGTAAGGTCGTCACAAGGGATCAATTACTGCTTTTATTACCACCTAACCCAGCGGGGAAGGCCGTGACACTAAGATTATATACTAATTAAACGTAGCTACTATTATTAATTTAAAGACTGTTAGGAGAAAGACAATTCTAATCTTAAGCGTTATTATGTGACGACCTTGCAGGACGTCACTTGGGCCGGCGCGGCCCGACAGATCCCCCATAGGAGGAACAGTGCAGGAAAACAGTACACACGGTAATGCGCACTAGGCCAGGGGTGCAAAGACCTAAAGCCCCTACGACTAATGGGAAGGCGCTCGCAGCATGCCGAGTGCTCGCGCCACAAGCACTTGTAACACCACAAGCAAGGTACGAAGTACCTCTTGGCCAACTAGTATAGATAGACATTATCGTGACCATAATAGCCGTAAGGGACTCCTAGTTCCTCACGCTAATATTTAATTATATTTAATTATTCATTTATGTCTTACTGTTCAGACTTACTCTGTGTATTATAGTGACAGCGACTTATAATAACATTAAACCCCCTGTCTAGGAGTGCTAGCTTAATAAGCCGTGTTCGGAACGCCTCTTAGCCCTTAGTGTCCTGCTATACGTTTTGTCTTAACCTGCGCCAGTCCTCTCGAAGCCTATGTCAGGTGCAGGTCGTAATATATTAATAATAGCTTATAACGATAGTTAGCAGTAAATAAACTGTAAATAAACTATAATTAACGTATACTTATATCTTAATTAACTTACTGTTAAGAAATCTAGCCTTTTAAACTAATAAGACTGCTAAGTATAGTTAAACGACGTTAAGCTTAAACAGATAAAGTAATATTAGCCTGTAAGCTATCTGTAAGACTAGAAGGTAAAGGTACTTAAGCAGCTTAAGCTAGCGTTACGGGACTGCTATTAAAACTGCTATAAATTATAATAGATAAACTTAAGCTCAAGAGAGTAAAAGAAACGCTTTAATTACAGCTTAAACGCTTATTAGTTTATTACTTAGCTATCTTAATACTAGAGTAGAGAGATAATTAGACGTACTAAACTGTATTAAACTAATCGATTAGTTATCGTACCGTTAGTAATCTATATATAATATAATGGAAGAAATTACTTATATCTTAATAAGTTAAAGCGGTAGCTAACTTATAAGATATATAAATTACTATAACAGTAATATAATACTTTAAAGTATAAGTGAAACCTGGACCTTAAACAGTTTAGCAGATAGTAAATGTAATGTAAGCGATATAAGAACTTACTATATAAAGATAATTATTATAACTATTACTGCACTTTTAGCAATAAGCTAAGTTTATAATTAGTTAGTAAGCGCTTTATAAACGGAAGAAGCAGTCACTTACTTTTAACAGGATAACTCTTATTAAAAGGGAGTTTAAATAAGTATAGTTATTTAACAAGTTAATACAAGTTAAGTAAGGTAACTTATTAACGTTATTACTAACGATATATTAACAATATAATAAAAAAGGGATAACGTAGATAATTAACAGGGTATTAATAAAGTAATTATAAATAGTAGTAATAAGAGGGTTATAACTAAAGCCGTTAACGTTATGCTTATAAGGGCTTAAGATAAATATAATAATAATAAAAGTAAGTAAGTAAGTATATAAAGAGGTAATTATAAAGTATATAAAGCTTAAAGCTTAAAAGGAGGAAGTTAGGAATTAAAGGAAGAAAAGTTTTAAAGAAAGGCTAAAGAGGAAGGAAGAATTTTTAACGGTTAAAAGGTAGAGTTATAAGAACTGTAAAGGTTAGTTAACTTTAATAAAAAGAATAGATAGAAGTTACAAAGCTATTAGAAGAGGTATACAGAAGCTAGCTAGCTATATTAGTAACCTTAAACAGAAGAAACGAAGTAATAACAGCTTAAAGGAAGCAGGCTAATAAAGCGCGGAACTAAAAGTTATAATAAATAAGGAATAATAAACTAGTAATAACTAAAGTGGTGTAAAGAAAACCAGACTAAAAAGGTAAGATATCACGGAGTTACCTCTAAACTGATAATACCTTAGTCCCAGTCAAACCCCAGGGAGCTGCCCCAGGCTGAAGGGGTCTTCCTTTCTACCCTAGACGAAAAAAGAGGTAACGTAATACCTCTAAGCTATTACAGTTAAGGGGAGTAAGTGCAGCAGGACCGAGAACGACCCACTCACACCCCCATCTCACTTATAACATATACTAATATAAGGCACTAACCCTATAACCCGTTGCTGCGTTTAATAATCGAGACTAAACTATATATATTTTAGTAAGATAAACAGAAGAGTAGGTGGGTTAGAAACGCCTTAACTACGCCCTGATAGTAGATAGTTAACAGTAAAGGGACCGCTTGCCCTCACGAGCGGAGCTTTCAGCTCCTATGGTATAAGACAAATAATAATATTAAACTTTAGGAAACCTATAGGGCTGTAGTACAGTGGTTGTAGTTCAGAGGAAGAAGTGCAGTACTGGTCCAAGCTGGCTATAGTGCCTATGGCACTGTAGGAAGCAAACGAAGGGCTTGTATTACAGGGCAGTGCTACTGTAAGAAAGGTTACTATAGTGAATCTTAACACTGTAAAATAAGAGGATCCGGAAGGCAGTGCCTTGTGCAATGACTAGAATTGAGTAGAGTTGCTTGCTTGACTAGAATTAGATACAGGAGAGGAGAGGGCCTGTTATAGGCTGTGGGAGGCCCTGGAAGAATCCCAGAGCCTTCTGTAAAGTGAAACTAACTAATATAATAATGGAATAGTACTGTTCTGAACCATTCTATGTGGTTCTGTTGACGTAGTGGCTGACGTGGCCACTACAGTGTTCTAGTTAGTTCTGTGGGGCAATAGCCCTACTGGATTCAGGGGGTTCCACTCTCCTGAATTCTAAAAGGTTCTCAACACTCCAGGGGCCCCAGGGGGCCCTGGAGTGGGTTGGAATCCTCTAGAACCCCAGAGGGTTCTAGAAGATTTGACTGGTGGTTACAGGGAGCCTGCAGGGCACTCAGTAGCTAGAAATTAACAAATGTAGTTATAAAAGGAAGTTTACTTTAAAAAGTTCTTTATGGAAAACGAATGTTAAAGAAAGGGAATTATATGACGACATTAGACTGTTACGTTAGGTTAGTATAACCTAACTTATCGTTTACATTAAAAATAGTATATAGAATAGTGTAATATTATATTATTTATTTATATCTTACTGTTTAGATTTATCTTTATGTATTATAGTGACAGCGACCTACAGTGACTGTGTACCCCTGTCTAGGAGTGTTAGCTTAATAAGCCGTCTTCAGAACGCCTAACAGTCTTTAGTGTCCTGCCATACGCTCTGTTTTAACTGACTAGTCCTTCGCGTCTGTGCCAGATGCAGGTCGTAATAAGTGGTTATGGAGCCACGTCATGCTCAAGTCTATTGGCGTTTTATTCCGACTGTAGTTTCTTAGTTTGTGGCGTTAAAGGAGGCTCTCCCCAGTCCAGTATTTAGTTAGCTCGGGTCCCTGATCATGTCACAAACCTAAGACTATAGTAGTAAGCAATATAAGCCCTTTCCCCTAATTTCAATTCCACATACATAAACAGACACTCTAGACCAATATAGTATCCGACGCTGATACGCTATCTACATCACGTCAGTATTTTCTTTATGCATTTCCGCATTTTACAACTTCTCAAACTGATATCAAACAAGGCCCCTGGGAGGAAAATAATGTCGCCAGATCCGGACACGGATGGGCCACGATCCCAATCCCACAACCCCTCTTGCTGTTTGACAGTAGTATCGAATGCCGTAGAGCCGAGCTTAGGTGGTGGTGGCGGTGGAGCGCTCTGGTCGGCAGTGACAATGGCCGTAGTATCGTAACCCATATCTTGAGAACCAGAAGAATCTTCGGCTCGGGAATCTGCTGCGATGACTAGATCTCGATCTGCTCGTTCTCGTTCCTTATCCTGAGGCTCATCAAGCTCGCCCGGGTCTCCTCTGTCTTCATTCTCCTGCGACGTCCTCAGCACTTTGATTGCAAGTCAACCATCAACTGCTCGATCCTCGGCCGCAACGCCACTTCTATATCTCGAAATCCGTCCTGAAACCACGAGATCGAGTTCTCGACTGGCAGCGGCTGGTATATCCTGACGAAAAAAAATTGGTGCAATCCTCTTTTCTGCTGTTCTCAACTCCATTGTTGGTGGGCTCGTAGTCTGTCGCCATTACGGAGTTAGCCACTAGATACAATGCGTAAACCCCAAGGTTATGCTTGCAAGGATTTAGAATGTTGTCGGCAGTAAACAACTAAGACTCGTTATTTTCGATGTAATCAATCCTGTGGGAATAAATAGGGCGCCCCAGCTGTCGTGCAAATGAGGTGAATTGAAAGTATATATAGACGTTATAAACGATTCCAGAAGCCTGTGCGCCCCATCTTGGGAAGTTTGCACCCCGTCCAATCACCTCTATCCCATCTTGCCTATCACAAGCTGTGCTCTCGCTGAGACCGGCGCAGGATCCATATACGCCCTGATCTTGATTGCATGAAGTTCTCCACTATCGCATTTGGAAAGTTCGATGATACTGAATTCGTTTACTCTGACTTCCGCGCTCTGGGGGTCGTCCTTGAGCACCGTGAAGCTGGTAGACTCGTACATCACGGTCCGCCCACCATCATCTTCGGCAATATCCCATGCTGTATGGACATCGTGTCCGAACTTCGAGACTTTAGTGCTGCGCATGGCTAGCATGGGAAGCATTTGGTCGGGCTTTATAGGCGGGTCGTTGTTGATGGTAAACGCAGCATTGTGGTGTAGAAGGTTGGAAATGACCTTGTGATCATCGGTGCTGAGAGAATCCAAAGCCGTTAAGAACCGCTGGAGGAAGACAAGCCCTGGGGAGGAGTCGTTTGGGATAGCCAGGTATAGCCCACGGTGGATCGTTACGGTCACCATCTTGCTCAGGTCTTTCAGGGTGAAACCTGCCCATACAAAAATGAGTGCATGTGGTGTGAAGCGGTTTTATCATTTTGACTATGGGAGGGGTGGTGTTTTAAGGCGGGGAAAAATGGTTATCGTGCACCGCACGGATAAATATTTTTCCATCTTGCTCAGTTCTATGGCTCATCTTGGGGTAGGTATCTAGAGCCACCTATCTGCTCTCCTTGACTTAATCATATGTTATCGGTATTATTTTAGCGATTTGTGCATTCGGAACTAAGTAGATGGGTCAGAGCACTGCGCACTAAATTCGGTGGATTTGAAGGGGTTGCAACTGGTGAATGTATTCCTTGTGTTCTCCGCGTGGCTCTCTGGACAGACAAGCAATACAATCACGGTAAAGAAGGGTAAATAGTGCGTGGGACCTACACACAATACTTTTTGTCTCAGAAGTTTCGCTCGCAGCCCTCGTCCGCCCCGAGAGTCACTCCGTACAGGGTCTCATCAGGCATCATCGCCATACTCATACTTGAGCTTGAACTCTCCCGAACCCTGAGGGCCATCCTGCAGACCAAGAGGCGTCATATCCAACCACTGATATGTCCCCATCAAGCAATCCAGTCCCCGAGAATAAGACGAGTACGAGTGATACACAACCCCCATCTTGTCGGAAGAAAACACTCAAGCCCGGCTGCTCCCCCGCCATGTTCCCCTTCAGCCCCTTTGCTCCCAACTCAGCAGCGTTGGCAAATGTATACTCAATCGGACACACCGCCGGATCGAGCGTTGCGTGGAAGTCGTAGTTGAAGTCGGATCCCTTGCTGGAATACCACGGGAAAGTCCAACTGACCTTCTTCTTCCATGCGTCGAGCTTGTCGAAAGGGGCTCGGGATACCACCGCCAAGGAAGTATCGCGCGATCTCAGGTGGCGGACGTTGGGAATGTGCTCGCCTGGGATGTAGGTTAGATGCATGCCCGGCACCATAGGTAGAAAAATAGAGAATGTGGAATAAGGGGGAATGACAGAAATGTGATACTTACCAATGAACACACACCCCTTGTATCCGCGCTCTTCATTGGGACCAAACATGAAGTGATAGACAATAAGTTGGTCCTTTCCTTCAAACAAGTCTTCGAGCGACAAGACAGTACCTTCAGGGCCATGGAACTTGTATTCCTTGTCGAGCTTGACCATAGGAAGTTCTCGAAGCTCCGAGAAGAGGGCGTCGCGGGCACGAACCAACTGTTTCTCTTTCTGCAAGAGGGTCTTGCGTGCCGCGACCCATTCGGCTTGAGTGACAACCTGTATGAATTGTTAGCTTCTGATCCTCTCCGTGAGAGGAGGAGGAAGTGTGCCTTGGGTTGCATGGTGGAAGTGTTAATTGGTGTTTATATCTGAGCTTCTCCGCTGGTAAGGCTGACGATAGCTTCCTCTTTCTAGCGTCCACTTCCACCACCTGATTATCTACAGACTGGCTGTCTCAGGCCTCAGGCTGTTGGTGCCCAACGGCCGGTTTTGGATGCAGTGGTTTAATAAGGTAAGATGATTGCTAGTGTTGCCGCCAGTCCGGCTTGCAGCCGCTGTTGCGGGTCCAAGAACCACTGAGATGCGCAGAAGGATTGGATCGCATTCCCCCTCCCCCCCCCACGATTTCCCTGCCTGTCACATGCAGATTTTGGGGCTGGTATCGTACTCATCGGCCGGCGATTTGAAGGCTAATTCCTCCGGCGCCAGCAAGCCCTAGTGAGGGTTCGGTCGGAAAGTGAGTCGTGATGATAGCATGGTGTTGAGGGGCTGTGGGCCGAGGAGACTCAGTCGCCGGAGCGAACGTCATGCCGGTTTGGTGGCTGGTTTGGCAAAATTATCAGTCGTTGAACACGTCGGGCTGGCGTGTAGAAATAAGTTTTTGGGGGGCTTCTTCAAACGAAGTAGTTATTCTCTATTTGGACCTGGGTCTATACCAGAAGGTAGAGTTGTTAAAGAAACTGACTTGGAGAGTGATCTTGAAATTTTGTAAGCCAATCTTTACGTGCTATCATTATCCTACAACCTTAATACCTAATCGCCGAGCGTGCTGCCATATTCTCTTATTTCTCGAGGTAGCTAGCAAAGATATTTTTAACTTTTAAGAAAGGAACTTCCTTTATGGTCATCGAGCCGGCTTCGTTAGGTGGGGTGGCGGGCATGCTCCTGTTGCGTGCACCGGCAAGATCCGACGGAAGGCACACAATCCTAGACACCCAAGGAAGGAAAGCGCGCTCGCTGTAAAGTGGCACGCGGGGAACTGGCGGCAAATGCCCACCCCTTCGGTCTTCCAATCTGCACCGCAGCGCTTGAGATCAGTCGCAGGTTGTGACCATGTCAAGCCATCGATGCAGCTTCAGGATCGCAGCCGGCCCCGTGGATTCGTGAGTGGCAACACAATACGTCCCGTAATTATTCTAATCCCCGTCGCTAACGAGATCGAAAAACAGGTGGCCCTACAACGACGACGATCCTTCAGCACACAAAAGCTTCATGTGGGGCTACTTCGCCTTTGAGATTGACGGCATTGAACAACCAATCGGCTTGATCCACGTCGACATCGTCGAAGCGCTGCCATAGCCAGACTGCTGGACCGTCGACCGACAAAGCCGCCTCGCTGCACTGCGCTCCAACATTTGAAGCACGAATACAAGGAGTGGAAGACGCCCTGCAGAGAGGCTACGCTGCCAGCGCGTCCCAGAGTCTACGTATATGGCATGACAAGCGCTTCCCAGTTTACTCGGCCGACGAAACACGCGTGCTGGATGTCGACGGCAGCGGTGTCGACGTCATCGGGGCTATATCCTTCTTGATAAAGAGAAACAAGAGAAAAGGGGTCTCTGATCATGATCCTGCAGAGGGCCAAGGAGACTGTTTATCAGCCGAGGAATACCCGAGCACCAAATCAGAGCATTTGGGACGCGCATGACTTCGCTTCGCCACTCCGATCTGGCTAATCTTCGGTTCCAAGAACGTCCCAAGTGGATATCGAAGTAGGAAGGGGTTATAAAGGGAGAGGACTGCCCACAGCTTGTTTTCCTGCTGCCTCAACATCCCCTAAAAAGCATCTCCCCACGAACCTCACAACCTCGGATTATCCCATCACCATGCCCACGCAACACCTCACTTGGCGTGAAGCCGCCCCCAGCATCTGGCAGCGAGACATCGACGAGATCGAAAAGTCGTACACCGCCCTCATCCGCCAGTACGCCGGCAGCGGGCGCATGGAGTTCGCCATCACCGGCCACATCGCTGTCAGCGTTTCCGTGGAGAACGACTCCCCGGCAGACACCGCATCCCGGCTGGAAGACGCCCTTCGCGTCGCCTGGCTTTGGTTGCGCAACGACAACCCAACCATCGCTTCCCTCGTGTACTTCGACAAGCAGCTTGGCAAGCCGCAGAAAAGATATGAGACCATCCGCGACGAGGCATCGCGGAGCGCCTGGCTCGAGAAGACCTTCAAGACCATCTCATGCGGCCAGACCGGGGCTGAATGGGCGAATTCCGATCCTCCAGCACCAGAGGAAGCCACACTGTTTATGGTTGAACCCCCAGCAACCCATCCCAGCGACATCCAGCGGGACCTCATCCTACGCTCACCCCACACCATCATCGATGGCATTGGCACCCTCAACCTCTTCAACAACCTCCTCATCCACTTCTCCCGTCTTTTCTCCTCCCCCTCTCCTGCCGCTCTCCCAACCCTCTCCGGAGCCGAAACCGCCCTTCTCAGTCCCCCCTACCGCATAGCCGCCAAGATCCCGTCCCCACCAACCCTGTCGCAGCAAGCCCTCCTCGCCGCCCTCCAACAACCACCCCCCCCCCCTACCCCCC
>Ga0247780_1001233_pt1 | contig 16738 bp, 15 predicted proteins | sample UWRJL079202R5_FD_179927 | JGI IMG/M metagenome (GOLD analysis project Ga0247780, IMG submission 179927) | Plant litter microbial communities from Arlington Agricultural Research Station in Wisconsin, United States - UWRJ-L079-202R-5 | ecosystem: Environmental > Terrestrial > Plant litter >... | reverse complement strand
GAAGCAAGCGGGGGAAGCGTCTGAGGGCGGGAAAGTACCCGGGCAGTTATGTGGCTGTGAAGCTATTCGTCGTGAACTGTTGGAAGAATCAACTAGGGGGCATTCGGCTAGAACCTTCAACCATGTGATGACGCACTTCGTCGGACCACTCACTATTATATTCTTCTGCTGCGCTTCCTCCGACGCTGAGGGTAGTTGGCCTCAACATACAGACGCACAAGTAACTTCACTTCTTATCTTGGCCGTTCGGCAGTCCCAGACCGTTAATTCCCGCCATGGGAGTGCCTACAATGCAACCCATAAAGTCAACCAGATCCGTTTGGAACAGCCATCCCCTGTCACCCCGGCGCCAGTGAACTACCATGATTGCAAGTTCAGACCTCACATGTTGCATGACCGTAGGCCAGAGTCTGAGTCGCGCCGAGCAAGATCAACAAGTCGAAAAACCTTGTTTGTACCGGTGGGACGAAACGCTGGGATGACAAAGAGGGCTTAGTTGGTGGCGCGCGTACCTGTTCTACGACAGGTGAGACAGCACACTTCAGTCACCTCGGCTTCCTGGGCCCCGACAGCTTTGATCATTGTGCGGACGGCTACTCGCGCGGTGAGGACTTCGGTGCCGTCGTCATCAAGATGCTCTCGCAGGCAATCCGCGACGGAGATACCATCCGCTCCGTCATTCGCGCCTTCTGGCTTCTGCCTTCCTAGTTCCCCGCTCAGTCGATACCCTGGCCCACCGATGGGCTTCGCAGAGCGTCTGTCAACTCTTTTGGCGGATCAAATGCAGATGCGATTCTTGTGCTTAGATTTGCCAGGCAACCAGGCTGTTTTATTGCTGTGGAGGGCCAAGGTGGTTATTGCCTGTTAATATCTGGGTCGACCAAGCATTGGAGAGGGAAGCATGTCGCTGTCTCAAGTGCGTCATACAAACTGGAAATGACTAAGAATTACAGTTGTCAAGCGGAGAGATATGTCGCCAAGCCACTTCAGGATGGACCGTAGCATTCTGCTGGAATGACGAGAAGTATTCCGCAGCTGGTGATTTCTTGGACGTACCAATAGCTCAGGCAACCCCAGCGCGGCCAACTCCCCCTTACTCACGATCGTGACCAATGACTCGGTCGGAAAACAGTGTCAGATGCAACTATTTAGGTGCCTAGATACGAACACTGAACCCTCAGAAAAGAGCCAACCGAGCCGCAAAAACAAGCCCAACAATCGACACGACCAACGACCCAACAACCTGCGTATCAGCCCCGCTGCGAACCGCCGTCGGAGTGGCCGACCCGCTCCCAGAAGGCCCACCGGTGCCCGAGACCGTCCGACTCGCAGTACCATTGCCTGAAGGACCCGGAACCACCCCCGTCCCGGTCCTAGAGCTGAGCGGCCCGGAACCGGTGGGCGCAGGTCCCGATCCAGAGAGCCTCGTAGTCGAACCGAGACCCCCGGTTCCGGTTACAGTCCCGGTGGGTGCGGGGCGAGTGGTCTTTCAGGGGTTAGCATCAAAGTCCCGCAGAGGGAAAGAGGGAAATGCTCACCGAGCCACCGGGCGCGGGCGTAGGAGCAGCAACACACTGCGCAAGCCACTGCGGTCCTCCTGCGCCGAAGCACCCCGCGAAGCAATCCTTGATCGCGGCGGACGGACCGGCCTGGCAGAGGCAGTCGTTGTAGTTGGCTCCTCCCGTCACGGCCGCACGGCTAGAGCAGCTGGCGGCGGCGGAGCTGGCCGTGTTGCATGCGGCGCGGGCTGTGCATCCGGGATCGGCGGGTGCGGGTCCGGGGGCTGCAGTTGCCCAGGGACCGCCGGGTCGTCCTGGACCCCATGGGGGAGGACCGCCAGGACCGAAACCGGGACCGCCACCGCCACCGGGGCCCCAGCCGGCCTGGGGGGCGTCGGCGAGGGCCAAGGGGAGGAGAGCAGCGAGAGCGAGAAGAGAGGCGTAGACCATGGTAACGGATGGGCGGTTTCTTAGTGGTTTCCCTGATGTGTCCACTTAGACGGGGGATCCAAGGTGAGCTACCTCTTATATTTTCTCCGGCATGCGGGGTCGACCGCGGGAAAGGAAGCGTCGTCATCATGCGCCGAGATGGGCAGTTCCGCATCATCGGGAATGATGCGAGCGCTTGTGAGTGATAAGATGGAGAAAAAAAAGCAGTTGCCGCGCTGCATTCATGGTGTGCGCTGGGCGGCTGATGTTCAGCCTGTATACCCCACTGGCTGAACGAGGGCAAGGCTTGGCCTTACGCAAGGTAATCAAGCCGACGAGTAGCAAACCCTACCCAGTTGTTCCGTTTAGCCAGGTCTAGACCTTTTGGAATGGTGGGTTCCCATCGGCGTAATAGCGAGGGAGCACTATGATATGAGCTGCGGTATAGAGGATGATCCTCGAGAGGAAGAAATGTTTCTGCCCATACCGCACTCTTGGGTCCGGGTGGGTGGGTGGGGCTCTCGGCTAGGAGGGGGCTCAAGATCCCGTCGGTATTGCCGCTCGCCAATCGACATTTCAGGCAGCGGCGAGATCGAGATGCACGCCACATAATCTATGCGGCAGTAAAGCGAGCGGTCGTGTGCAATTCCGTGATGAAAAGGGAAAATGGTCTTCCCTCATGACATGTAGGGATTTAATCTGGTTGCGTACCATGCTCAACCATCGTCTCATCTTCCACTTCACTCTTATCAGTAGACCGCACCAACCACTGTGACCAAAGATAACCACAGGATGACTTGCCTGTCCGCTTCGCAGAGTCGCCCAGCACTCTCCAATACACTCATCGTACACCGCGGAACAATGAAGTCTCTGAAATATGTGCGCCCTGCGGCGAAGATGGACCCAGCATGGTTCATCTCTTAAAAGCAGGCGTCTAAAAGAACCTAGAGTGCGCAGTCGGGGCAATCTGGCGATGTATTATAGTCCATGAAAGGAAAGATTGCTGCGAGGAAGAACAGCTGTCTGGATGGCTCCAGAGAGGTGGAGCTGGCCCACACCTCTCACATGCCCGTTCGGCTCCCCGTGTCCCGGGGCTACTTGGGTCCAATTGCTGTGCTAGAATTTGTAGGTTATCGGATCATTGCCATTCGTGGCAGGCACGAAGTATCCACACAAAATAAATACATCTGCTTGGTTCCGCCGTTTGTCCCATTTTCAATGTAAGTGATGCATCCGATACATCGCAAGCAAGGACAGTCATTGTACCTATTTTAGAGAAGTACAACGTGACTCAACAAACGTAGCCAAACTAGTGCGCCCCGGAGAGCCAGGACGTGAGAGAGGCTGCGAAAACTACATATATAAGTATTAAGAAACCCCTTCTAGTTATAATACCCTTAACAGCAACGGAAACGACATTACGCCCTTCTATCACTGCCTTAATGACTCGAGACCTCCAAAACAATTGTCCGCGGATCCAAAGTTGAGGAAACTATACAGACGTCATAGCCCCAACTCCTTCAAAGCAGACAAAGGATCCAACAACCCTAACCAGAGAGAATTCTACTAGCTCGTACTAACTCAGTACGCTGCAAATTAGAACGAAAGAGATAAAAGGAACCGTCCACGCTTTTCCAAGGCACACCCGATCCCTCCACATCCCATATCAGCATATGGGGTACAAGAACGAAAAAATCCAACAAGCAATGTTTCAGTTTTCTCCACCGTTCTTGTCTAAAAACGATGCGCAATAGATAGAAACACACTAAAGGGAAGACAAACCAACCAAGGAGCGTACTACTCCAGCAAAATAGAAGAATCGTAAAGCCAGAGAAATCGGAAAAATATGTCGTTTGCCAGCGTGGCATCTCCCAAATTGGACTTTGTTGCTTCAGATCATCCAACGCCGTTTTTGGCGAATTTGCTGTTCTGGCCTCATGAACTTCGATGACATGCGTGTTAGAACCCATGACGCAGACCTAATGCTGTCGTACTTGCCTCCTCAGACCGTTGTTTCTATCACGCGCAATTCTCTGAAGCGATGAATGGGGGAGTTGCATTTCGTCTTCTGCCATCGATCCGGGCGACACCCCAATGACATGGACGTCGAATGGTTGGCAGAGCCACTCGCATGAGAATCAGAACACCCAGGAGAAGGTTCTCCTCTCAATTATTAAAAGGTATTGTTGAGCTTCTGCGGCCATAACGACGGCCATTCGGTCCCACCGGAGAGCCCAACCGGTAACCAGATCTCGGCCCTTGTATGAGAATCGGCGCGTCGTAAGAATGCGGTCGTTGATCCCGTCAGAGACCTTGAGAAGCATATTGGCATCCTGAAGCCAGTTCACATCATTGACATGATCGGACGCTTTCCCAGGGTTGATGAAATTGATGGTGCGTGTGGTGGCAGCCACGAGATCCGCCCAACTCACGACATACAAGCCAGCCCGGTAGTACTTGTCCGAGCCGCCAGCCACCCAGAGCACAAGTGCCAGAATTGTGTTTAAATCGCCCCCTGAGCACAATTTAACAAGGCAAAGGACGCCCACGGTCGATTTTTTAGGAGAGGAACATTCCTACGGAGACCGGCCTTGGTCAGCTCCCATGTGACTTCCGTATTCATAAAAGTCAGGATGTTGGCGTGTTTCAAGCACCGGAAGGAACTCGGTGTGAGTGCGAGTGGTGTCTGCCTGAACTCGGTTTCTGACACGGGTCCTTCGAGAGAAGAGATTACGGAACGGGACGACCAAGCAAAAATGGAATCGTCGGTGGATGTCCTGATAATCCCTCTCCGTATAAAAGGGGCATGTTGACATCGAATATTCCAAACAGGCAGTAAGCAATGTCTTCGACTCTTGTCGTTTTTCTGTCTGCCGCCTAAGACATTCGCTGGCCGACTCGGGCCTGACGAAAGTCAGCGCGGTCTTGGCCAAGGTACTTCTGGGGGATGGCGGTGCGAAGCTGAATGTGCGGCACCATGGAACTTTCACGAAGGTGGTGATAAACCAACGAATCACGTTAAGGCACCAGCTTTTTAATGTCCGACGGCAAAGAGATTCGACGCCATTGGAGCGCAGAAACGAACCCAGGAAAATTTTGAAAAATATCAGAATAAACAAATAAAAGACAAGGAAGACTTTTAGACTTTTCCAACTGACAGATTACCCACACGGGTGGCGGTCACACAATGTTTGGGACGGCAAGATCGATAGCTTTCCTGAGGGTGGTGATTTGGCGAGCTCTGTCTTTACTTAACCGCTGGTCAAGACTAAAGTTGGCTATGTTCATCACAAGAAAGGGATATTCGTCGGTCCGCCTAAGGTGTTCGCAAATAGGGTCGGCATATGTAATAACATGGCCGATTTCGTAAAGGGTCAGCAGCGTGGCTGTGTGACTGGACCCCATCCAGGGCGACCACACATCCCGCTGCCGCACACTGACGGTGTTGTAAGAGCCGTGGGTTCTGAATTGTGTGAGCGAGAACCCGCGCCCTGTTAAATAACCAAAGAGTCTTGCAAGATCGGCCACCAGCTTCTCTAAGGTAGAAGCGTCGATTTCGTGCTATTCGCTACCTCACCGAGCCTCCCAGGCACTAGCAACTAAATCGAGTTGGGGCAATCGACAACCCCGTCCTGGCAGAACGGCCGAGGGACCTGATTCTGACCATCCGTACGGTGCTGTGACAGATTTCTTCGTTTCATTACTGCCTGACGATGCTGATGGCTTCCCTTCGTCGCTGCTTGACCTTGCCGATGCCTTCATTTTGTCGCCGCACGATGATGCTGACGCCTCCCTCTTGTCATTGCTTGATCTTGCTGACCTGAGAGAGCGTTTTGTATCTTTTTCAGGGCTGCGGACATGGTGATGGATCATGTAGAAGCTGAATGTGCAACTTTGTTGGGGTGGCAGAGCTATTTGTATCCCAATGACCAACGCGGACAGAGAGTTTCAGCCGAGTCATGTTTTGTCGAAGCGAATCATCATCTTGTGGCATGATGGATTCGAGTTTATCTCCGAGTCGTATCTAGAGAAGGCTTCCGGCGGTTAATTTTTGGGGAGCTGGTCTGCCGGACAAGCTCCACACACCTGATTGGGAAGCAGGCTGGCCACTGCGCAAGCCACTGTCGTCAGCCTGTTTGTTTTGCCCCTGAAGAGCAGGGTACATTTTCGGATGGCCGCGGAAGAGGTAGGGGGTCGTGACAGAGAAGCTCTTGTTGAATGATGCTTAGGGAGTTGGCAACATGAATGGGCCGACTTGTATGTCTGAAAGGTCGAATGCATGGCGTCACAGACGGAACTTTGGTTCCGGGTTAGACAGCGCTGTACCATGCCAAAGCTGCGTTGTGGAATGCCTCGGTTCCGTCCCGCAATTTCCCTTGGGCGCTGAAAAAAATGTCTCTGGCTAGAATCATGCAAATGCCAAATCCCAGGTGCTCTCGGCCGCAAGAGTCTGGACATTCTGCTCCAACTTTGTTGATGCTCAACCAACAGCTTCGAGCTCCCAAGATAATGGACTCGGATGAGACCTCGAAGCACCAGCACGCCCCTGACAACCTAGTCATTCTCCCATAAGACGGACTAGCCCATCTGATTAGTTGAAACACATTGATGCCTTGGATGTTGTAAACCGGACCGATCATGCTCGATTGGTTGGCAACCATGATGCCGCTACTCGCCGATATGGAGATAAGTGTAACCCGTGCCGCTCTTTCGTCTCTAATTTGCTTCATCATGTTGACCAGGCTGGGCAGGATAGGGAAGAGCTGGCCGTTGAGAGTAATGCTACCCGCTGTGCTCCCAAGTGCCCCAGACATACGACAACGCCGTGAAGGGCGGACAGTCGAGGGCATCAAGAACACCGATTTGAAGAAGACTGGTGACGGAAGAATCTTTATTACGGTGGAGTTGGAGAAGGCGGACCGAGTTTGGTATGTCTAGCGCCTGGTAGAGGGGTGCCCTTGGACTTCATTACGGCTAATCACGGAAGAGCTGGTACGGATCTTTACTCAAGATGAACGCCATCAGCCGTGTGCGTACAACGACGCTCTGTATCGAGTTCAGATGGGAGTGGCTTCTGTTGTATGCGGCGGTGTTGTTGGTCAGCATCGGACTCTTGGTGGCGGTAGTTTTAAGCGGATATTCAACAACAGGGGTGATGCGAATGTGGAAGATGTCGCGGCTTCCTTTTTTGCTTTACGAAATGGTGGATCGCCCACCGCTTGGCGATATTGTTGATGAGAATGAGTTGGAGAGGTTTGTCGAAGAGTTTGGACGCAAAAAGTTTGCAGTTGACGGTCCAGTTGGTTTCGTTGGGAAGGGGGTAGATGAAGCCGGCCCGAGAAGGGCTCTGGGGGATTTCCTTGATGGAGATGCAAACGGCATAGACGGGCACCCACACTGCGAGGCAATCCAAGCAGCAGATGCATGGTATAGGCGAGTTTTGCTGCAAGGAGTGTACGATGCGGGAATCCATCTGAAGGCTGTTTGTCACGGAGGTTGCCCATGCATCGGCATCAATGTCACGATTGGAACTAGGAAACTGTCTAGCATATATATACTATTCACTAATATGGAAGCAGTCATAGAAGATTATCGCTGCTACTTTGATCGGCATGGAGATACTGGCTGCAGGAGATCACAAGCTCATCAGTGGCCTACAGCCGTCTTTCAGCGTCGCCGACATGGTCCTCCTGACCAGGGCCATATGGCTTTAGCGTGAGCGATTTAAAGACCCTGGCTTGGTACTTCAGCTTAAGTCGTTTTGTAGCACCGTCCCAGATAGGACACCGGCCGCCCCTCCAATCGGGAGCGCAGTACATGACCAGGTGTTCCTCGATCATGCTGAGATGTTCGTCGGCCTTCTTTGTCCAAACAACGGGGACGTCGCCGCCATGGGTCTCGTACAGATAGTTTGCAGTGATGGTCAACCCCGCGCGCTCCTCCTTCGTCAGCAGATGAAGCAAGGCGCCCGGGTTTTCCGGGGGCGGGACGGTGGCGTGGCAGTCAAAGATTCCCGAGGCAGCAGGATACACAATCGACAGCGTCTCGAGCGAGGCTAACCAGGTGAGTGCATTCGGCAGCCACAGACCGCGGTCGGCCATGTTCAGCGCCACAGCGAGATGGCGGACGTCGGCCGTCCACGGATCGGGCTCTCTACCGCAGATGACACCGACAAAGTACTCGAACGTCGTCCGGCTGTCGAGATAGAGAATGTCCCGAGCCGGATCATACTCATGCGTGCCGCCCGCGGACCGGAGCGCTATGTCGTAAGCCTCGGTGTTAGTGGCGAGGAGGTTTATGTTGACGGGCTCGTGGACAACAAGTGGGCCATGCGTGCGTGGCGGGCGCTCCGCCAATGTCCAGACCGCGGGCGAGGCCATCCTGAGGATGCAGACGCCCGCTGCCGATGAGGGGAAGGACGATGCCTCGCGCCATATCTCCTGCCGCAAGTCGGGAGGGAGGCGAGAGAATTGTGGAAAGTCTGGCATTTCGGCGCAAACGGAGAGCTCTCGTTGCGCTTTCCAGGTTGCTTTGATGTCGGTATAAATAGTTGTCGAGGAAATGAGGAAGCGGCAAGTAGGTAGGTAGGTATTTATGTTACCATCAGCGGATGTGGTTCAGAGCCTGCTACGATATTTAGGTGAGGATCTAAAGAAGCAAAACTGCCTTGGAGGTCGCCAAGGCAGCAGAGGCATCGAGACCTCCTCTCATTGGCATTCAGCGCCAAGCCCTTCCAGTGGTCCTAGGGCACTTCTTGGGGGCGGTGCCAATGTGGCTGTGAAGGCAGCCATTCGACGGTCTCATCAGATCCACTTCGTCATCGAATAACGGTTAGTAAATCTTCAAGGCCAGACTTTGTTTCAAGAAATGAAGTTTAAAGCTGGAAAACCTAAGGTTTACACAGTGTTAGAGTTTTCAGCTTCCCCCAGAGCGTCAAATTTTTTGACATGTCCATACAGGACTTTGCAAGTCCACTGTTGATCGATAAGCCATCTCGAATTGGGGGCTTTTCAAGCTTATCAAAACTTGATCACCTTAACTAGGTAGGTTGTGCAGAAACAAGAGATGTGCAATCGTCTGAGGCAGTGAAAAAGATATCTTGTGAGGTCTTCATGGTAGCCACGTGTGGCACATGATGATGGAATTCGACCAATGGGTATTTGGGCACGTGGCTTAATCTTTTGCCAATCGCGCGGGGCTTTGATGGTTTTTGTCATCAGACATCAGCAGCACTGCAGGCGAAGAACCGAGTTGGTCAGCCGTTCACTTGAAACTTAATCCACCGCGTCATGCCGTTTGAAATTGAAGTAGGCGAGAGCGCCTATGTTTTCGACAGATCGACCATCATTTCGGATACGAAGCGATACCCGTGGCTAAAGAACGATACTTGCAGCATCCAAGATGCCGCTGAGGATGACGCACCGCTTTGCTGGGCGTGCCGAACCTTGAACTTCGAATACCTTTTCACCGTCCCGACTGCTGACATGGTGATCCCCGGTGACGACGTTCAGACGGATTCTGGGCACGCCAAGGCCCCGATACTCCTCTGGGGCGGGTTATGCCTTGGTTCGGTCGGCGACCTTCAACAGAGGACTTTCTGTCGGTTCTGCGCGTTTATGCTGGAGTCTCTCCACCATCTCAACGCTGAGCCTCACGACCCGCTGGCTACCTGCTCCGCCAATCAGAGCACGCGCGTGTACTTGCGGGGGTTGATCTGCGGTGCAACACTTTCATTTCGCCGCGCGGAAGAGCACTCCCCAGAACCCATCCAGCTGTTCACTTTTGTCCGCGAAGGAAATAGGAGGCCGAAGTCGAGTCCCACCCTCCGGCCGATTCAGCGAATTGGAGGTGCCGAGGAGGTACCAGCAATCAGCGACAGTCGTCGTGCCAGCCGGGGTGGGAGACTCTTGCCGAGTGGCGGGATAGACCTGGGGATCCTCCGCCGCTGGATTTGTGGGTGTGCAGGAGAGGTACAACAGTTGTGCTCAGCGCCAAGAATTAGACTAATCAACGTCTCCGAGGGCTTCGTGACCGAAGCCTTGGACACCGCGCCCGAGTATGTCGCGCTCAGCTATGTCTGGGGCCAGACAAAGAACATGATGCTCACCACCCAGACCGCGGCGAGCCTCCAAACCCCAGGCACTGTTACGGCGTACAATGCCGATATCCCGCTCACCATCCGCGACGCCATCCTCACCTGCCAGCTCCTCTCATTCAAGTATCTTTGGGTCGACAGCCTCTGCATCGAGCAGGACTCCCCCCTCAAAATGGAAACCATCGAGCAAATGGACGCCATCTACGGGCGCGCCCGTCTTACGCTCGTCGCAGCAACAGGATCGGATGCGCAAGCCGGACTTCCTGGCATACGAACCGGCCACCGGCCGCGGCGACAGCACACCGTGCGCATTGCAAGCAACATTCTATTGTCCAGGATCCTCCCGACATTCAAAGCAATGGTCGATCAAAGCACCTGGAACTCGCGCGGCTGGACATACCAAGAACGCATCTTATCGGAGCGAAAGCTATGCTTTACGAGCCAACAAGCATACTACGAGTGCCCGCACGGCTACAGCTGCGAGGACAAGTTGGACGGCCCCCACGAAAGCGACGCTCCCCGAATAAGCTACCCTGGCCACCACGACGACGACGCTGCGCCAGGCGGCGTGGTTGACGACAAATACCGGCTCGAGCAGAAGGGAGTCTTGAATTACGCAATCTACGAGGGTGTGGTCCGGGAGTACACAGCGCGGACGTTGAGCTACGAGGAGGACGGCGAAGCTGCGTTTAAAGGCGTGGCAAACGCGATGCAGCTGCGCCTCTTTAACGGGTCTCCTGTGATATTTGGTATACCGCTCTGCTGCATAGATCTGGCCTTGCTCTGGTATCCGTCCGGCCGCTTGGAGAGGCGACGCCGCCGTCTCGAGCACCCAGCTGTCACCACCAGGCAGTTCCCCTCGTGGACTTGGATGGGGTGGAAGGGCAAGTTCATGACGGAGAGTGTCGGGAATGAGTCCGAGAGAATTCTCAGCCGCGTCGAGTGGCTTGACGCGAGAGACAAGACATCGCCGCTGCCGAAAGCCTCGACGGGAATGCCGCCATCGTGCTGGCCTGGGTGGAGCCAGTGGACGCACTATGTAGACCAACATGGCTTCGGATTCTATGCGCCCAACACCTCAACCCATGCTGAGCAACGCTTCTGTCACCCTGTGCCGGGCTTTACAAACAGCCGAGCAGTACCGGTTGACCCAGCATCTGGCTTGCTGTTCATGCGAGCAGAAGTTGCTCAGATGAGCTTATCAACTTCGCACACAGGCAGGTGGGATGAAGAACCGTCTTGCGCCAACGGAGATCACAGGTCTGCCACATGCCAGCTCTGGATCCTGGATGACGCAGGCAAGCGTGCCGGAATAGTGTACGTGAATGGCGAGTGGCTCCTGGGAAAGGACTCTGCTACGGCCAGACGCGGGCTCACTTTTCTCAAGCTGAGCCAGCAAACCTTTTCCCTCCAGGATTCCGATCCTGCCTGGGATGAGGAAACTCGCTCGTATAAAGGAACAGCTGGCTCACCGGCTCTCAATCCTCAGGAGCCGCTTCGCCCTGAGGATGAAGCTTTCGATCAGGCCGTCTATGATCAGAATATTTGTTGGTGTTTGTATAACGTCCTCCTGGTTGAGTGGGCGGAGAGTATCGCCTACAGGGTGGGCATCGGCCAGGTTCACATCGATGCATTCGATAACGCCCGGCCGGAACTCAGGACGGTTGCTCTTGGGTAGGGCCAGATGAGGCCTCCATAGGGGTTAGATTGTAACTTGGCATGGAGGGAGTGGGCTACGCTGTTGCTTGCAGGTAAAGAAAGAGGGGGAGAACCTAGGCATTCTGTGGCGTAGGAACGCCGGAAGAGACGGAACAGGAGCGACTGTTCTTATATTCTTCCCGTTAGCTTATTTAATTGTGGGCATCGACCGCGCTGAGGATATCATCAATGACGAGAATGCCCGCTCGTGAATAGATGGCTCGTGCGAGAGTGATGCGCCCTTTCTGTCCGTCACTTAGGTTGACACCGTTGACGCCCAATTCTGTTTTGACACCATCCGGTAGCATGTCCAGATCCTTCTTCAGGGCACAGGCGGCGACTGTGGCGTCGAATTGCTCCTCGTCCATTGGCAATCCGAAGAGGATATTCTCCGTGACAGATGCATTCTCAATCCAAGGTATCTTGCCGACCACCTTCTCCGCCGAGATCTTCATTCTCCTTCGAAGTTATATTCTCATCTGTATTAGACTTACCCACTAGATCAACCAAGTGTTTGGGCATTGCTGGACTTCGGAGATTGTCTTTCAAAAGGATTACAGAGTTAATGGATACTGTTAGACATGGTCCCGCAAGTTTACGGTCTACTTGTAGATCGCCGCCTAAGCCATCACATCTCCGCACGGTACGAACAACTCTCAAACGAGAGCAATCCAACTCATATCCTCGCCGCCCTGAGCTACGATGGCCTCGCCATCTATGGTACCGTGAACATATGCCTCGCCCACCAGCTCCCACTTCTCGAATCCGGCGCGCCTTAACAGGTAGGGCACCCGGGCGCCGCCGAACACGGCGATGCGATTTCCCTCAAGCGCAGCGGCCGGCCCCATGGCTGCGTACCCAAGTTTCGATAACGCGAACTGCCGACCTCTCGTCCGGCGTGCCAGCAGCCCGAGGAAGCGCTTCGGCACGAAGGTGAAGCCTCCGTCCATCTGTTCCACCACGCGGTTGTCGTAGCGGCGCCCGGCTGCCAGCATCAACCCGCGTAGCGCGTTGTCATATGGCGAACCCGGTTCGATGCCCGCAAACGCCTCAATGGCATCAAGGACGCCGAAGAAGTCGCGCACTGTTTTGTCGGACGCCGGCACGAACGGCGCGTTGCCGCCTCTGCCACCTGCCAACCAGTCGAGGGCCAACCTGCAGCGGGCCGGCCGTCGTCGTCGTCGCAGATTAGCGTACGCAGCACGACCTCGCGCACGGACTGCCCGCGCGGCATGCGAAATGCGTGGCGAGGGGTACGAAGGTGGAAGGAGGCCAGGTTGAGGAGGCCTTTCACGTAGGCCTTGGTCAGGCGAGCGAGACGACCCTCGACCTCATCCAGCCGGCCGTTCGCAGCGGCTTCGAGCATGTGCCGGTGCTGCTCGGGTGTGTTTTGCCACGTATTTCCATGGTCGACCGTGTAGATCTCGTCCAGCAAGATGCCCTTGATATGGATCGTCGTGGGGTCTGTGTCCTTCACCTCGGCAAGCACGGTGCCGCCGGCTTGATAAGTTGTCGATGGGTTGTCCAGCGGGTAGAGGTGGTCGTCCGACAGGGCGGAGAGGAGTGGGACCCATGATCTACGCTTCTGCTGCGACGCCTCGTTCTTCCGGTCGAGGCCTGCCAAGCCCAAGAGGGAAAAGGAGCCTTTGCGAAGGAAATACTTTGTAACTTCGGCGTAGCGATCGAGCGCGTCTATTCCGTGCTTCGACTTGAGTTCTTTAGCCATCCCATACGTCTTGTCAAGACCCTGCAGGGCATAGACCTTGTCGAGAGGGTCGCCGGATTCGGATTGACAGCATTCAACGAGGACGTTGGATAGAGGAATGCTGCTCATCCTGCCGCGCCGATACGTTTGCCGGAGGCTTCGGAGTCTCGAGATGAAATGGATGCCGTATCTACAGGCCTTGAATCGGTCCGGCCCCATGTTCATCCTCGCCAGCGTCAACTGGCCTCTCTCGTTGGCGGACCTGAAGCAGCTGATAACCCTAGAGAACATGTCCCAAGGAATGAAGCGTCGGTCGTGGAGGATTTTCACCTGTCGAGCAACCACGATTTCCTGGATTATCCAGGCGCGCGTCCAAAAGTCGGCTTCCAAAAGGCTCTGAAGACGGCGCCACTTCTCAGGCTCCTCAGGAAACGGGAAGTTCTTCGCCCTTCCCAAGCCCGGCAAGGTGCGTTCGGCGAGCTCTATAACTATGTGCACGTCCAGTTCGCCGAGGAAGTTGAGAAGCGACCCTTCATCATGTCCTTGCCCAAGACAAGCGACAACCTGTTTTGCTCCGCGGTATATGGTGGTCATCTTGGGAATTTGCTTCTCCTTTTCGCCTATACCTTCTTGATTATACAGACCGCGTCGATCCAGATGTATGCCGTGCCGTAGATCGGCATCAGGACTTCGAGGGCGTTGAAGATAGTCTCGCTGATTCCGAGGTCCTTGCCGTCAATGCGGAGTGCATGAGTTTTTGGCTTGTCCGTCGGAGGCCACCTCCAAGATATCGCCGTGTACCTTGGTAATCGCCACCAACTGCATCGCCTCGCCACCAGGTCGCAGCGAGCGGTAAAGAGCCCGCTGCGAATCCGGAGGAGGCGGATTTGCCTGGAAGCATTGCCTAGCGGCTTATGCTGAAACCGGTCAACTGGTGACGGCGGTGCGCGTTTGAGGATGTCGTCCGTAAGAGATTCCTTGCGCTTCCTGAATTTAAGCTCGGCCGCACTGCCTACCGCGATGACAAGGCACCGAAGTGCACGGTAGGTGGGCAGCAGCAGAGGCAGTAAGCGATCCCGCAGCGCCCTAAGGACCGCCTTTCCTGAGAGCGCCAGCGCCTTCCGAAAAAACCAAGACATTGCCAGCAGCGGAACCCATCTCCAAAGCACGATGTTCAAATATATCCAGCTAAGCATGAAGATCCAGTCCGGGCAGCAGAGGAGAAAAAGGTACGCGATGCTCCAGACGACGAAGGTGGTGCCGATGAAGGTCGCTTTCCTCGGGTATGGGTGAATGCGAAGTTGATTTGCGAAATCGAACAACGTAGTGAACTGCCTAGCCAAAGCTCGATCCGTGCTTATCATGGCGATCCTTCCTAGGCCGCGAAGATAAACCAGGGGTTCCGGAGTCATGTAGTATGGGGAGACGACAAAGCCAATGAAGCGTCGTACCAGGAATAGCTCGATAGGAACGATAAAGGCGACGTCCAGGATAACGTGGAAATATGTACGCAATAGCTGTTGCGAGAAAAGGGCTATCGCCTGCTTGAAGAATGGATGCGAGACCTCGAATAGAGGGAGGGATTCCACTTCGAAATTCATGGTAACGGTAATTCCTCTGGCAGACTAGCTCGGAAATCGTCAACTACGAGAGAGGATTGAACGGTTGTATAGGAGAAAGACGAAGATTTTCCGAGTAAAAGGGAACAGAGACCCATCGCGTTCGCCTCTCAATCGTGGTGTTGACGCGGAGTTTGGGGAGGCTCGGAAAAGGGGCTGGACTGCCAAGCCCATGTTTCCGAAAAGGGAAGCGCCACAATGCACTTGTAAACTTAGGTGGGGATGTTATGCAGGTGGGTAACTGTTCACGATTTGAGTGTCCGTTTGTTGACTAATGACAACTGCATTGCACTCGGAGACCCTCGTGCCTGCGGAAACGGCCAGGTAGAGAGGGAGTAGCTTGTCAGATATAACAGCAATTACCACTTGTCAGAAGCAATAAACGTTCCATGCTTTATAGTGCAGTAGTAATGCGTGACATGGCTCAGTCTTAGTAATGGCAGGGTCTCTTGCCCATTTTAGAGTTTAAGAGGGTCGAAAACACAGCTGCCTTACAAGGTTCGATTCAGCCCCTGAATCAGCCTTATGGCTTTGCCCCTGAAAGTCCCTACGCGGTGGAATACAACCATGTTTTGTGGAGTAACAAGGCAAATCCATTTGGAATCCATCCATGGGTATTTTGTGGGTTTTGTCGAATTTGTGGGTTTCTATTCGAGATGAGTAATCCCCTTTGAGGGCCGTGCCTGTTGGGTCGATGTTTTGCCCTCGCCGTTTTGCTTGGTCAGGGGAACCCGCTTTCCAGCTAGTGGCTAAAGGCGCTAATGGGCTACGCTATTATCCTGGATTAGTGAGACGGCTTCGGCCGGCTTGTCAATGCTTATTCCATCGTTACAACGCGCATCGACGCAGCCATGCTCACCAACCATCGGTGGAGTTACGATGGAGGCGTTTGTTTGTATAAATCCTGCCTCTTAGCAACACCAGTTTGTGTTTTGCTGTTCCCAGTATCATTGCATTCTCAGCTTTTCACACCCAACCACAATTTCCATTTTTCCAGTTTCATTTCTCCTTTCTGTTCCTTTTTTTCCTTCGCTGCTTCATTTCCTTGCGACATTCATTCGCATTTACCAAACCATCGCATTTCGGCATCTTCATCAAGACAACATCAGCATCAACAGAAATGCATTTCCTCACTCTCGTCCTTTCCTCCATCCTCGCCCTCGGCGCCAGTGCTGTCCCGACCCCGGAATCCACCACAGCCAACGCCCCTCTCGTCTTTGACATGCCGGCCGCGCCTCACCTCGAGGCGCGTGATGTCACCGGCCTGATCCGTCTCTGCACCGATTTCAACGCCGGTGGTCGCTGCGCCGATGTCACCATCCCCTCCGGCGCCATCACGGCCAGCCCGCTTGCTCAGGGCTTCTCCGCGTTCGAGGTCGACGGCGGCCAGGTATGCAACCTTCTCGGGGGCTGTCCCTCGTCGGCAAAGATCATCAGCCCTGGTCTGGACTGCAACTTGAGCGACTCGTTCAACCCATTCACCGGCTGTGGCTTGATTGCTGGCGATGGACATCAGATCACTATTGATAGTCTGACAGGGTGAGTCGCTTCCATCATTGGGGTTTATTTTTGAACTAGTGCTGACAATTGAGCGAACAGATTTGTCAACTTCCCAGGCTCGCTGAATGACAACCTGCGCTGCATCCAGTGCCAGACTTTCCAGTAAGAGTATTGTAGGAGAAGGTGGAGCATG
>Ga0247780_1001231_pt1 | contig 16742 bp, 8 predicted proteins | sample UWRJL079202R5_FD_179927 | JGI IMG/M metagenome (GOLD analysis project Ga0247780, IMG submission 179927) | Plant litter microbial communities from Arlington Agricultural Research Station in Wisconsin, United States - UWRJ-L079-202R-5 | ecosystem: Environmental > Terrestrial > Plant litter >... | reverse complement strand
AGGCCGAGGTCGAGTTGAATTTCCTTATCATTTTTGACTGAATTTCCCATAGTAATTTTTTTTTTTGGACCACCCTTACAACAAATTGTCCTCCGGACAGGATAAATAAATAATATAATACTAACGTAAGGAATTAAAGTCCCTTATAGTAGTTGTGGACATAATTATAATTATTTATATTAGCTAACTAAGAGGTACCTTATACCTTAATTACTATACTCTTATTAGAAAGTAGTAAGTAGAGTGATCACCTTTTCGTGGTTACTTACCTTAATTACCGCGTCTTGGCGAGATCAGAGTGAGCAAGCAACGACTGGTTATAGGGGCTTCGGGTCTTTACACCCCTGGCCCAGTGCGCAGCACCGTACATACTGTCTCCCTGCACTATTTCTTCTACGGGGGATTCGTCGGGCCGCCCCGGCCTAAGTGACGGCCTGCAGGGTCGTCACACATTTATCCCTTTCATGCCGTCGTTTCGTATTGTTTCTTCGCGTTAATGCTATTTATCGACTAAAGTTACCTGGATAAAACTATGGAGAGAGTACTAATCGGTAGGTATTAGTTTACATTTAAACTGGTAGTGCAAAGTTTAAGTTTTAAGATTCTAAGTTACAAATTTAGAAGACCTAAAATTGTCACGGTCCGATTTACCCGCTCTAGGCTAAGAAATCAGCCTAAGGTAAAGCGAGGCCTGTAATCTGGGCTCTACCTTAAAGCGACCGGATAAATTTACTCTTACCGCTTAAGAATATACCACTTGCCTAACTTGTATAGCTTACCGTTTATCCGTTTAAGGCAGCTTGCCGTTTTCTAGCTTACTGTTTGCCTAAAGTATACAGCTCGCCGTTTTCTTAACTAACCATTTGCTTAAACTGTTCGGCTTATCGTCGTTTAGCTTACCGCTTTTAGAGTTTTCTATACTTCCCAGCTGAAATTCCACATTTTACCGATTTAAGCCTCGACTTTAAATCTCTATCATTATCTATAGCTTAGAATAGAATTTGTACCTGTATGGCTACAGTAACAAGTGATTTGGCTATCAAGCTAGCATATATAACGTTAGTGATAACTTATCCTTAACTATCGAAGCATCTCTTAATTTAAGCTGTAGCTGATAGCATCTATATTATATTAAGATACTAAACTGACCTAATCAGCTCTGCTAGCTAAGTAAACGTATCGTTACTAAGTTACATTCCTATACTACTATAATAGAAGTTTCTGAGCTGTAACACAATATAGAAGAAGTAATATAGTTAAACGGGTACAACCTAAAAAATCACAAGATCCTAGCAGTATATATTGTGTTCCTAACTATATTATAGATAAATATTTACTGTTGAAAATGAGTATATTATAGTATTTAGCTTTAGTAATCGAATTTTACAGGACTTTATGATTTTTAATCAGTTTAGGGCTTAAAAACTTCTTTATTACCCAAATATCCTCCTTAGACGGATGACCATTAAAATGGACATAGTATTCTACCTTTTTCCCTTTAATACGACGGGTGCGTAAGAGTTCCATACTAGGCCCTAGCTTTTTGTATTTCCTCCTAATATTCTTAATAAGTTTGACATTGAAAATATTCCCTCAAGGCTAGTAACTATAATTTCCGTTACCTTATTTAATATAAAACCATTTTTTCTATTTATTAAGTAAGTAATTAACTATATAGTAATCTTCTGAACTGCTGTTGGGAGTTTCTGTGGTATTATAAATAAGTTCGTAGTCTTACCTGCTATAACGCGATGCTTTTTCTACGTTAGCCTCTAGCTCGATTGCTTGTACGATTTTAGAAATACGTGCTTGAGAGTCTTATATTAACTCGGGCTTAGCTTTAGTGGTTGGTTTGGCTTGTGTTGGATTTAGGCCTGACTTTAGGGTGTTGATTTGTGGTAAGCGGTAGGGTTAACGATTACTGAATTCCCGTAACTCTAGATTAACTAACTATATTAGCAATCTAAGCGATAATTCGTTATAAATCTCTAAGAGGAAGGCTACGGATAAGTTAAAGCTTTAAGATTTTAGCCTGTTAAAGATATTAGTAGGGGTATTTAAAAAGTTATCTCGCTAATCCTAGACTGTCCTTATTACTAGACCTAGGTAATATCAAATCGTTTAACGTCGAAGGAGTTTAATAAAGGTTTATCAGGCTTAATTTTAAATTAAATAATAAAAATTCGGCTAAATAGGTATTATTTAAATCTATTAAATTACGGACAGGTTCCGAATTATAGCCCGCTCGAAGTATAGTTCGTATCCTTTTAACGGGCTGATATAGTTTAAATTTTCGATCCTTATAATCCTTAGGGCTTAACTTACGCTTTGTTTATATATATATTTTAATATTGTAGACATCCCTAAAATAAAATTAAAGGTCTTCACCTGATCTAAATAAGTAAGGATATTCCAGATACGGGTATACGATGCTAGTTAACCTAACTTTAGTATTAATATAAGCCAATATATACTGAGAAATATAACGTTTCCAAGTATAGATATCTAGGAATTACTACATTTACGTATCTACCAAAAGATCTTTTCGCCTAAGATAAATAAGATAATATCCTATATAAGCGACGGTATAACGAAAGAATTAACTAGGTTGTAGCGGAATAGAACTTAGTATTTATCGATATAATTCTAGCAGTAACGTAACTAAGCCTTTTGGTTTATTATCTAGCAGCTATATAAAAAGCAGAATTTAGCGAAACTATAGCCCTTTTTGTAAAATATTTCAGAGTAACGGTACGTATATTTCTATCTTTTTATAGCAAGGATATTATATTTATTTAAATGGGTTATTAGCTATATCACTCTTATCTAGTACGTGGAATTATTCTTATCTTTTTATATTGTTACGGCCTGACCCAGGTTATCTCAAGTGAGGCTACTAGTAAAGACAGATCCCTAAGGAAGGTCTCCCAAAGGCAAGTGTGGCAGGAGATCTGAATAAAGGCTAGCACAACTCTCAGGATGAACACACTGTTAATTAGGTCGTAGTACTAGAGGTCCCAGACATTAGTATTTAATTAAACAATATATTACTAGCGTAAGGAACCAAGAACCGTTCTTTAATGCGTTACAGGTTAACCTAGATATATATAGGAAATCCTAAAGTACCAAGTACCCTATTTACTTTATTTATTATATTTACCTAGAAATAAGGTAAGTAGAGTAAACAACTTAGATGTTTACTGTATTTACCACATTTTTGTAATAAATATAGTAAACATTCTGTATATTAGCAATAATATAGGGTAATGCTTATACTATACTCCTTGTAGCCTGAGGTTGGACTAGGCTGTAATATAATTCTTCTCTTCTCTAAATTTTCTTTCCTTGAAAATTTTATAAAGACTTCCTCCTATATCCTCCTACTATACCTGTCGACTACGTAAGAAAAACTTACAAAACTACTCCCACTACCTCTTAAGACTATTGTGTTAACATCACTCTTTTTATCTAAATTACTAGTATTTTAATACCTGTTAAGTGTTCTTGTTATAAATCCCTAAACCTAAAGTACAAAACCATTAACTAAAGTAAGGCCTATAGCTTGTGTATTTCTCTCAGGGGTTATATCTACTCTTCTTACAACGTTTAGGGTTATCTTTAATCTGTCCTCTAGAGGCTTCTGAATGAGAAAAAGTGTCTTAACACTAAGAAGTAAGAGACTCTTTTAAAACTTCTCTAACTTAAAACCCAGTCTTGCACTTTAAAGGCCTAAGCCGACAAAGTCTTTAGCTATAAGATGGAAATCATATATAAGGAGGAAACTACTTAGGTAGTTATAAACCATCCTTCTTCTAATTTAATAAAAATACTAAGTAAAGCAGTAGACCCCTATAGTTAGGAGGCCTTTTAGTAGGTAGGGAGGACATACTTGTAGGGCCTTCTTAACTGTATCTTTACTAGTACGTTTTTAACAGTTAAAACAGTTTATTGGTATAACTAGTAATGTACTTGTTCTTTAAGTAAGAGGTTGTCAGTTTAACTCTAATATAGGCCTTTAGTAAGGTTAGACCTATAGTACATACTACTAGTAGGTTTATCCTTAACCTTCCCCTTTTTTTAGCAATGCTAACTCCTTCTGTTAGGGCTTTAAAAGTTTTTATACCCTTAGCCTTTTCAACTATTCCTTAGGCTATTAGTTAGTAAAGTATTAGTACTTAGTAAGAGTTAGTTAACTAGGGTTTACATAGTGGAACTCCTGGAGCAGTTTAGGAGGGCTTATGTTTTGAGAATGTTTATTTGTACTGTAACTTAATAACTATTTATGCTGTAAAATCCATAACCCTACACATAACCTTAACCCTAAGCGCGCGCAACCACACACATTCAGCACCGGTCAGCCTCGGTCGCAACAACTGCAACTAACCTATTCAATTAAGAGAGGCTCAGGGTTCACCCACAGGTCGGCTTCAATTAGATCCAACTAGGCATCGTCAACTTCTTCAGCATCGGTCGCATCGACGGCGGCATCGGGGCCTGCATTGCGGAGGGGGTCGCGGAGGGTTTACGCATCTCGCGCGGGGGCCTTCTCAGCCATATACGCACCAAATTAGCCCGGGGAAATGTGCGCGCAGCCCTTACGTACCTTAGCGACGATGAATTTCGCAAGGCGGTGTCAATTAAGGTGGTAGTGCGGAAGAGAAGTCGCCTGCAAAAGATGCGCTTTCAATTAACATTGGGCTTTGTGGTGTAGTTGCGCGCGCTCAGGGTTAGGTTTATATATAGGGCTGTGGATTTCACAGTACAAATAGTCATTAGGTTACAGTACAAATAAACATTCTTTATGTTTTTTACTAGCTCCTAGGAATTACTTTCTTCTCTGTAATCCTTCCACTTAACGAAATACTAAATTAACTGTCCTTTCTTACAGGAATCTAATATTCTTTCAACTTTATATTCTTCTTATTCTTCAGCTTTAGCCTTAGCTTACTGGTTAAAAGGTATGTTTTTAGGTACTAGTTCCAATATCAAAATGTAGAACACTCTTAACTAAAAGTGTATTAAATAGGGTAAGTCAAGTTTAAAATTTGTACTAGCTACCTTTCTGGCGATCCTAAAGGGGCTGTATTTTTTAAAGTTAAGCTTAGAACTAGACCTTTTTAAAAGCAAATTTCAGGCTAAAAGGTAAACGTAGTCTCCTTCCTAAAAAGTCGTCTTAACTCTATTATCGTTATAGTATACTCCTTTCATAAGGGTTAGTCCTTTAACATGTTTTCTATTATAGTACTTTTACATTTATTCTCTAGTAAATTTAAGTTTAGCCTTTAGTTCCTTATAAAGTTGCTGCATTTACTTAACCTAGGTAGCTGCTGTAGGGACTAGTCCTTATAAAGGTAGTCCTTAGTAGAGGTCTAGCTTACAACTATATAAGGTAAAGTAGGGTAAAACTTTTATCAACTCTATTAGAATAGTATTATAAGCTACCTAGGCTAGTAGAAGGAGTTCTACCCAATTGTCCTAGTTAAAGTTAACAAAGGCTTAAAAGTAGGATTTCAATGTTTGGTTTATCTACTCCATTTATCTATCTAAAGGTAGTTTTTTACTATTAATAACTTACTTTTAACACTAGTATACTTTATTACGGTTTACTAGAACTTTAACATCAGGAGCTTATCCCTATTTAATATGATATTGTTAAGTTACAGATAGTTAGTAATAATGTTTCGTTTAAAAAGAAACGTAAGCTATTCTGTAGATATTATTAAGTTAGCTAAGAGGAAGTAGGTATACTTTATCAGTTTGTTAATAATAATAAAAAGTCAGTTATACGTTACTCCTATAGCTGGATTAGTAGATTTTGAAATACTAATAATAAAGTTTAGAGACACTGAAGTCTACAGGGTTTTAGTAATCTATAAGGTTTATATTATTGATTTTATTTTCACGTACAGAGGTTACAGTTGTTAAGAACTTCTTTAACAATCTTTTTCATACCTAAGAAGGTATATCTTTGTTAAACTTAGGCTAAGGTTTTAGTTTGGCCTATATATTCTCCTATATAAGATTTGTATTCTGATTAAATATATTCTTTTCGTTTTTCTAGTTTATAAATATAGGGTTTCTCCTTATACTAAAGTTATATATTCTATTCTTCTCCTTAGGTACTAACTCCTTTAGAAACGGCTTTATTAGGGAGGATTTCTTTAGTTAATTAGTAATTAGGCTATTACCACTTAACTTAGCATTCTTATAATACTGTATTCCAGATCTATATTATATCTTTTAAAGTCTAGTCTTTAGTGATTCGACGGCCATGGCGACACGAGTAACACGGACTGGGGGTATTTCTTCGTCGAGATGGCGAGGACCGTCACCGACACTTCAGTTCCAGTGACGCCGGATATCCAGCCCGGCGTTGCCGCCATCGCCGCTTCCCGCTTCAGCCACGCCGAGGGACAGCTCGATGGTGATGGTTCTGCCAACAAGACAATGGTCATGGCCGCGATGCACGGCTTCGCCATGGCCGTTGCTTTCCTTCTCCTCTTCCCGGCGGGAGCAGCGGCCATGGCGTCGCGACACGTCGGGGCGTTTCGCCACCACTGGATTTTACAAGTTGCTGGGATGGTTTGTGTCGGCGTCGGTGCCGTGCTGGGCTTCGTGATGCGTCCGTCCCTGGGGACTACCCACCAGCGCCTCGGGCTAGCTACCGTCGGCGCGGTCGGCTTACAGGCCGTCTTGGGAGTTTGGCACCACGTGCAATACGTCCGGTCCCCGAGACGGACTTGGATGGCTCGCCTCCACGTCCCTCTCGGCAAGACCATCCTGCTCGCCGGCTACGCGGCCGTCCTGACGGGGTTGGCTCTCCACCACGTGCCCGTCTTCGACTTCGTCGTGGTGGCCATACTGGTGGCAGGCGAGGTCCTCTGGTTGGCCATCGCAGCGGCGCGAACGGCCTTCACTCGGACCGACAACAAGTTGCCTTGGCAAGCGGCGGCGGCGGCGGCGGCACAGAAGGACACCCCCGCCCACAGCAGTGAGGCATACCAATTGCTAAAAGGGGAGGAGGGTGAGGGGGAGGCGTAGCTCAGTAAGGTATCTTTGTTGGGACGGGATTTTTAAATGCATGATCTAGATAGGAAGGCTAGGTTAGGTACAAGAACAAAAAAAGAATGAATAATAGAAGGTAACCGCCGAAAGTGCATGGTTTGATGGTTTGCTGCAAGTCGGTTCTGTGTCACCCGACAGACGGCTGTGTTACCACACTTTTTCTTACAGTATTACCCAACAGACGAAGGATTGACAGTGACGGCTTGAGGCGCGGGGGTGACCGTGGGTGCATGGGGTCCCGCGGCAGGTCTTGTTTCATCACCATCAATTTAAGCTAAGGTACCAGGTAAAGAGGCATGCTTGCATTGTTGCATCAAGGTAGACGAGGTGAGCCGAGCTGCGGCACAGCAAGGTGTGTTTGCCCAGAGAAATACCCGCTCCAGACAGACAGACCTTTTGCTGTTCCCGGCCACCTGCGCCCATCCATCCAGTCAATCCAGACCTTCTACCAGTCCATCCTGCCTGACAAGACAAGACGCTGCAGTGCTCGGGTTACTCAACTAAGGTGCCTGCCTGCCTGCCTATCCCGGAACTCACCTCACATTTTTTTTTTTTTTTTTTTTTTTTACCTCCATGACGATAGAGGAAAATCAATTGATCCCATTTTAGTTTTGGTTTGGTTTGGTTTGGCTTTGGATCTGACCTCAGCTGTCATGTGGTTGTGGTCTCGTCTTCCCCCCCTATGCCTCCTACCCCGGGATGGTCTGCCTGCCCGGGGACGTCTGTCTAACGATGACCGCGTCGAAGCGCTGCTGCAGGGGCTGCTCAACTTTGGCCCGGCAGCGTGGCTGCTCCTTGCCGCACCGGTCAGGATTGCCCAGCTGCGCCGAGCCAAGCTCGTCGTCCTCCCCAATCGCCGGGGATTCGTCAAATCAGTCTGTCTCTTCCTTACATACCTAACCTGACCTACCTTCCTATTGGGTCCCTGTTACTACGAATAAGCCCCACGCCACTGACATGCATTTTTTGATCCTAGGTCGCCGCACTCGTTCTGTTCGGGACCCAGGTTGCCGGTCTTGCAGCCGCAGTTCAGACGCGTAGAGCAGATACTGTGGCTGCCCAAGTTCTGTCCGTCGCCGCCGCCGCCGCCGTGTGCGTGCTCTCGCCGCTCGAGCACGGCCGCAATGTGGCCCCCTCGGCCCTGCTGACAGGGTACCTGGCACTGGCCCTCCTAAGCGATGCCGTGCGGGCCGGTCTGCTCCTCGTTGCCTGGAACCTGTGCTGGCCCGGATCACGGTGGAGCTCATGGGCCGTAGTCGCGGCGCCGGCTGCCCGGCTCGGCCTCTATTTGCTCGAAGCCCGGACTAAGCGGTCCATCCTCCGCGAGCCGTGGGCGAGAACCCTCCCGCCTGAAGACACGGCGGGGTACTTTGGTGTTGCCTTCTTCTGGTGGGTCAATACCGTGCTCAGGAAAGGCTATGCCACGGTATTTTCCCTCGCAGACATGCCTCCGCTAGGCCCCTCGATGGATGTCGTCTTGGTCCGCGAAGCCATGCTCAAGGAGTGGGATAGGCGGGGTGACTTTCCTTTTTTTTTTTTTTCTCCTCTCATACTCCGTATACTTGGTAGGGTAAGATTGGATTTGGCTAATATCAGGAATTTGATGCGACAGAAAGACCAGAGGGCAGGTATGCTCTGCTGAAAGTGCAGCTGCGGTGTCTCTGGCGGGCACACGCCTCCGTCGTTCCACCCCGCTTGGTATTCGTCGTCCTGAGCTGCAGCCAGCCGGCGCTCGTCAGTCGGGCCATCACTTTTGTGGGCGCCGATCTACCGCCGCTGGAGAACCGGGCCGAGGCATTTCGGTTGCTGGTCATGGCCCTGGTCATCTACGCTGGCATGGCGGTATGTATTTTCCAAACCTTGCCCCTACCCAGACACCGATATCCTAACCTATCTTTCATTGTTGGTGTAGGTAGCCAATGGTATGTACCAGCGGCGTCTCGTGCGGCTCAACTGCCTTGGCCGCATGGGGCTGGTTGGGCTTCTCCACCGCCAGTGTCTGACGATGCGAGACTCGGACGCCGACGGATCCGGAGCCGTGACGCTCGCCAACAGCGATGCTGAGGACGTGGCCAAGTCGGGCGAGCTGGTCCACGATCTGTGGTCCAAGACGCTGGAGCTGGCAGTAGGAATGTATCTCCTCGCCCGCCAGGTCGGATGGGTGTGCGTGCTGCCGCTGCTCGTCGTGATCGCCGTCTCCCGCGCCGTCGAGAAAATCACAGACAACGTAGCAGAGCGTCAGATGGATTTCACCCAGGCCACCCAGGAGCGTGTGTCGTTGACCAGAGCCGTGCTCGACGCCGTCAAGACCGTCAGGATGATGGGCGCCGTCGACCGTATCCATGCCAAGATCCGTGATGCTAGGGATAGAGAGATGGGAGCCTACGTCCGCTTCTACCGTCTGATGGTGGCCTTTTTTGTGAGCTGTAAGTTTCCCCTTCTCTCTCCCTTTTATCTTTCCTCCTAATACGTTGTAGCCGTCGCCCTACACCTTTTCAGCCCTGCCTTCACCCTCATCGTGTACGCAGTACAGGCGCAGATACGTGGCAAGCAGGCTCTCGACGTCGAGACCGTCTTCACCGCCCTGACCATCATCGACATTGTGTGCACGCCCGCCAACACGCTGCTGGGCGTGATTCCCGAAGCCGCCTCCCTGCTGGCCGCCCTTGACCGCCTCCAGAAATACCTGCTCCTCCCGGACCGGGAGGATAAGCGCCTCTCTTTAGATTCTGGTTACGCCAGCAGCGACATCGCCGTGAGAATCGATGGCGCCACTGTCCGTCCGGCCCCAACGGCCGACCCCGTCCTCAAAAACATCACGGCGTCCCTACCCAGGGGCCGGCTCGTCGTAGTCTCGGGCGCCGTCGGCACGGGAAAGACTACCCTCGCCCGCGCTCTGTTGGGTGACGTCCCCCCCGATGAGGGCGAGATCCGGTCTGCTTTCACCAAAGAAGGGAGAGGAGTGGCGTATTGCGCTCAGACGGCGTGGTTGCCCAACGGCACCATCAGAGATGCCATCTGCGGTCCGTTGCTGGACGAGGACGGGAATGGCGGGGTGGATGAGGTGTGGTATCGACGGGTGCTGCACGCGTGCGATCTCGAGCAGGACCTCGACCAGATGCCCCTTCGAGACGCAACAGTGGTGGGAAGTCGCGGCACTGCCCTGTCAGGGGGCCAAAAGCAGCGAGTGGTGAGGTTTTTTTGGTTTTTGTTTTCCAACACAAATGATTTCATGTCGGTGCGGTTGCTAATATGAAGCAAAGGCACTCGCTCGTGCCGTCTACGCCCGCCCCGGCCTGGCAATCCTCGACGACGTGCTTTCCGCGCTGGATGCAACAACGGAACAACACGTTGTCGATAACCTCCTCGGACCAAAGGGTCTGTTTCGAGAGCTAGGCACAACGGTTCTGCTCATCACGCATGCGAGTACGTACCCCTTTTCTTTTCGTGACAAACACTTGACCTGTGCAAGGCATGTGGCTAACGCCTAGTGCAGTCCAACACCTCCCCCTAGCCGACCACATTATCGTTCTCGACGAAAATGGCAGCGTCGCCGAGCAGGGGAGCTGGGAGGATCTGCGCGCTCGGGCGGGATACATCAGCACCGTCGTCCTCAAGGAGCCCCCATCCGGCGAGCGCAGCAAAAAATTACAGAACGGAACCGACGCAGCCGACCAAGATGAAAACGAAGATGCCAAAGACGAGGAAAGTCCCTCCTCCCCGGAAACAGAGAGAATGCTGGACATGGCTCGCAAGACAGGCGACATCACGCTGTACAGCTACTACTTCCGCGCCGTCGGGCCCGGGCGGCTTTTCCTCCTCACTTTCTCGCTCCTGGTATACTCTGCGCTGGCCGGGCTGATCCCCGTGTGGCTGCGGCGTCTGGCCGAGAGCGGGGGCGAGCGCATGTGGTTCTACACGGGTGTCTACTTCGCCCTCACGACCGGCACCTTTTTGTCGGTCGCCATCGCCGTCGGCACCATCTTCCTGATCATCGCACCCAGCGCCGGCACCGTCCTGCACACGCAGCTCCTCGACGCCGTGCTCCGCTTAGCTCCCCAGACATACTTCTCCACCACGCCGACCGCGGCGACGCTCAGCCGCTTCGGCCCCGACATGGGCATGCTGGACCGCTCGCTGCCGTTTGCGCTCTTCCAGGCCCTGCAGGCCCTATTCCGCGTGCTCACCCAAGCCGTACTCCTCGTTGCCGTGCAGCCTCTTCTCGCCGCGGCACTCCCCGTCGCCGCCGCCTTCGTTTTCGTCATCCAGAAACTATACCTCGCCACATCGCGACAGCTCCGTCTCCTCGACCTCGAAACCCGCTCTCTCGTCAGCGCCAGCTTCCTCGAGACAGCCGACGGGGCCGCGACGGTGCGGGCGTTTGGGCCGCGGTGGGCCGCCGCATCTGCGAAACAGAACGCCGGAGCCGTCGACTCGGCGCTGCGGCCCGAGTATCTCCTCGCGGGGATCCAGCAGTGGCTCGACGTGGTTCTGGATCTCATGGTCCCCGGCTTGGCCGTCGCCGTCATCGGCCTCGCTGCCGCTGTCAAGGAATCCACCCAGCCGGGCCAACTCGCCATCGCCCTCACTGTCGTTCTCAATGCGAATACTTACCTTCTCCGCCTCGTCTCCGCCTGGACCCGTCTCGAGACTGCGTTGGGTGCAATCTCGCGCCTGCGTGCGTTTCGTCTTTCTGTTGCTCAGAACATGAACCTAAACCCAACCCTAAGCCTGAACTGGGAAGAGGGGGAAGAAGAGACGACGTATATACCGCCGGAGGGGTGGCCTATCCACGGGGACGTGGTATTCTCGCGATTCAGCGCCGCGTACGTCCCCGAAACGCTTGCCCTCAACGACATCAGCGTGGCCATCCCCGCGGGCGCGAGGGTCGGTATCGTGGGCCGCACGGGAAGCGGAAAGACTTCCCTGGTGCTGAGCCTGCTGCGACTGATCGAGCCAGCCGTTCCCCCTGTTCCAGGAGCTCAGGAAGAGGGAGCGGTGAGCATCGATGGGGTTGATATCTTTCGAATCCCCCGCGAAACGCTCCGCGCTCGCCTCATTGCCGTCCCGCAGGACCTGATGGTGCTGGCCACAGACACGGTGCGCGAGAGCCTGGCTGTTGTTCTGCCTCTACCCGTCTCCCGGGAGGATAACAAAATTGTTGGAGATGCGGATGTGAATAGAGATAAGGACATGGTTGAAGCCTTGCAGCGGGTTGGGCTATGGAGCATCATGCAGGCGCGGGCCTCATCCCTCCCTCGAGAGGAAGAGGAAGGGGAGGAAGAAAACAGCAAAAAGGATGTGTTAGATATCAGCATGGGAACGCTCGCCCTATCGCACGGCCAGCAGCAGCTTTTCGCGCTGGCGCGGGCCGTGCTGATGCGCAGGGTAGGCGGGCGGGGACGGCTTGTTCTCCTAGACGAGGCGACGAGCAGCGTCGACGCCGCCACCGACAAGGTCATGCAGAGCGTGGTGCGGGAGGAATTTGCCGGGTACACGGTCCTCACCATCGCCCACAGGCTGGATACGGTAATGGGGAGCGATTTAGTCCTGGTCATGGATGGGGGGAGGCTAGTCGAGGTCGGGAAGCCGGGGGACCTTGCGGGCAAAAAGGGGGGGCGGTTTAGAGAGCTTCTGAGAGGAGGGGTGTGGGAGGATGGGAAGCGGTAGAAAAGGTAGGCGTGAATAAGAGAAAAACAGATCGAGTGCAGTAGGGAGCTCCCCGCGGGGGCCCCGCCACCGGAGGCGCCACCGGGGGCAAAAAAAGAAAAAAAAAAAGACAGGGTAGATCTAGAAAGAGCCAAGACATTTCTTGTTTCGATTGAGACTTTACACAGCTGTGTACACCCACCGTGGCACAACATGCAGCCAACAGCTTTTCGATTGGGCAGAAACCGCATTTGCTGATCTGCTTCGAGCCAATGGCATCTGCGAGCTCCCAATATTAGTCTCGGGATTGTATGTACGCTTTCGGCGGTTATCAGCATATTTTCTGCATCGACGTGTGCGTGCAGGGAGCCTTGGGGGTTTTGCCGTCTCCAACTTCGCATTCCAACTGAAGGCATCATGATCTTAGCCATCCTCGCTTCGATTGTGTCTCTGGTCGGGTCCAGCCCCGTGCCTGAGACGGTGACCGTGTCTGGCCCCGGGGTGTCAGACCAAGGCTGCCAGAATCTAGTGTGCTTCCCGGCCAAGGTAATGGACATTGTCGTCTTCTTTCTGGTCAACTTTAGTAACGATACGTATATTTAATTAACAGAGCTAGCTACGTCAGTTTAGTATGTTAAACTTTATATTTCTAATAGTAATAAAGACTTAAGGTCAAGGCTTAAATCGGTATGAAATCCGAGGCGGGAAGCGTGGAGAGACTTTGAAAGCGGTAAACTAGAAAACGGTGAGCCGAATAGTTCGGGCAAGCGGTAAGTTAAGAAAACAGCAAGCTGTACATTTTAAGCAAGCAGTAAGCTAAAAAACGGTAAATTACAGCAAACGGAAAAACAGTAAGCTATATAAGTTAGGCAAGCAGTATGCTCTTAAGTAATAAGAAGAATTTACCCGGTTACTTTAAAGTAAAGCCTAGATTATAGCCCTTACTTTACCTTAAGCCGATTTCTTAGCTTAAAACGGGTGAATTGGACCGTGACAATTTTAGGTCTTCTAAACTTATAATAGTGGCTAGAAACTATTACGACCTGCACCTGATATAGGCCTTGAGAGGACTGGCGCGAGTTAAGACAGAACGTATGGCAGGACACTAACAGGTAGGGGGCGTTCTGAAGATGGCTTGTTAAGCTAGCATTCTTAGACGGGGGTTCAATGTCACTGTAGGTCGTTGTCACTATAATGTATAGAGGTCAGTCTAAACAGTAGGACATAAATGAATAATTAAATATTAGTGTGAGGAACCAGAGTCCCTTACAGTGGTTATAGGTATAATTATAGCTATTTATACTAGCTAACTAAAAGGTATTTTATACCTTGCTTGTGGTGTTATAAGTGCTTATTTAATAAGCACTTTACAGCGCGTGAGCGTTTTGCTTACGAGGCTTCTCCTGCTTATGGTGCGAGCACTTGGTATGCTGTAAGCACCACCTTATTAGTTGTAAGGGCTTTAAGTCTTTGCACCCCTAGCCTAGTGTGCAGTACTGTACGTACTGTCTTCCTGTATTATTCCTTCTGCAGGGGATTTGTCAGGCCGCTTTAGTTTAAGTGATAGCTTACAGGGTTGTTATATAATTCCCCCTCTTTAACGTTCTTTTTCTATAAAGAACTTAAGAGGTAAGTTTCTCTTTTTTTACCACTTTACTATATAATAAGTGTCCGGCTCTTAAATCTTAAAGTGGGAATAGGGTAGAAGTATTAACTGCCATTTAAACCTTACAGGTTACATGTATGTATTTAATGGTGAAATGTCCCCTTATTCTTTTTATAAGTCTGCTAATCCCTTACTTACCTGTTAGGTCTTAAACCGATCTAACAGTTATAACTACTGCTTGGAGAGGTATCAGCCTTCCCAGTGTGACGCTTTTAGTGTTAGTAAGGCGAAGTTAAAAGCTCTTCTTATGAAGAAGCGGGACCTTGATTTGCAAGTTAAGTTTACCGTTTAGCAGCTTTATAAAGCTACTGCTAAGCTTTAAGAGGTGTTAGTGTATCTAGCACGTCTTTATAAATAACGGTCCCGTCTTAAGGACCGGGCTGTAAAGGCATTTAGCTATAAAGTGGAACTGCTGGAGTTCCAGGAAGGGGAGGAGGTTAGGCTGGATGCTCCTTTTAAAGACGTGGAGTTTTTTAACTAAGGGAACTTCCTAGCCAGGTCTTTATAGCGTATAGTCACTTTATAACTTAGTTTGTTACTTCCTTTCTTTAATAAATGAAATGGCTTTTTAACATAATAGTAACACGTTTATGTTTCGCTTCTTGGTATAATATGCTATAATGCGTTATATTAAGATTTTATTAGTAAAAGGTTATGGGTTTAACTCCTATAAGAGTCCTTTGTGGTATAGATTGTAATCTAAGGACCGTAAGCTATACTGTAACTTTTTCATTTTTACTAACACTGACTGGTTTTTATCGTGTACTAATCTCTGTTCTTAACAGACACTTATCACGTAGATATGCTTTTCTGCCGCGCATTATTATATAACTGGTTTAGGAGACCTTAAAGCATACTAACTTGCTTTTTGCCCTTCTAACTCCTTCCTTAAACCTGTAGTGGAGTATAAGTCCTTTAGCTCCCGGGGATAAGTTGTCCCGTAGGCTGTCGATCTGTAACTCTGGTTCTCCATACTGCCACGTGTATGATTTATGGAGCTTACCGGCTTTAAAGGCCTAGCCTCCTTGTTAGGTCTAAGGTCCTTATAACCTATGGTTAAGGGTTCTAATAAATGTCCTTCTATACTTATTAAGGAGTTTCCTGCCGCTTCTTAAGCTTTATATCCCATAATAGTCTTACTCTTTAATTTAGTAAGTTAGATGTTAGATCTTATCTTTTTTTTAGTTTTTATTATTAGTTTTAATTAGTCTGGATTCTTTTAGTGGGATTCTATAATTAGGTTTAGGCACTTAAGGTTTTTAACAGGCTTTTATAAGTTGCTTTTAAGGCTGTAATCTAACCACTTAATAAGATATTTGAATGTATTCTCTCTCTTTTATAAATCCATAACTTCCTTAACGTTATACTTATCTTTATTAACGTTGATTTTAATCTTCTTTTTAAAGGAACTCTCTTTAAGGCAGGTTTTAAAAGTGAGATGTGAAAAACCTTAATCTGCACCTTTATACTGGTAAGTAAGTTTAATTTATAATTAAAGGTGGTGACTTTTTTCTTAATCTAGAACAGCCCGTACCTCTTAAAGTTAAGCTTTTTACTAAGTTGTTTTAAATGTAAGTTTTGTGAAAAAGGTAGATGTAATCCCCCTTTTAGAGAGTTAGTCCTTTAACTCATTTATTATTATAATAAAGTCCTTCTTTAAGTGTTAATTATTTAATTTAATACTTATTAGTAAATCTTTTTATTTGTTTACGTGTAAATTTAAGCTTAGCTTATAGGTGGTTATACAGCTCCTGTATCTAGTCTGCGTAAACTGCAGCTTAGGGGGCGCTGGTTAGCGGGCCTTAGTGGAGTTTAAGCTCCTTATTATAGTTAGTGAAGAATAGTGACATACCTGTTAACTTAATTAATATTATGTTATAAGCTATCTGTGCTGTTAATAACAGTTTAAGTTAATTATCTTATTTAAAGTTAACGTAAGCTTAGAGATATATTATAAGTATTTAATTAACTTATTCTGTCTGGCCGTTTATCTGTAGGTGGAAAGCTGTTAAAAGTTTACTCTTTATACCTATCCTTTACATTAGCCTTTATTAGAACTTTAACACGATTAGCTTATCTTAATCCGTGACGATATTATCTAGTTAGAGATGTTATAAGATTACCTCTTTTTTAAAGATATAAGTAAGTTACTTTACTATTATGTCCTTTAAGGTTAGTAGAAAGTAAGCTTATTTTATTAATCTGTTAACTATTATTAAGATCTGGTTATAAGTAACTGTTGGGTTTTTACAACCCTAACCCGGCCAGTGTGGTTAGAACAGTGTGGCTGGATCCACGCAGCCGCTCCGCGGCTGCATCCGTGGATCTGCACAGCCAAGAACGCCAGACTCCACTGCCAACC
>Ga0247780_1001229_pt1 | contig 16765 bp, 19 predicted proteins | sample UWRJL079202R5_FD_179927 | JGI IMG/M metagenome (GOLD analysis project Ga0247780, IMG submission 179927) | Plant litter microbial communities from Arlington Agricultural Research Station in Wisconsin, United States - UWRJ-L079-202R-5 | ecosystem: Environmental > Terrestrial > Plant litter >... | reverse complement strand
ACTTCAAAAAAAAGCGAAACTCTCGGAATAAACTAACGAGCCAGACCCCCTCCCCCCACAACCCCCCTCCCCGCCACCGGGCCTCACCCCCCACCAGATGCGGCCTGTGCAGGACCTCGTGCACAACCCGCGATCGGGCATCGTGCTCGTCAACGGCTGCGGGGATCGCGCCGGGGCGATCTCGCCGGTCTCGTGCGTCGTGGTGAACCTAGCGCACGGTCTCTGCCGGCAGGGGACGCCGGTGTTGGTCTTCTTCTGCGGCCTGCACACCGGCGACGAGCTGAGAGGCCCGGGGGGCTTGCTGAGATACTTGGTGGCGCAGCTGGTGGTAGTGCTGTTGGACAAGGGGTGGATGGAGGAAGGGGAGTGTGTGGGTGGTAGGATGGAGGACCTGGGGGGCCTGTTCGGACGGTTGATGGAACTGGTGCCTGAGGGGAGGGTGTGTGGTGTTTGGTGGACGGGGCTGGGTACGTGGAGGGAGGGGAGTGGCAGCGAGACTGGGAGAGGGTTGTGGAGGTGCTTGGGAGGGTTGTGAGGGAGGGAGGACGGAGTTGGTTCAAGCTGCTGATCACGAGTGCGGGGTTGAGTCGCGGGCTGGGGAATATTGAACATCAGAGGGTGAATTTGAGGGGAGGTCAGATGGGATAGTACCTAATCTATGTTCTAAATGTTGTTTTACCGCATAGAGTGTAATGAGGTGCACAAGATCCTTCGGTCGGAAATCCGAGTCCTAGCAATACACTACCAACGCAACAATATTCTCGACGAAACGTCAGGAATCATTGTAAAGCTTGGGGGCTGCCTTCGGCCCAAGGTGACGAATTGGCTCCTCCTTGACATCAAAAAGGTCGTGGCTGCGACGCGTCGGGAGGCGCGTTTTCCCCTGGCCGCAAACAACGCAATTTCCGGAGCTGAGATGGCGCTGCGCCTTTTGCTTTCTTGAATCTGGCGCTAGCGAATCGGACTTTGCGGGCTGAACAGCCTTTTGTTCCAGATCGGGGATGGGCAAGAGGCTTGTAGGCGCCCTTCTCGACATGGGTCATCCATTTCGACGAGAACGCGCTGAATCCCGGTTTGTCGCCAGCGTTTCTGCAACAAACCAACCAACCCCCCCCAAGTAGGTGTGCTGTGTCGAGAGTGCGTTGAGAATGGATCCGATATCATGCGCGGCCGGCGCAGCATCCCTCGTCGTGTCGGTGGCCACGGTAGGCTCCTTGTTCAACTCCTCACAACAAAAAGACAAACGCTGACTGGTTCAGGTCTCGACCACCTTGTACAAACTTTCTCGCGCAATCGGTGGGGTCGGCACCAGGATCAGCAAGCTGTCGGGCGAGGTGAAGCGGCTCGATGGCTTCCTCAGATCGGTTGAAACCGCCATCAGCAATTGTCGCAAGGGTCCGTTGACACTTGCGCATGTTGATGGGGGCATGTGGGCGCTAATCGACTGCGCGCTGGGCGATTGCAATGTGGCAGTGGAAGAACTGAGGGCCCTCGTCGTCAAAATCGCCGGAGAAGACGGTGTTTTCAGCGAGAATCAAATCAAGGCGGCCCACAAGGCGCGTCTATGCTATCGGTTTATCGCCAATCGGGACGGGGTACTCGGTCTCACTCAAAAGATATACCAGTCAAATTGCTCCATGCAGACCGCCTTGGCCGTTCTCAATGTGTAAGCTGTCCAGTTAACTCCAGGATACCTACCACAAATCCCTTGGCTCGCCCCGCTGACCGACCTTACTCTAGCTCTCTCACGTTCCGCACTCGTGAAACTCAAGATTTGCTATTTAGTCAACTGCAGAAGCTCCAGGAAGCTGTGAATCGGTCCATGCAAGCTTCCGCTCGCCAGAGCGATAGGCAGTCGGCGAATCTTGGACATCTCGCCCTGACAGCCCAGAGGTTTTATAACGCCGCGAGCTCAACGGCAGGCACCCAAGTGGGCGGGAGCGAAGCCGCATCGGTACTCGCCTCGAGAAGGCGGGAGAGCATCGGAATTTGGAGAGATGGGCTTCCCCCGGTACAGGAATCACCAGAAGCCGCCCCCTCGGATGACGCGTCAACGATGCGGACGGATGCCGACGAAGAATCAGATGTCGAGCTCGACGTCCTTCGCAACCTCGAGGTGCTCGCCCATGCGAATTTTGTTGCCAGGGACTACTCAGCAGCTGAGCGGTGCCTCCAGAAGGTGCTCAACCGGGCTACGTCGGGTAACAGAGATCTTGGCCTGCTTAAGACCCAGCTTGCTTTTTGCTGTTGCCTCCAAGGACGTTGGGAGCAAGCCACCACGACTATGGACCCCCTACCAGAGACAGATTCAGGCCCAGCATTCCTCCCGGCGCTCCACATCCTCCAAGCCGTATCAATGGTGCACCTGAGGCAGCAGCGCCTGGACGATGCTGAAGCCACATGCATGGTGGTAGTCAACGGCAAAAAAAGCGCACTGGGGAAGGAGCACGATGGCTATTATGAATCTCTGTCCATTCTGTCCGCGATATGGCGCAGGAGGGGCGATTTGATGGTATCTGAAGCGGTGTGTCTCAACATTCCGCGAGACTGGCGTCCCCCCCTAGACATCACTGAGTTGTCGCCTCGGCGGTATATTCTCCGACACAGAACAGTCTTGGATTCCGTCTTCCCCGACAGAGCCACTGGGAATTATCCCCCACTCCCCGCTCTCTCAGCCACCTTAGGATCGGTGAGGCTCGCCTCCGCTCCAGCAAGCGGTGCATCAAGACACAGGTTGCAATTTCTACCATCGCGGCAAGAAAACTGGTCGGAGAATCACCCTACCCAGCAGGTAACCGGTTCTCGGCTGAACGCGGGGATCCACCTGGCGACCACAGTAATACCGACGACCAAAGCGAGGCTAGATGACGACGGGGAGAACATCACGCCTTGCAAGGTGCTTGAGTTGCCTATTGCTCGACCTAGGGCGTCAGCGCCCGGTGCACAGAGATCCTCCCTAAGGCTCCCTCTTCAGCCCCTTCCAGCATCCCCATTGAATCTATCAGGCCCAACCCAGCAGCGGAACGTGTTGGGATATGAACTTCCAGCTTTGGCAGAAAATAGGCTTCGGACAAGCCGATCCGGTTACCTTGTTGAGAGCCAGGCGTTAGCCCTCCGACACGAACTGCGCAAGATGCGGTCCGCTAACTTTGGGTATTCCACATCTCCTAACCATTAGCGTCGATACGTCGCTGTCCAAGCCGCAGTGAGTTCTAAGTTATCTAGCATCTACTCTCAGATAGCAATTTGTCTGGGGGGATCCTACCCGCACCAAACCCGCTCTGATCATACGGTCACCAAATTCAGGTTAATTACAAAGGATCTCTACGATGCTAAACCTTTGTCTCTCTAAAAATCTATAGAGTCGAGAAACAAATAAATGACTACGTGCCAAGGCTGGCGTGTGACCTTGATGCCTAAGCAAGAACCTCCCCTTCCAACTACCCCAACTCAGCGACCGGGTGAATTGTCGCGTCGACCACGGTTGTCACTTTTGTGATGGCGATGGCGGACACGGCCGTGCACGATCATGTCAAGTTTCCATGTGGCAGCGGCCCCGGCCACATGTACTTTACCAACTACTATCCGCCCAGCAAGATCCCTATGGTCGACATGGAGCTTGGCCCTCTGAACACCCGCGGCTGGGTTTTCCAGGAGCGTGTTCTCTCCCGGCGTATCCTACACTCCATGCCAGCCCAGCTCTACTGGGAGTGTCTCGACGGTATTACCTCCCAGTCGGGCCTGCCCAGTGACTGTGATGCCATCCGCAGCTGGCACAGGAGCCTGGAGCTATCATTGCGAGACATTCGGGGAAGTTTGGCCACGACCCATGTCCACCCGGCACACCCGCTTCAGCTAGACAGCACGGGCCCTAGACAGGGCTTCAAGCACGGCCTCGGACATCTTCACTTCCACCGCGCCTAGGAGCAGGCCTTGTGCTACTACTCGACCCGTGCCCTGAACTTTCCAAGCGACAGACTCGTGGCCCTCCATGGTATTGTGGAACGGCTACGAAAGAGAACTGGCTTCGGCTGTGTCCTCGGACAATGGAGCGACTCTACACTATGTTTCATCAAAAGCTTGGCCTGGGCAGTGGCAGGGTCCCCAGGCCCTCCTTGTCCTGCCCCCTCCTGGTCATGGCTGGGCCGCCCTATTTACTACCCGCAAGACTGTTACTGGTCGTCATGGATGCACGTGGAGGCGCCTTTTGGGATGCGTTTAGATCCACCAGGGCTCAAGCCCAACGGGGAGCCGTGTACACCGAAATCCAACGCCAAGGGACTGTCCCTTACAGTCTCGGGACTGCTTAACTCTGCTACTAAAGGCGCCCCCCTGGAGGACCCCTACGACAATCCCAACGACTACAAGTTCTCGGTGCGGGTTGGCATGATTGGCGACTATGACCGAGCCTTTACCCTCGTGGCAAACGGCGTTCTCGGCTGGATCCGCTTCGATTCCGGTAGGCAACCTGACTCGTTCTGCTGCTGCCCCATGTATGTGTCGCCAACGGGCATAACAAATATGGTTTTGGAGAGACACGGTAATGGAGAGTTCTAGCGAATTGGGATTGCTATCGTCTGCGGATGGCAGCGGGGCAACGAGGAGCTGGACAGGGACGCTGTCGCTTCGTGGCTCAATTCAAGTTCCCCGAGAACTGTGTTTGAGGTGGTTTGAGCTGATGGAAGATCACTACAATGGCCCGGGCCTGTCCAGTTGAGAAGATCACCACCATCCATCAGGTTGTCGGCTGAGTCAGCAATAAGCATTACCAAGAAGCGTGATGCGTCGTGGTCGCGGTTCAGGCATCCTAAGATAGTGATTCGGCGCTCAAAAAGCCTGAGCTTATTATTGCTGATGGTAGGAAGCTCGCCTAGCTCCCGATGATAGCGAAGTTCACTGGGTCCGCTGGTGGGTTCTGACTGATTGATGTTGGGGACTAAAAAGCTGATGGTGTGCTGATAACCGCAAATAGTCGCTGAGCCCAGTCGCGGGGTTGTGCTTGAAAACATCATCGTCGGCTGTGCATTATTGTCGGCAAAGAACGGGAATAACAGTTCAGCTGCTTCCGTCTCATTGAGGCTAATGCCAGCAGGATGATCAACATTTTGGATAGCTAACTCCCTAACATGGATTTAGACGAATGCGAGCCAGTCTCGTGGATGGGTGCCCTAGAAGAGGGTTAGTAGCCATGTACAAGGAAAAGAAAAGAAAAGAGTCGACAAAAACACAGAAAAGAAGCCAAAGATTTGATACCTGTGGTGGTAATGAGGGACTTGGGCGACTCCTACCAGAAAGATCCGGGATTACGCAGATGTCGCAGCTAGTCCGCGTTGAGCATCTTAGCCAGCTGTAGGATACGCGCGTCCGTGTCAAGAAACAGCCCACCGGTCGGGAAACCAAAGAGGGGGAATCTAGCCAAGCCGAGCTGCGGCTGACCGGGCTGACAGAGCTCCTTGTACCAGGTACCGGAAAGCCAGAAACGTGCTGGCCGATGCTAACAGGCCGGGAATAAAACGAAGCGGATACAGGTACATTACCGTTGTGCTGGAAAGCCCCCGCTCCTAGAGAGAGGAGCGGATCATGAAAGCCCTGATTGAAGTCGAGCTGCGAGGAAGACGAGATCATGGCATTGCTTGAGATAAAATCGTGAGCGAGAGCCCGGAGTTGCTGCCGAAACTGGCCATCGATTTCGGAGTCGGGGTGAAGAGCTCGGATTGGGCGTCTCCTGGACCTTGCTTAGTCGCCGTACTAGCCGCGTCCAAGGGCTGTGTTTCTCCTCTTCCTTTGAGCAAAGGGTACCTTTGTGCGCGGAGCCTGCATAAAACTAGCCGCTGGTCCTGGGCAATGAGATTCGTCACAAAAACACACGCATTGCACACACCAAACCCACACAACTCACAACTCACAACCTACACAAAGAGCGCAGAGGAGAAAGACACAATGTGCCTACGTACGGTTTCACGCCATAAACAATGCGACTGCCCTAATTTAGTTCAGATAAATGGCCATGTGGAAGGCTGCTCACACCACGTTGATCTTGGCGTGAGACCCGAAGAGTAGATGGGGCCAGTGTCATAAAAAAAGGTGAAGCGAACTCTCGACATCCTCTAGAGTAGCTGTGAAGGCCCTGCCTGGTTTCACTGCGAGGAGTGGTATAAAGATGGAGCATTGACTCTGCGTGACGAGACAGAGTGTCCTATTTATACTGAATTGTCGCACAAGGCCCGTGACGACTTCTGGTTCCAACGGGTCGACCTCTGCGAGCAGTGCTTTACCCGACCATTACAAGCAGGTTCGACAAAGACGGCCAAACTGCGCACTCCCACCGAGTCCCGCCTCCTCTCCCGGCTACCGAGTTGGTTCCCGGGTTGGTTCGGCCCCTACGGCAGGGCCGTCAAGATCGAACATGTTACAGACGAGAGGATCCTCGAAGGCATAGCTCAGGCGCGCGCCGAAGGTTCACAGGTTTACGTCAACCGCGGTTCTGACAGCCCTACGATTTATCTCCTGCCTCCCCCCCCCCCCCCCCCCCCCCCCCCCCCGGTGCTCCCAAAGGGGCGTCCAGGAATTTGAAGATGGGACGGATGAACGAACAGGTCGTGCGGCGCGACCGTATTTCTACACAGGATTGGCTTTCACTCGTGCTCGGTTCCCTCTACAAGAACCCCAACCCCAGCCCGTAAAACCCAATTTAGAGAGAAAATACGGTACGTCTGGGGTTTCATTTAGCCCGGCCCATTTCCACCAGATACAGAATTGAGAACCCACAACTTTATTGTTTCCCAGCCCCATGTGCCTTGTGGTCTGCTTCGCATCATGCTGCCGTGTAACGAAGGCAAGTAGCCGCCATCGTTTCACATTATCGCTACGAAATGATGATGATAGGACACTTCCGAAGGCCAATCTAATTCGGCAGAGCATAAACCACGTTGTTTAAATGCGGATCGTTTTGGGCCGCGGGCCTGCATAAGCACTCCTTCCCCGCGAGCCCGTATTCCGGGTACACAGGAGGCTCCTTTCTCTCTATATCCCTACGCGGGATGCACCGTGCCATATCAAGACCGCATTCCCACTACATCCGCGACCTCTACAAATCAACCCGGACGGGAGAACATGCCAACATGCCCTTCGCGACAACGCCCTCCAACCAAGCGGACTGGGAGAGCGTCAAAGCAGTAATCGGGGACCTTTACCTTCGGGACAACCTGCGCCTTCAAGATGTCATCGAGCTCATGCGAGAAACCCACAAATTCCGAGCAACGTGAGTGAGACCACCGACTAATGTCATCCGTTTGTTGACAGCCACAGCGCCCGAATGTACAAAGCCCAGTTCGTAAGATGGAATTGGCAGAAATACACCACGGCCAAGCGACAGAAGCGGCATGGGCCTGTCTATACCTCTATCGCTGTCAAGGGCAAAAAGGGGGTCAGGCGCCTGTATCCAGGCGACTGTGAAACGAACTACGGCCGACCCCAAATCCTCAACGTCAGCGAGTCCCAGCCCCTATTCACAGCCATGGTCTCCTTCCGCAACCTCATCCTTGGTTGGCCTGAGACAGACCCCCGTTGGCACACTGCAACGCGCTTTACCAAAATGGGGCACTACAACCCGACCATGATATCCCACTTCCTTGGCGCCCTCTTACAATTCCAACAAGGGGAATTTCGCCAAGGCGGCCGTCTGCTCCGCGCAGCGTTTCTTGAGCTCGAAGATGTCCTTGCCGACGGCCACATTGCTTCTGTCTGGGACTGCTGCATCGCCGCCCCACAGCTCGCACTAAATCACAACCGCCCTGACATCCTCCTCACCTTCCTCCGGTATCTCTCGGCCCTTTCTGCTCGGAAAACCCCCGGACACCCCTTAGCCCACGCTTCAAAATCCCTCACGCTCCTCTTTGAATCCACACCCAACATCACCGCAATCTCGTCCTACACCACCCTCGCGTGGCGCCTCTGGACCGACACGCTCTCCTCTCTCCTCGGCGAAGACAGCATCTCCACGCTACACACCCACCGCGCCTACCTCATCATTCACCCCTCCCCTCCTCCATCTCTGACGGCGTCCTTGCTGCAGAAATACTCCTCCCTCGCACTCAAAGCCTCCTCCACCCTCGGCGAATCCCACACCTCCACCCTCGCCATCGAGTACGACGCTCTGCTCACCCAGTCCCGATTCCGAAATTCAGTCCCCAACTCCAACCTGACCACAACCCTGAATAAAGAAAGCCAAACCTTCTACACCCGCCTCTCCTCTATCCTCGCCCGTCTGACAACTAAATACTCCCACTCCCAACCCCCCTTTCATTGGCCCCTCGAGTCCCGCCAGATCTACCGCGGGTGCTACTTTCTCGGCGCAACCCGCGCCATCGAGGCAGGAGACATGCAGACGGCCGCGGAATTCAGACATAGCTTTCTCGCTGCGCCGAGTGATGGCGAGTGGGTGCAGTACGCGTTGCGGATGGAGGATTTGCTTAGGGGGATGGGAAGGGTGAGCGAGGCGGAGGAGGTTAAGAGGAGGAGGGGGGAGGTGGTTAGGTTGCCGAAAGAGGTTGTGGAGGTTGAGGGGGAGGGAGGTGGAGTGTAGAAGTTGGTTGTTGCAAGGATTGAAGTACCAGGTTTGACTGCTGGTTGGCAATGCCGCCGGGCAGTGAGTTTGAAGCAAATATTAATACACGGCAAAGATTCTATAGTACTCTACTTCTTACGAGAAATGAACGAATCCACATCCCACCAACATTCTGTACAACGAAAGAAAGCTTTGACACCAAACGTTCTGATAACCACCAGCCATCAACCACCCACCCTGTAATCCTATCTGACATCTCCGTCTCCCCTCCACACCTCCCTCTCTCCACCTACACCAACCAGCAATTCGACCGATAGCTCCGGAACTCCTTATCCCCAGCACAAACCTCCCCGTCCAGCGCCGACATGATGCGAATCTGGCAGGACGCATCGGCATAGGCATACGTGTCGCAAACGTAGCCCGGGTCGGCAAAGATGGTGATGGAAATGGGCTGCTTCCCCGCCGCATTTGGGGGCACGTACTGACAGCGGCTCGACATGGCCGTCTGCTTGATCGCGTAGCTTTCGCCCTGGCAGAGGGTCTTCCAGTTGATCCAGAGTAGGTGGGCGTGGATCATGGGTAGGGAGGAGGCTGCGAGGAGCAGGGTGAGGAGGTGGTTCTGCATTTTGGGGGTTGGTGTGTTGAGCGTTGTTTTGCTGAGTCTGATGAATTGCGGACTGGGTGTTTGTGCTCTGGCGACTGGATGTCGAGACACCGCAAATATTACTTGGGGACGGGACAGTATATAAAAGAGGTTGACACTAAAGCATGACTCTCTGTCCGAGGCAGTTCAACTGCCTTGCACTGGCGCGCCATTGCTCGGGAATGAAGTGTCCGACAGTTTGCAAATATGCCTATCAAATTTTAACTCGGGAGCTTGACTGCCTTGCGCGACAAGACAGTGAGTCGCCGATGCCCGACGTCGGGACTAACAGCAGAACTCGACCAGTAATTATCGTGGCAGCTAAAACGCTGTTAGGGGCTGAGGTTTCGGGTCTACTTTTGGTGGAGACGATAACATGAACCGTTTTTTTGACCGGTCTCAAAAGCGCAAGCGTGTAATCTAACTGGTGGCGACGAAACGCCTCCATCGGTAATGCGCTGCACAGCACTCCACTCTCACCCTGCCGCTCTCGCCTCTCCTGCTGGAACGCCTCCCGAGGTGCCTGGATGTGGCTTGCCTCAGCCCTTCTATTCCGCATCGTCCACCACTCGGGGCCTTCAATTCGACAAGGCCAATCGGATTCTAGTTTCAAGTAATCTCCAGGCCGGTGTCCCAAAAGTCAGGTCAATTTCACGTGTTGTTGATGGGAGTGCACTGCGATTAAGCATGAAGAAAATGCCGGTGGCTGCTTTTCATCCATGCATGACATGCACTCTTCAACTTTTACGCAATATCTGCCTCAGAACCCTCTCCGTCTCCGGCAATCCTACGAGGAAACTACTTCTGGGTCTTCGAACCCCGGATTGCAGTACCCTTCTACGTCCTTCCCCCCTAACATTCCATCTCCATCTCCCCAGCATTTTCTCCGCCGCACTCAGGGCAAGCCCCAGCACACCTGCGACCTAGACGGGTATGGATGTTCGGGCAGAGCCAACAGCTCGGGCCCTGATCTTGACTTTCCAGGGCTAGACATCATAAACCTTGCTATATCACGGCGCTGTCAGCAGGCAGACACAAACGCACGCAAGAAGAACATCATGGCAACCTACAAGCTTCCAATGGCACAGTAGCTTTTCGGACGCGAATAGCAGTATGTTCCGTGATAGGAAATCGAACCGCCGTTGCAGCCGACATCGCAAAAGAGCCTGACATATCTCAAGGTCTCCGCGAAGTTGTTATCGATTTCCAGGCGCTTCTAGTCGGTGCCTGTCGGAGCGCTATAGCAAGTGCCCGCGTTACCTGAGCCGGTGGAAAAGGGCGGTGGTTTGTCAGCCGTGTCGGAGTAGGTTTTGTGGGAGATGTTGGCTTGGAAACGTACGGGCCCACGTTATTCGGGGGAGAGGTGTCAGAGGCTGCGGCATCGTGAGTGCAGCTGTTGTGATATTTGTCTGATTTGCAAACCCTCGAAGAAAGTTCTCCCAACGTCGGGTGTGACGTTGAAAAATAAAGTTTTTCTTAACCGAATTGTTACATATTTGTCTGATTATTACACATCGTCAGCGCTATGGCCTCGAGGGGACTGGGTGGAGCCGTGGGCTTACAGAAACGATAGTGGAAATCTACGACGGAGGCAAGGCCGCTCATCATGGCGATAGCCAGGGGGAAGATGGCATGATTGACCATTTTGTATCTGCGAGGTTGTTGATCTGTCTGAATACTGGTGTGAATGGAGGGTGCTGCATCAAACAGAATCAGCATCTTCTGGGAGATTATCGGGGCTTTTAATACGGGGACGAGGACGAGCTCGACTCCTCATGCTATTTGCTACCTAAATTTCAAATCCTGAAGTTGAAGAAGATGCACGGCTCTTGCCATTGCATCGTCAAACCAACCCGGAGTCCGGAGTATCTAATCATCTTGGTGGCCTTCATGCCATGCCCGGGCCAGCTTCAATGGAATACAAATCGCCTGAGGCTACGGGAAGCCAATCAAGTGATTCGGTGCCCCTGAACGCATTTGTTTCTCCGCCTCAGTTGTAGAACTGTGCCGTGTCTGACAGGTCAAAGTAAACAGCTTTGTAATCACGGTTGCACAAGCCCGCTAAAACCACCTTTCCATCGTTACACACGGCGTCTGTATCCGGAAACGTTGAAATCCTTCCCGTTCTGAGAGATGAGCCATGACGCGGACATGTCCAAGTCCAGCACCGCTGCGTATTAACTGTCGGCCGCTCGTTTGACGGTCTTGCCGAGTGCTTGATACGAGACAGCGGTCTGTGCGATTGCCCTGTAAAGACAACCCAACTGCAATACATCCCTCCCCCTACCAGGTAGCATTCCACGAACCACCAACCCCGTGAAGTCCGCCACCGTTATCACGTTATGGGCTCAGATCATGCCACCTAAATTTCGCTATTCTTGGCGTTGGCGAACACTCGAACCGCCGATCCCCCTTCGACGCTTGGTCTTGTGAGGGTGAACTAAATACCAACTCGGACACCTGTACCATATTAAAGCCAACTGCTTAGCAAGTACCTAGCGATATCAGATATTCATCAATCTCTTCCTCGGTGTCGATCTTTACACCCTGTCACCTTCTCCCCGGGCCCAACAACGTCCCATTCGTTCCCCTTGGACTGCCTTGCACGAACAACCAACGCCGTCGAGTCCGCCACCGCCGCCATCCACTTCCTATCCACCACCCCATCAACCTCGACAGTCTTCAGCGTCGGGCTAAACGTCCCCAAAATTCCCACCATCTCGCGAATAAACAGCCTTTCATCCTCCATCATCATCAGGCGCGTTCAAACCCTGCTCAAATACTGCTGCCGGTCGTTGGTGACAATATCCCTATGAGTCGGGTCGTCTAATATCCGCTCGATTTCGCGCTGGTTGCTATCCCCAGGCTCGTTCACCATCAGAGTGTTCCGAACAAAAGCCACAAACTCTTCCAGGAGTGCAATGTCGCCGCCTAGCCAGAACGGCGAGCGAGGCTCTGAGTTGACCAACGTGTAAAGCATATCGGGCATTTCAATCGGTGGATCGGCCCAGGAGTACTCGGGGACTTGCATACGCGGTCCAGTTGTCACGACAATGGAGCCGTTGTGGGTTGGTGGGGAGGAAATGGTGAGGTGTTCGATGTTGACTGCGGTTTCAGCGAGGGCGACGAATACGTCGGGGTTGAAGTCTAGAAGACTGTAGCGGCGGGCGTTGAGGCCCTGGGTGGGGCGGCCGTAGAGATTAACTGGACTCGACGGAGGTGACGGCCAGGGCAATTGCGGAGGAACTTGAGATTCCGGTCCTTGCGTTCATGGCTGTAGGTGACTGCGAAAGTGGTATGCGCCGAGTAGAGGAAGGATGTTGTTTCGTCATGGAGTTCTGTGCTCGGGGGCGATGTCAGCAACACTGAAGCAGTAGCTACGTACGCCGATTTGTTCGCATCAAAACCAGCAAGCACTCACACTCCAAGCGCTCTGTTCCATAGTTCTCAGAATTGACAATGATGACGTCACCCTCATGGTCACCTCGCCGTGGAAAGGTGCAAAGAAGTTCGTATATCTTGTTCCGGATTTCACCTGGCATTCCCAGAAGCAGCGAGCGGCCTATTCCGTGCGGGTTGGAGGCGGACATTTTCCCTGGGATACCAGATGTTGGTCTCAGGGAGACTCGATCGTTGAGGTTGATGTTGGATTGTCGACTTGGCACCCTAGGTACCTGAGGCCACATATATGCACAGCACTCATGTAGGAAACGCGCTGACTCATGACTGCACCCCGCTCGTAAACTTGGGAGGTTGCCCGATCAGAGACGATCAACAATATGGCACACCAATCCAAGCTGTCAGTTGCGCCCCAGTGAAAACGAAAGCATGAAGCAGTTGATCCAGTCTTTTTGTCACAACCTGCCAGTTAGAGTATCCAAGCACGAGATGTAGTAGTATTGACGGGTTTGGTAGCTCCCGAACACAGTTCTACACATTCTGAATCTTCGCACCTTTTGTCTAGGTATCATAGCAAAGACCCACAGGATGGAAGAGCCCCTGCCGGGAGACAATGATAGACAATGACTTCTAAGTGCCGAGTATACAAAGAAGAATTCCAACGGTGCCCACGTGCCTCTGAAGGGCCCCTTTCCCACCTGTCCCGGACAATGAACCCCTTCTTTGTCTCTTTCCAATCCCCAGATCCAAGCCTCAAGCAGCAATGAACATGTTGTGGATTTAGAACAACTCCCGCAAAATAAAAACCCCCCGTCCCACCCCGTCTCATCTCCAAACACCTGCCAACCAGTGCAAGCCGCAAGCCCAGTAACCAACACTCACTACCAATCCGAAACAACCAGGCCCGGGAATCACACGACAACGCAACACCACCAACCGACCATTACCCTATCAAAGTAAACTAGTATATCTCCAAGATGTGCATCCGCCTCCACCTCCACCGCATCCCCTGCGACACCCGCCCCTTCCTCACCCTCGCCAAGCCCTCCCCGCAAGGGAAACTCTGCCTGCGCTACATAAACCCCTACTCTGACCCTGTCCGCTGCGCCCACCGCATCACCGCCTCCTCCTCCTGCCCCTGGAACGGGTGCTGCACGCACACCTCGGCCGATCTCCCCTGCGACTGCGCCGATTCCGACCGCGCAGACATCGCCGTGTGGGGAAAGGCGGGGCCGGGGGAGGATATCAGTCGGTGTTTGCACTTTCGGGAGTATCATGAGTATGAATTCCGGGAGGGGAGTAAGGAGTGTGCTAGGGAGGGGGAGGAGGGGGAAGAGCCGGCGTGGCAGAACTGGAGGTATTTGGATGAGTGGCTGACTGTGGATGATGATTTGCATCCAGAGTTTTACTGCCAGAGCGGGAAGTGGGATGCCATGGTGAAGGAGTTGATTCAGTCGGGAGAAGAGCTGTGGGGGGTGGTGCGTGTGTCGGATATTCATCAGGGCGCGCTCAATATTGGGGGCGTCATGGATGGGAAGGTGCTGAGGAGGTTGGAGGGGGAGTTGGATGTTGCGTGGGGGAAGCAGAGGGAGATTCAGAAGCGGTTGAGGGCGGCGGATCCTAAGAGGGCAGAGGCGCTCTTGGGGTTTGCGGTTGGGGAGGAGGTCGAGCAGGTTACGCCTGTGAGTGCGGCATCTTACCCTGGGACGGGGTTTATCTGAGGCTTTGAGGGTCTTGGGACTGGAGATATTTCTGTGTTTCCTTTTGTCCTAACTATAGGCGTTCTGGGCGGTCTTCTCAATAAAAAAAATAAAAAGGGTTGCTTCTAACTGTTGTCAAGTTCTTTGAGTGCTTTGTGAACCTGAAGTCGTGAAATGGAATTGTAGTGTTTGCGGTCCAAGAAAATCAGCCCTATGGATCTGGCATCCCAAATCTAGGGGGGGGAATAGATAGGTAGGTAATCGAGGCGACTATAACGGACAGTCTTATTAGCCAAGACTGATGTGGGGAGCTGTTGGCTCAGCTGGCCATGTTCACAGCACCTTTCCGGAACGAGCTACGCGACAGGGACCTGCATCGTGGCTGCAGGAGAAGAGGGGTCTGGCCATCGGCCTGGAAGCGTTGAGACCACTTTTCTCAGCCGCGGCGCCCTCATATCTCACGTCCGCACTCACCGCTCCAAGCATCTCGCAAAGTATCCATTTGGCTATCAAGCCACCGGTATTACCCCTCACATTCGCATCCCATGCAACCCCTCTGTGTCAAGCTTCGCCAATGGCACCCCAACGCCCAGAAATTCGGGCCCAGACGGCGTTCGCTACTGCGGCCCGATCAATGTCACATCTGCAGAGTTCGGCGATGGCCAATCAACAGGCGGACGTATGTGGGGGAGAGCTGACTGATGTCAGCGCAGGCCTAAGTTGGGCTCACAACATGAAATGATAAAGGCGACGCCGCCAGCTCCTGCTCTTCAACTTGCTCTCAGCGAGTTCGTCAACAAACCGACCCTTCCAAGTCCAAACCGCAAAGATGGACGTAGAATCCGCCCTCAAGCTGCTGGAAGACCTGCCGGGCCAGCCCGAGCAGGTCAAGCAACTGTCGCCGGCAACCCGTCAGCGAATTCTGGCCTTGGCTAAAAACCTGCCCAGCATGGTTCTCACGCCCGAGCAAATCGCCTTTATGCAAATTTTCGAAACGCCGCCGCGCCAATTCGCCATTCGCATGGCCGTGGACCTGCGCATCTTCCACATCCTCGTCGACCTTGCCGGGACCCCCATCTCCTCGGTCGACTTGGCCGCGCAGTGCAACGCCGAGGAGGTTCTTGTCGTCCGAATCATGCGAGTCGTCACAGCTGCGGGATATGCTCAAGAATCCGGCGAGAGGGAATACATCGCCAACAGAATGTCGCAAGCAATGGTTGTCAAGCACATCGAGGCCTTTGTGGTTCATGTGTAAGTCCCGCGTCCGTTTCCCCCAACCCCTTGATGACAACTCTGACTCTTCACTAGATACGAAGCCTCCGCTCGCTCATGCAACCGCATGCCCGAGTACTTCAAGACCCACGGCTACAAGAACCCCACTGACGAACTCAACGGCCCAGCCCAATACGCCCTCGGCACCGACGTCCACTTCTTCGAATACCTGCACAACGACCCCGTCAAGGCTGAGCGCTTCAACACCTGCATGACCGGCAGCAAAGCCGGACTCCGCTTCTGGTTCGAGTGGTTCCCCGTCACAGAGCACCTCATAACCCCCTTCAAGGCCTCCAGCGCCTCCGACACCCCCTTCCTAGTCGATCTCGGCGGCGGCATCGGCCTGCACGTCCGACGCCTTCTCGAAGCCAACCCCACGGCAGAGCCTCTCGTCCTGCAGGACCTCCCCGGAACCATCGCCAAGGTCCAGGACCTCGACGCGAAAATTACACCCATGGTCCACGACTTCTTCACGCCCCAGCCCATCAAGGGCGCCTACCTGTACTACACGCGTCTGGTCCTGCACGACTGGCCCGATCACAAATGTCAGACGCTGCTGAAAGCTACGGCTGCGGCCATGAAGCCGGGGTTCTCGCGGATCTTGCTGAATGAGACGATCATCCCGGAGAAGGACTGTCCTCCCCTGCTGGCGGCGGCGGATATTACGATGATGTCGCTGCTGGCGGGCATGGAGCGGACGAAGAAGCAGTGGATTGATTTAGTGGAGTCGTCCGGGTTGAGGGTGGTGAAGATTTGGCATTCGCCGGACTTTAGGGACTTGGAGGGGGTTATTGAGTGCGAGGTTGTGGAGTAGACTAGTTGTGGTACCCGGAAAGTTGAGGATTATTCATCATCCTACCGCTTCGCATCTTCGGCCTTCCATGAGCAACGAGCGTGTTGAATATCGGTCCTGTATTCCCCGCGCTGTGTTGTGCTGCTCATGGATACAACCGTGAAGTCTCCCATGATGAACCGCTACCATTTCACACCCATCCCTTCAACCCAACCCCCCCTCTCGCCACAGCCCATGCAACTACTCCAACCCCAACTCCAACCCCTATCGCCCCCAGCCAACTCCCCCCTCCCATCCTCATCTCCACCCTCCCAGCCCACCTCCCCAGCAACCCCCAATCCCTCCTATCATACCTCACCTCTCCCACCCTCACCCCCGCCCTCCTCACCTTA
>Ga0247780_1001228_pt1 | contig 16776 bp, 20 predicted proteins | sample UWRJL079202R5_FD_179927 | JGI IMG/M metagenome (GOLD analysis project Ga0247780, IMG submission 179927) | Plant litter microbial communities from Arlington Agricultural Research Station in Wisconsin, United States - UWRJ-L079-202R-5 | ecosystem: Environmental > Terrestrial > Plant litter >... | reverse complement strand
AAGGGGGTGATGTTGCCGATGGGGGGGCCGAAGGGGTCGGCGTTGGCGGTTATGATGGATGTGTTTTCGGGGGTGTTGTCGGGGTCGGCATTTGCGGGCGGGGTGACGGGGCCGTACGATATGTCGGGGCCGGGGGACGTGGGGCATTTTTTGGTGGCGATTAAGCCGGATTTGTTTGTGAGTTTGGAAGAGTTTCGGGAGCGGATGGTATGTGCCGGTTTTTTTTGTTGTGGGGTTTGCTACGGTGTTGGTCTCGGATGTATTCAGGTCGATAGGTACCTATCGTTGAGGAAACATAACTGATTTGTGTCTTAGGATATCTTGTACAAGCGGGTGGTGGGATCCGACAAGGCGGATGGAGTCGAGAGAATCTATTTCCCTGGGGAGATTGAACAGTTGACAGAGGAGGAAAGACTCAAGGATGGAATTCCGTACGTCCAAGACGAGGTCGATGCACTCAACGCCGAGGCGGAAAAGCTGGAGGTGCCGAGCCTGCGCGTTATGACTTGATGGTATGGTCTAACTTAACGGGCTATTTCACCCGAACGGAAGAGATGATGGTGTTCACGGATCCTTCAGTGGCCGGGAGGGTTGATGATTCTGGGAGCAGGTATGCTCAATTCCATCTCATCGTAACCAATGAGAGTTATTGTCTCGCCGTTGTTTTTAAAAGTCTTCGATAGGTGATATTTCCTCCAACCTTGCCCATGATGGCTGTGTCTTTCCCTGGCGTTCATTGTTGAGAGGCGATCTAAGTCGTGCAACATATTGGAGTCGCATATGTAGTAGGCACAGCTGGCGATGGTATTTGATTTCATGGGAAAATCTGGCCGTTTGATAAAGAACGAACAGACAAGCAAGACGATCATGGTGCTAGAGTTGTGAACCACGTGCGTGGTGAATGTCAGCGTCGGCCTGAAAGATATGTTGGCAACCTTGGAAGGCAGCCCAAAACAAGCCCAAAAGAGTACCAGTCCCAGTGAAGAGGAAGATTTTTATTGTTGCAGTCTTGACTGTTCATGAACTGTTTGAACCCATCTGTGACCACCAGCTCTTCTTAGCCGATATTTGAGAAGATCAAGAAGAGGTAGATGGAAATCAGAAGGACTGCAAGAGAAGGCCATATCGGGCGGACTTTGCGGTTGAGAATACGGCCCTTCTTGCTGGCGTGGGAACCTGTTGGCTCGGCCATGTTCAAATCCGCACGTGTATTCGTATATGGCGTACTCTGCAACCGCATACCCTGCAACGAACCTGATGTACCCTGTACCTGTTTTCAAGTCTGGAGTCGAACCAGTCGCCGGTCACCAGTCAGCGGTCATTCGCCACCCGGTTATCAGCTATCGAAAGATGATTTTGGAAATGCTAGGGCTCTTCGTTCATCTTTCATGTTAGTTGGAGCGACATAACCCATTCGATTCGACACAGCGGTGGCCAAAACTATCAGACGGAGCGTGATCTCTGCACAGAGTTGTTTGAAGATTGGGGCGGTGTTGTCCCAATAATTTTCGTGCAGTGTCCTTGGATTCCATGTCGTGGCCGGCTGCTCTTCCGCCCCCTTGATATTCGCCCGCTGCTCCCACGGCCGTCCAACGTTGTGTCCAGCAGCCAGCACAGCACAACCTGGAAACCCCGATAAGCCGAGTTACCCAGTAAACCCCAAATTACTGCGTAAATCTGTACTGTGCGACGAATCTGGGCACCCAAAATTTTCATTTTCGTACCTTACGTACGTGACGTTGCTCACCCTGGCTCAGGCTCGGCTCAGACCCTGATCAGGATTTGCTCAGGCTAGCTCACCTTTGCTCACCCTAATTAGCATTTTCGGCAGGTTGCATTGTAGCTTGCGAATTGCTTCAACTCCAGCCGAGGTGGGCCAAAACTAGTCTCATATATAAAAATAACCAAAACTTGTTCCATTTTCTAACTCTAGGGAGCGAGGTTAGAGAACAAGCCCGCTATTCAAGAATCTTCCAGATGTATGAGGGCCATCACAGCAACCCAGGGCAATCAAGAGGGCATGCCACTGTATATGATCAATAAGGCATGACCTCATTCCTAAATTTAGTCAGCCGTTATATTCTGTTCAGCGCCTGAAGCCATCACACAAACCCGGTTCTCCGACGGGGCGAGCTGTTGGCAGGAACATCCTGATGGGCACACCGCCCAGCTGCCGACCCCCAACAGCAGGTCAACGACCTTGGCGTCTGACTTCCTAATGGATTCGTGGTTCTGGTGATTTATGTGCGTGTTGCCGTTTCTGTTGTCCCGGGAACCACTTTGGCTCACGCGGTTAGGGGCTGTATTTGGCGCCGACGGGCTCCCCCGTATATCTAGAGGATACGAGTGGGTCGGAGTCATGTTGCAATATTCTGCTGTAGGTTGGATTTGAGGTGAATGGCGGAGATATCAGGACAAGCGTTAGTTTACCTACATCGTGAGCTACATGTAATGTTATAACCGTCAGTCAGAACCAGTGCAAGGGCATTTTGTCACTTCTTTTGATTGGTTGCAGGCCCTGCGAGGGCACTTTGTTTGCCCAATCATGTACAGCTGTCTGGCACGCATTCGAAATCTGGCGCAGGAGGGCCAATCGCTGAGCGAGAAAAAAAGCCAGGACCGAGGTCTTCCCACAGCTATTTTACTACCATGCCTGCTATCGGGGCAGCATTCAGCATCAAAACCCACACCCCCGTAACAAATAAATATATGAAATCCTGCATTGCTTTATGAAGTGCAGCATTAGCTAGTGCCTCAAACCGGTGTCCCCTCAGGGGGTAGGCGGGACGGAATGGGGCAAATGTTGAATCCTGCACTTTCAAGCAGCTCTGAAGTGTGGCCGTAAATTTGAGAGACTGTTCGGTGAGTGTGACAGAGATGACGAGAAGGGGGAGGACATGCCCGGGGTATGGTCATCCAGAGTCAGAGTCATATCGGCGCCTTAACTAGCCGTGACTAGTTCAACATGAAGCTCGCGAAGGTTCTCTTTCAACCTCCCCGACACCGGCTTGGTTTTTGTTGTTTTCAGACCCAGCTGATATGGTGCAACACTTATTTACGAAAGAGTGACCGTATCGCCAATCGAGTCCCATAGCACCTGAAAAAGGAATGAAGAATCTTTTCTTCCCGAGTGGCATCCAATCGACGTTGGAAAAGCATATTATGTGCATGGGGCCAAGAAATCGAGGAATTAGAAAGCGCTGACGCCTATGTACTGCTCTTCGCCGGCTACCTCACCTTCGCCAGCGGCGAACCGAAGTCGGCCGCATCGTTCCTCCTCGAAGCCGTCAAGGACTCTACCTTGTTGCCACAAGAATATGTCCTAGATGCTAAGAATTTGCTGGGACAGATCCTTTTTATGGAAGGCAAGACAGATGGCGCGGTCTGGTTGCTCGGTGATATCATAACAGACTCGCAGACCGCCCTCGGCCTCACCCACGCCATAACTCTGTCGGCCTTGCGCTCACTGGGATTTGCCCATTTCAATATGGGGAACAAGGGAGCAGCGGCACAGGTACTAGAAATCACTCTCGAGGGACAGCTCAACACAGTTGGGTATGCAAATATACTTACTCGCTCCATTATCGACAAACTTTTTGGCTGTTATCTTGGAATGGAAAAGGATTCCGGCTGGTCACCGTTCAGGAGACTTCTAGAGCGTTTTGTGTCCTGGCTGGGAGAACCTGCGGAAGGTGATGCCAAGGATCGGGAATTTATGATGATCTGGGCCGAATACGTTTTTGGGTTGAGCGGAGACAATGCGGGCGACAGCCATACTGTGGTATCTATTTCTGGTGACGACACTGACAAAAACGGTAAGATACCTTGGTCTCTAATCCTAAATATTGTACCTGTTGTGCTGGTGCTGATAGCTCTCCGAGAAGATAGCCAGACCGAGTCGTATGACGAAGATGAGTCGAGAGGTTCTGATGATGATGATGAAGGTGATGATGATAGCGACAATGGTGGTGATGATGATGGTCATGCTAGTGCAAGTGGGGAGGCTGCCGGATCTGCCAGTTGCGGATAAACTATGGAACTAGGTGGTACTAGCCCTTGAAGCATATCCCCGTATGAGAGCCGCTGCGTGTGTCTAGCTGGGAATAATCGACAGTTGTATGTTCAGTAATTCTCATGGCGAAGGGGATATATCTTCCGCAACGTGTATTCCAAGGATATTTAATGACATGCCTGGACTGATCTTCCCGCTCCTGCACCTCACCAGAATTGCAAGATGAGCTCCGGAAAAGTCGTACCATTTAGCTATCGCGAGCTTTTTTTACGGCCAACCAAGCAACGTAGCCGTGTGTTGCTGACTTGACATTGTCCCGACAGTCTGGTAACAGGAAGCTTGAGTATAATTGGTTATTACAGATGATTAATATCAGCAAGACGCCTAGATAGTTGGTGAATCTGTGTCCACGTTAGTGATTTGAGTGCTTGTCAAAATACCTGAAGTTAACACTTCTACGTCGGCCGCTGCCTCGCCGCGGATCGTTTACGTTGACAAAGGCCAGGAATTGGGTTTGCCTCGGGCTCGCTTCGAGACCCAGTTTTTGTCCATTTTGCCAAGTTTTGGTCCTAAAAGGCATCCGCCATAGCCCGTGTCTACCTCCACTTCTCTACGCCGGCTATGGCCGCCGCGCTTCCCTAGAGTATCCTCAACGCTGCGGAGCAGGTGGCCTCAGACGCCAACGACAGTGCCAAAAACAAAATACCTGTACCGACCAATACCGATTGAGCCATCGTGCGGGTGTGGGTGCTCGACGAGGTGTTTTTAAAAGACATCCCACCACAGTATTCCTGCCGGACCCGTCGCATCTCCCGCGCGAGACGCTGCGTGCCTTCCATGTCAAAGACAACTAGATCAACTGTCAGATAATTAGGGCGAGTCAGTAGAGACAGAAACCCCCTTAGAAGCGCTATAAACTGCAAGCCTGACTGCACAGGCGATTTATGGGCAAACAGGAGCAGCGAGATATCCTCTATTTTAGACTGGGATATTATATACTAGTATATTCAATGCTAGTATATCATGTACTGGTATATTAAGTGCCGTCCTAGTTTATAGCCAGGATACTCTAGAATGGCATGTAACATCCCGCGCCATGTACTAGTATATAATAAACAGTCCTGAATTTGGGCCAGCTCAGGAAAGAATCAGAACAAATCAGCCACAGCTCACCAGCTCAACCCCGCTCAGGCCTACGAACGAAAAGGGAAATTTACGTGTGCCAGATTCGTCGCAGATTACCAGGCTGTATTTGCATGTGAATCAAATTTTGGATTCCATCATCACCTCACAGTTTGGCCATCCTAGGACCGGTAACTGATGCCGAGGTCCAGTCGTAGCTTCCAAGGTTTGGGAATCAAACCAGGTCGACCTAGGGACACAGTCAAGGAGACAAAACCACGGTGCAGCCCACTGTTATCGGTTTTGCCCGATCCTTCCAGCCGTCTCTTTTTCCAGACTGAAAGCTCAAATCATTCCTCTGATTAGTCCAATGGGTCCTGTTCAGTTGACTTGGCTCTAGGGCCCGCGCAATCCGCATCGCCAAGAGATAAGAACGCATCTTAGCCTCTGGGCACCGCCGGGGTCGGAACCAACAGGAGGCCCTTGCAGTTCCAAGCCTTTTTTCCAAGACATTTCCAAGACACTCGGGGCCCCACCTCCCCAGATCCACAGGGCACCGCCGCGCGGGCGTACCCCCAATTCTTTTTTGCTGCTTTCAGCGACAAGATAAGCCTGGCATGCTAGCCAAGACCTACGTCGTTGACCTCGCATCCTCGCTATCAGCAGCTACCAAACACCTACTACCTCCGTGTGGAGAAGCAAACTGCGCTTGGCACGATACCCTGGGGCGGGCGGTTGTGACGGCCGGTACAAAATGGCGGCCTCCTGCTGCTGCACAGAATCGGGTCCGGCGCGTTCTCGACGACTGCAGCACGATCCTAGCGACGTGAACTGATTTCGAACCACCATGTCCTTGTTCACGAGAATGCTGGCCGCGCGCCAGGAGGGTGAGGAGGTTGAGGTTGGACCTGTAGGTTGAGCCCCCCTCCCTCTTTCTGACACCCAACGCGTCGAACACGACCGCTGACGCGCCCTCTTCCCCTCCATAGACCGACGAGTGGGGCGGAAACCCCCTCGAGATGGACGTCAACGCGCAATTCGCCGGGCTAGAATACCAGGCCGTGTATATTGCGTTCTGCTGCGTCGTCGTGTGGCCCATCATCCCCGGCATCGGCTTCCTCTACGGCGGTCTGTCGCGCCGCAAGTCGGCCCTGGCGCTGCTGTTCCAAAGTTTCATGGTCTCGGCCACCATAACCTTCCAGTGGATGTTCTGGGGCTTCTCCCTGGCTTACTCGAAGACGGCTGGGCCCTTCATTGGTGACCTGGCCAACTTTGGCCTCCGGGGTGTCATGGCCGGCCCGTCGATTGGCAGTGCCTCCCTTCCGGATATTCTTTTCTGCTTTTACCAGCTGCTCTTCTGGTAAGTCGCATTATTTTTGCGGTTGGAAAAGGCCACACAATTGACATGGAGTTAGCGCTTGCACGGTGCAGATCGTGGTTGGTGGTGCGTTTGAGCGCGGCCGCATCATTCCGTCCATCGTCTTCGGTTTCCTCTGGGCCACCATCGTCTACTGCCCCATCGCATGCTGGACATGGAACCCCAACGGGTGGCTCTACAACCTGCCCTCGCTTGATTTCGCCGGTGGCGGCCCCGTGCATATCGCTTCGGGCTGCAGCGCGTTGGCATATGCCCTTGTGCTCGGAAAGAGAAAGGTCCATGGCACCGAGGCCCACAACAAGAAGGCGCACAACGTCACGCTCGTTTTCCTCGGCACTGTGCTTATATGGTTCGGCTGGTTTGGCTTCAACGGCGGCTCGGCTCTTGGCGTCTCGGTGCGCTCTTTGCTCGTTATCTTCAACACCAACGCCGCTGCCTCGGCCGGTATTCTCGGCTGGGTTTTGGTCGACTACGTCAGGCACAAGCGCCGGTTCAGTGTCGTTGGTGCCTGCGAGGGCGCCATTGCTGGCCTTGTAGGAATCACCCCGGCCGCCGGCTACGTCACCCCTTGGATCTCGATGGTCATTGGCTTTTTGACTGGTACTGCTTGCTCTTCGATGGAGAACGTTGACTCGTGGCTTAATATCGACGAGGGCATGGATGTGTTCAAGCTGCATGGCGTGGGCGGCATGGTCGGGGCTTTCCTGACCGGTATCTTTGCCACTTCCAGCAGTAAGATGCCCCTCCACCTATCTAGCTCTAGATGGCGACCAGCATGCTAACAGCTCTTAGTCTCCATGTTGGATGGCGCTACCGAGGTCCACGGCGCTATCGACGGCAACGGCGTCCAGGTCGGCAAGCAGTTGGCCGAAATCACCGCTGTAGCATCGTACTCATTCGTCGTCTCGTGCATCCTCCTGCTCATTCTCAAGTACATTCCTGGCATGCACCTGCGCGTGACCGACGAGGCCGAGGAGCAGGGTCTGGATCGTGACCAGTTCTACGGCGAGGAGATTGGCGACGCTGAAATATTTGATGAGCTCGCGAAGCGCGGTCTCTCCTTGGATGCTATCCTTGGCCAGGCGCCCACCAAGGGGTCATCGACCGACCAGGTCCAGACGGAGCCGAAGAAGGTGGATTGAGGAAATTACGCGGATGATGCGGCACACATGTACATGTAATGGGACGATGGAATGCAGATGCGAGTTAGAAATACTCAATTGTTATTGTGTTACTACCAGGAACAGCCCCTCCGTCTTTTTCATCTTTTCTATCCTTCTCGTCTTTCCTATCTTCCATCCCAACTGTGCCTGCCGTGTCTTGTTGATGTAGTTGACATGCATGCCGCGGCAGGTAAGAGAGGATTGTCGGTCGCAAGCTGATATAGCGAGGAGGTATTGTTATGATGAGTCGAAAAGCGTTGATGAAGCGGACGGATCAAGGAGTCCTCTAGGAAGTATGCAGAAGTGTTTCTAAGCCGTTGTAGCCGCGGAGGTGGGCTGGCCACAGGAGAAGATGCAGAGCAAGTAGAGCGTCCACTGCATGGCGCCCATCTGCTGGGCAACTTCGAATTTGGGAGTCATTCTCGGTGTTCAAGTAGGTAGGCTTGATGAATTGTTAGGAGTGTAGCTGTCAATACCAAATCATGTGATCGAGTGTTTGATGATGGGAGACCTTTCCAGACAGACAACCGAGGGAACTCTTCGAAATATTATACTTTTCTTGATGGCCTGCTACTCACGAGACATCCCCTTTCGAGGAATGCATCGAGATCAGTGTGCCGTCAGACAACAGAGAAAGGTTGCCAGTCTTGTGTAACACCAGGGCAGTGCCAGACAAAGTCTAGAACTCCGGCGTGAGTCAGTTGGGCTGCACCCATGGTATTGACCCGGCTATTGTACCGCTCGTCTGCGCCTTGATGAAGCTGAATGTGATTCGCTGTGTGAGCCGCGCCGCAACGATACTGCTTCATTCTCGTGTCAATTCAATTCAAGGGGGTGTCACGTGCTGAGCTTTCTTTGAGGTCGAACTCAGGGGCAATCATTATGATTCATCGGGGTGGAAAATTAAAGGGGGGGCTACATTCGTAAACGCCAGAGCCGTGACAACTGTGTGTCTATTTAGCAGTGCGACTCATTGATACCGGCGATGACTCCACCATGAGGGAGGCAAAAAAGTAAAATCCGCAAAAATTAATGCCCAGTAACAGGATTGAACTGTTGACCTTCGCATGACTTGATAAATATGCAAAGAACAATATTTATTAGTACGACGCTCTAACCAGCTGAGCTAACCAGGCTGATATGATTTGTTGGAGAGTGATTGGGAAAGAATGCCCGATGACGCAGCGGGGCTCACCATTCTCCATGGCAGCATCGGGCGAACCGGGGGGAGGGGGAAGTTAGTGTCGCTGATTCTTTGGGGATGAAGATTTCAATGCGGCAATTTTCGAAAGAATCATTTGCACTGCTGCGCACTTATTTGATAAAGACGTCCTTCTGGGGAACTTGTTGCTGTTGGGCGAAGATTGTAATTTCAATTCGGCTTTGCTTGGTCTCTGGGTGAATGAAGTCAGGTGAGGTGGGCGCCAAGAGGCGACTTTCCACGACCAAGTTTGCAACAACTTCACTGCCCTGGATCTTGCCGGAGTGACTGCAATTTGCAGCTTCAAATCTGCCCGTCCCGGTCAAAGTTCTCATTGGCACCGACGCCTCCGACGCACAAGCAGTCTTGGGTTTTCTTCTCCTTCCGCCGTCTCATCGCCATAATGGCAACCACGGACAGGGCGTTTCGGTCAATCAGCCGTTTTGCGCTGGGAGGTAAGATATGGCAATCTTCGCCCAGGTACCGGACAGCGACTTGGAGGTAGGCCTTCCGGTCTAAGGAGCTGGAAGCGAGGTTTCCACGCGCCGTGGAAAGAGAAATTGGGGGCCACGACGAACGAACAAGCCTTCTCGAAATATGCTTCTTCCGCTGTTACGCCGCTCTTGTCTCCTGGGTGACACGGCAGCCATGGGCCTCCGGCTCAACCCGTTTGTCGAAAGACACGGGGAGCTACGACCCGTGTGCCTTCTCGACCAAAAGGATCTGGTCCAAGACAAAATCTATGGCAAACGCAGACTTCCCCATTTCCATCGCTTGAGCAACATCCCAATCTCGTTTCGTTAGAGCATCATCGCTTGTCAACAGTACCAGCCACGCTTTGGCACATTTTTGGTCCCTCCCACAGCATTCTCACGCAAGTACAGACATAGCAGTACCTCTTCGTGCACAATGTCGCACCCTGGCACGCCTGGCGACCCTGGTGAGTCTGAGAATGACGAAGTCGGCCCTCTTCCAAATATCAGCAGTGGTAGCGGCAACGGCAACAGCCACATCATAGACAATGGAGGTCAGAGCGGCGTCAATATACCCAGCGGCCAGCCCCCAGCTGCCGACGATGTCCCGGAAGGTCCGCCGCCGGAGTGGATACCACAGAACGATGATGACAATCCTCATGGCAACCCTCTGTTTCCCCACGAGAACCTCGGGCCCCCTGCAGCCTTGAACGGCAGTGATTTTCCCGAGACCGATTCTTCCGAAAGCCGGACCGCGTCCTGGCAACCTGGCGATGATGGAGCCGCCCCTCCCCGACATATCAGCTCGATTGACAACGACGATCCTCGCAGCTCTGACGACATGCCTCGCAGTTCTCAGCCTTCCGGTGCCAACCAGTCTTCGGGAAGCGGGTCTCAGCCCTCTGATATCAACCAGCAGTCTTCAGGAAGCCGCTCTCAGCCCTCCGATCCCAACCAGTCTTTGGGAAGCCCCCCTCAGCCATCTGGTACCAGCCAAGCCCAGGGAGTCGGCCCCCAGCCCGCCGGCTTCAACTTCAACCAAGCCCGGGAACTTGACCCGCGGCCCTTTGACCCCAGCCGGCTTCAGCTTACAGCTAATAACCGGGAGCAGGGGCTCACAGGGGACAATGCTGAGCAAGGCCCCAAAAAGATCAGTGCCCACAACATTCGGCACCCCGCAGCCCCAATGCCAGGCGATTCAGGCCATGGTCTAGGTCCTCAGACCATGACCCGGACCCAGCTTCCGGGGCATCTACGCCATGGTGCTCAGCCCCCATCCCCTGCCATTACACAGGATGGCTTGGATGACACTGCCCCAGCTGTCCCGGGTGCCCCACCCCCGTCACCAGTGTCTGACGCAAGGGGAGAAGTACTGATGCAACAAGCGCACGGCGGACCACCCGTCTTCATAAAAACGATGCCCATTCAGCCATATGTGAAGCCAAACTTTTGGGACCGATCTCGTACGAAGACGAAAGATCGCCTCGACCGTATCTTCCATCGCGGCTCCAAAGGAGGATCGCAGGCACACCAACACGCCCAGGGGGCCTCGGCACAGGGCCAGGACGCATCAACTCAGAACCAGCAGGCGGCGGAAGCCAACCAGCAAGTCTCGGCACAGAACCAGGTCCCTGCGGCACAGAACCAAGATGTCTCGCAGAACCAGCAGGCATCTGAAGACAACCAGCAAGCCCCGGCCGACAACCAACAGGCCGCGGACGACAACCAGCAAGCCCCGACCGACCTCCAGCAGGCTGCGGAACAGGGCCAGTCCCGCAGTGTGATGGACAGGATCAAGAAAATGACCAAAAGCAAGAACACACTGAAGAAGACGAAGGACGTGAAGGACAAGCTCAGGTTCCACAAACGCCACGATGGGGGTCCAGACGACGACAATGGCTGGGGGGGTGCCGGTCTGGGCCAGGTTCATTAAGTAGTGGGTGGATGAATGACAGCGTGTTAGGCGATAGCGTTACTATATAGGCCTATACGAGAACAAGCGAGACATCGATTTTGAAAATCCCCAATTTCCACTTCGCATTCTCAGGAAACAGGAACAGTGTTTTGAGGCAACAGTTCTGCTTCCACCCGTGCCTGTTTTCCCGCTGGTTTGCCGCCAGCAGGGGCAACCGAACTCGCCTCAAGATGCCAACCCCCGCCGTCATCCTGCGGCACCAACATCAAACTACAAGCCTCAACGTTGCTGACAGGCCAGTCCCTCATGCCCATCGACGCAACGACAAGATCCCTTATGCTCCTTGAATCCCACGACGGCAGATTTCGCCAACACATCGTCAATACCAGCCCTGCCATCAACAAAGCTACAACTGCCAGGTTGAGCCCCAGAACTATGAAAATGTAAAAATTGGATCCTAACCTCACGGCACGGCAGCTCGATGTCACGATCTGCAGCGGCTGTGTGTCGTTCGCGATGAAGATCTGCGAGGTCGCATACGCGCCGAGGATGTGATCTGCCATGGAGGTGAAGAATTGTGATGTCATGGGGAGGACGGCGTCGCTCAGGGACGAGGTGGTGGTAGTGGTGGTGTTTGTGGCAGCAGCGGCGGCGGTGTAGCTTTTTAGAGCAGAAAGGAGGGTCTCGCCTAGCTCGGAGATGCAGAGGCTGCTTTTCATGCGGGAGAGGAGGTTGATGGTGCGGATTACGTTGGCGGGGAGGTGCCCTACGGGGTCCAGGGAGGGGGGAGGCGAGTCGAGATTGGCTGTGGTGATGTTCAGGGGGGTGCGAAGAATGGTTCGGGCGGTGGTGTTTACGGACACGAGGAACTGGCGGGGGAAGAAGGAGAACTCGCATTGTGTTTGGTTGAATAGGGCGTATTTGAGGGGGCCGGCGGCGATGGTGAGGAAAGAGGTGTTGGTGTAGGGATTGTGCACGGCGGCCCAAGCGGTGAGGTTCGAGAAGAGGGGGCCTTGCCAGGTGGCGATGGGGTAGAATTCGAAGCTGTAGTTGTTGGGGATGGTGTTGGGGAGGGTCCCAGTGAGGGCCCAGATGTTGGGGATGGTATCGTTGTCGCCTGGGACGTGAGAGATGAAGTTGAGGGCGGAGGAGGTGTTTTTGATGCATTTTACTGTGGTCTCGTAGCCGGTTTCGTGGAAGGAGAGGGTTTCGGTGAGTTGGGACTCGAGGTCGAGGTGGGTGAGGCCCGGGGCGGAGCCGACGCCGTGGCCTACGCCGTAGGTGCGGCCGATGGAGGCGTAGCCGGAGCTGTCGATGGGGAGTGGAGATTGCGAACTTTAGGTGCCCTTGGGGCTGACTTCGGCGACTGCGGCGCGGAGGAGGTCGTCGTTGAGGGTAGGAACGGGGCAGTTCGTGTGCAGGCCCCCGCTGGTGATGTCGGAGACACAGAGCTCGAAGTGGTTCCATACCTGCGCAGAGTCCTCGCGGAACTCGAATTGGACATCCCAGATGCCACTTGATGAAAGAGAGAATCTGGCACCCTGGGCTTTGAGCTGGCAATTCTGGGTTGCGCCAGTCGGTGTGATGGCGCCGGATCACAGCGCTGCAGGGCCGAAGGAAAGAATCGAAACGATGAGTGTGATGGAGAGAAATATCGGAGGCAGACTGAAATCGAAGGATCCGAAACCGAGATATGCCCAGAAAGCGAAGCTGTCGAAGCTCATGGGCGCTCGGGTGAGCTTCCGTTGCGCATAGTGGCCAATAATGCATCGAAGAACGTAGAGGTTACCGATCCCTAGCACTGAGGCGATCACCTGGACGATGAGAGCAACGGTCGCATTTCCGTTATTGGAGAAGTGGTAGAGGGCCCCTTGAGTTGTGCTGTCGCGGAATGAGACGAGGAGCACGCTGAGGAGCAGTTGCGCCAGCGCAAGGAGAACATGATGGAATTTCTCCCACCACGTCGCGAACAGTATCGGCCTATCTACCGGGACATAGGCGCCGAGGGGCCGCATCTAAAGCAAGGTGTGTCGGCGGTATGAGCGAAAATAATGATCGGTACGAACGAAAAATGTGGAAAATTGACGCCAGGCTCCCATCCTGTTTTGTCGATTTCGTCGAGAACAAGGAAACAGGATCTCGTAATCGGCAAGTGGGCTGAAATGCCGGTGGCTGTTTTCGTGGCGTCCATGCTGCAGGACCATGCCGGCTTTGTAAGACAGCGCTGTGATGGGTGATTGGAACGGGCTATGGGTGGCTGCGTGTGTTGCGCACACAACGTTGCAGGTCGCGATGAAGTCGGTCGATTCTTGGTGCGGATTGGTACCCCAAACCACCCCCTCGCACTCGCTAATTGGCTACTAGCATTGTCTCGGTACGTATCAGGTATCAGCTCCACTGTTCAGGGGCAACCTGTAAGGCAAATAAAGGGGTTCCAAACAATACTAGCCTAGCTCCGTGCATGGAAAAATGGTCTTTCAAATTGATAGCCACTGCAGAACCAATTCTAGTTTCCTCAAGGTTCAATTCTTAGACATCAAGTGCACAGGTGCAGGAAGCACGGACCGGCATTAGGAAACCACGGCCGGGTGCCCATCGCCGGCCGTGTAGCCTCCCGCTCAGTTTCTTTGATAGTTGCTGACCACCCAATCAACAAGTGAGCTATCTCGGTGACAAACGGAGGCATTTATCATCATGGAGTCGAGCTCAGGGGGCTGGGCACATGTTGAGTCATTGCTGGGCTTCCAATTAATTCGAAACGGGGCAAACTGCTGTGTCGGGCGGGTACCTGCCCTGGGCTTCTCAAGAGCTCGCTGTGGGCCTCTCCCGGATCCAACATCGCAAACGGATATCGCTCTAGGCTATAAGAGAAGGTAATGGAGCCTTTTTGCGACCATTTCAGTGATGAGTTCCCAGAAGCAAGATAAATAGCACTCCCGCCCGGCCCTGTCCATCGTCTAGTGTCCTGGCCCGCAAGTCCTTGCTCTCCAAATCCCCAGTTGCTCCTTCCCCCTCAGCCCTCTCTGCCAGTCTCAAGAAGCCACTAGCATAATGGCGGCAGCTGCCTCCGAAACTGGTGCTACACTCACCAGTCCTGGCCGGCTGCGAAAGATTGATGTCCTTCGCGAGAAGAATATCGGCCAGTATCTGCCGCTCCCTCAACTTATTGCGGTGGGAGATCAGAGCTCTGGAAAATCTTCTCTCCTTGAGAGCATCACCGGAATCCCTTTTCCCCACGGCCAGGAACTGTGCACCCGATATGCGACGCAAACCACCCACCGTCGCGACGAGTTCCAGCGCATCGATGTTGGCATCATCCCCGCCCCCAACGCTTCCCCGGAGTGCGCGGAGAAACTCAAGGCCTATTATCGGCAGTTTGAGTCGGACAAGGATCTTCTCAAGCGGTTTCCAGAGCTCTTGGATGAGGTACGTTACCTAAACTTTTTGTGGTCTCGACTCCGCTGATGTACATTGTTCGGATTAGGTCAACGGCGCCATGAAAATCCGAACCAAGACGAACCCAGTCGGTGATACCTTCTCCGAAGACGTCCTCAAGATTAAGAAGTGCGGCCCCAACGAAGAATATCTGACAGTCATTGATGTGCCTGGCATCTTCCGGGCAACCGCCGACAACATCACCGGTAAAGACCGCGACCTGGTCAAGAACATGGTGAAGCGCTACATCAAAAATGATCGCACAATTATCCTTGCTGTCATCCCCTCCAACGTCGATGTGGCAACCCAGGAGATCCTCGAGTTAGCCAAATAGTACGACAAGACTGGCGATCGGACCTTGGGAGTCCTCACCAAGCCTGATGCGGTGACGGAAAGAAGCCAGAAGTTGTCTGTGTGCAACTTGGTCCTGGGAAAGAGAATGCATCTGACTCTAGGTTACTACGTCTTCAGAAACAGGGGCGGCGATGATGATGACAGTAACGTCGACTTCGCGGACCAGAAGAGGATGTTCATGGACGATCCGTGGAGCACTCTCCCTCGCGAGCGCGTCGGTGTTGCGGCATTGCGTGAAAGGCTGCAGGAGCTCCTCGGCCAGATCACTGACAAAGCTTTCTCCGGGCTACTCAGTGAGACCAGGGGCCTACTCAAGGCCGCAGAGAAGGATCTATACGCACTAGGATCTCCCCGAGACACCGAGCGAGAACAGCAGGCTCATCTGGTGAGGATTGCTGGCAAGTTTCAGGAGTTTGTTCGAGATGCCCTAGCAACCAACTACTCGCACGATGACGCCTTCACCAACAAGGATCTACGCCTCATCACAACGATTCTCAGTCTCACCGCAGACTTCAATCGCGACTTCCACAGCATGTCACACAGCCATTCCCTCAAGACTGTAGATAAGGACGACTTTTCTTTCGGCGACACAACTCCAGTCAGCTGTAAATCTGGCGGTATAACCTACTCTATAGCGAACGATGCTCTAATGAAGTATCCTAAGCTTAAGGAGTTTATCCCCACGGATTTGGCAATCGATAAACCGACTAAAGACATTATGGAATGGATTGGGATGGTGCGACTTGGTTCGCACGGCATGGAGCTAGGGACTTTTGGCCCGACCATGCTTGCCAATGCTTTCCATGAGCAGTCTCAGAAGTGGCCTGCCATGACGGAGCAGTACATCGGCAAAGTCATCTTGACTGTCCACCGCTTCTTCCACAAAGCCTTGGAGCTCGCATGCCCTGAGCCCCGTATACGCGAAAAGCTCAAACCAATAATCCTCGACGAGCTTCTCGACAGATACAGCGAGGGAAAGAAACAAGCCATGACGCTTGTTGCGATTGAGCGAGAAAGACGACCATACCTGGCATCAGGTGGTCGATCATGTCCTTATGTCGGGGCCCACAAGCCCGCTTCGACTATTTTCGGAGCAGTGGGCGTTCAATCTCGACAGCATGAAGATGGAACTGGAGGCGGGCGAGTTTCGTGGAGTGTCTGAGAGGCGTGAAGCCCTGAGAAAGAGAATTCGGGATTTGAAGGAGGCTATGGATGTTCTTCGATGAATACTTCTCGAGTTGTGGAGAGAGAGGGGGGGCAACTTGTGTCTGGGCGGCGCTTCTTCCCCCAACTGTTGTGATTCTGAAGGGCTTGGGTTGCGGTTTGTTTGACTGGATAGTTAGGTATAATTTCGTAATGGGGTACTCAAATTGCGATACACGTGGTCGGGCTTACGCCTAGGATCTCACCCGCGCCTGTGATACATTCGAGCCCATCAGGGAAGCGCCGGGAGCGCGAAAAATGGGGCGCGATCGGCATTCCGTAAAATCGATCGACATCTATATAAAGCAAGTCACCACCCCGATGCTCCAACGTCTTGTCAACCTCATCAACACAGTCCCCCCACGTTACATCCCCCTCAACCCGTCAACATGCTCCCTACCGTCCGTCCTCTTCTAGCTAGCATCTTGCTGTGTGCCCTGGCAGCGGAATCTCTTGGCGCAGCCGCTCCGCCGCCTCTGAAAGGCCCTCACCCCGGCCCCCCCACCCCCATCAGCAAAAG
>Ga0247780_1001226_pt1 | contig 16794 bp, 19 predicted proteins | sample UWRJL079202R5_FD_179927 | JGI IMG/M metagenome (GOLD analysis project Ga0247780, IMG submission 179927) | Plant litter microbial communities from Arlington Agricultural Research Station in Wisconsin, United States - UWRJ-L079-202R-5 | ecosystem: Environmental > Terrestrial > Plant litter >... | reverse complement strand
GCCCGGCCATAATGCGCGCACTTGCAAGGAGGTTGCAGAATCGTCTGATTCATCTGTTTCTGATTCAGTTATTGTTATTTCCTAGTGTTGTGGTTGTGTAATTGAGGATAGTTGTGGTAAAGTAGTGGGGTGTGGGGCATTCGCTTGTCTGGGGCACTCGCTTATCATGTACGTTACGTGATGACAACTTGTAAAGAAATCACAGCAATAACCAACAACCACGCAACAACAACCTTAACACTCGCAGAGGCCGAGCTAAAGCACAAGTATCCACCCTCTCCGGTGCCGTGAGTACCATCCTGCAGGCCGTAGAAGAAAACCCATCCAAAGAAGGGCTGCTGCAGACCCCTGAGCGATTCGTCAAGGCCCTGCTATTCTTCACTAAGGGGTATGGCGAGGATCCGGCGCAGATCCTCAGGAGCGCCCTCTTTCACGCGCACCACAGGGAGCTGGTGCTCGTTAAGAGCATTGAGTTTCCTAGCCTTTGTGAGCGCCACCTCGTGCCATTTATTGGGAAGGTTGGTCGCCCAAAATAAAAAAAGCATTGTGTGTATTCCTCCTCTATTCTGACAAGAACCAGGTCCGTATTAGCTACATCTCCAACGGTCTTGTCGTCAGCCTGTCCAAAATGGCGCGACTGGCCGACATATTTGCGCGGCAGCTGCAGGTACAGGAGCGGATGACACAAGAGATCGCACGTTGCATGCTCGGTGTGCTCCAGGCACGCGGGGTGGCGGTTGTGATCGAGGCGACGCATCTGTACATGGTGATGCAAGGTGTGCAGAAGCAGGGAGCCACAACCACCACCACCTGTATGTTAGGAGAGATAGAGAAGGACAACGTGCAGATGGATACATTCTGGAAAGCTTTGAACCTCAATCAATAACCCCTCACATGTACCTAGAGCTTTCAAGGTGCCTAACGCCAGTCGTTACCCCGTTCCCAGACCGTTACCTATCACATGACCTCATGGTACTTCATCAAGACTCCAATCTTATCTAGTATCCTCGCGTCTTCCCTCAAAGCCGTATCTAAAAACCCCGGATCCTCACCCAACTCCGCCGCCAAAGCCGCCCCAATCGCCAGCCTCAGCACCGAAAAGTCCCCTAGATCCACCGGCTGTCCAATAAAGTAACTCGCCCTCGCCGTCCCCCTCTCCTCCTCGCTCGCCTCCTCTGGCAACAGCCCCGCCACATCGGCCGTCAACCACCGATGAATCTGCTTCAGCGCCGGCGTCTTCAGCGGCACCCTGTCCTCTCTCTGCAGCAACTTGAACGCGATAATCGAATTCACCCCGCCCAGCTGCGAGGCGTGCCCCCCCTCCCCGCTGACCTCGGACATGAGCTCCAACCACCCATACTCCCGTGTGATCAACTCCCTCACGCCCAGAACCCACTTCCTGATCCCTTCCCTCGCTGCCCCTCCCGCTCGCGCAACTCGCTCCATCTCTACCACGCCGCATGCCCATCGCAGTAGCAACCCCACGTTCACCGGTTTCGCAGGCAACGCCGCCCGCAACCCGCCTAATCCCTTTGGGACCTGCGGCCTTGTCAGGTAATCACCCAGTCCCTCCGGGATAGTGACTTGAACAACTCCCTGTCCCTGCCTCTTCCCCCCTTCACCACTACCACTCCCAGTACCCTGCTTCAACCCCCCCGCCACACAATCCGGGACAACAGCCATCCCGCAGAACCCCGGCGCGCTATAGAACTTACTCGCCGTACTGAGTACCACCGCTCCCCGCTCGAGGTACCAATCCAGCTCGTCGGATTCCGTGCGCCCTTGGCATGCGTCAAGGACAATCAGGACGCGGTTGCCCAGACGGGCCTGGATGTCCGTCACCAGCTTGTGGGAGGTTATGCGCGAGCCGAGCTTGGAGCCATCCACAGCGTGGAGGATGAAGAATGGCTTTGCGCCATTCGCGGTAGGGTTGGAGGAGGGCTGGTCCGCTGCGGTGATTGCGTCGAGGACGAGGGCGTCGAAGTCGGGGAGGAGGGAACCATCCGGCAGACGGGCTTTGAGTTCTAGCACGGTAGTTCCATCCGGGAGGGCGGAGTCGTCGCGCACGAGGGTGGATGGGGTGGGTGTTCGGACATTCAGAGGGCCGCTGACGGGGACGAACTCGCTGAAGTGGTTGCCTCCCGCGGCGTGCGGGGTGTTGGAGCCGACCTCGCCGACGCCAACGACGACGTTGATGACAGAGGAGCAGGACAGGGATTCGGCGGCGAGAGTGGCGATTAGCAGCGGGGTGTACTCGGCGTCGGTGCCAGAGGGGTGGAGGATGATGTGGTGGCGGGTGCGGAGGCCGAGGGCGGCCGAGATGCGGCGGCGGACGTCGTCGAAGGCGTCGTCGAGGGATTCGACGCCGTTCCAGATGTCGTTAAGGCGCGCGCACGCGGCGTTGAAGGAGTTGCGGGAGGGGGGTGAGCACGTGCAGGTGCCGCGGATGACGGCGTCGGGGACGGGGTACGGCGGGCAGTAGTATTTGTTGCCGGAGGAGGAGACGTGGAGGCGCTCATCGCCACCTTCTGTGAGATGGCGCGCGACAGCTTCTTGGAGGGCCTCGGCGGCGAGGGAGGAGAGTGCGTTGCGGAGGGAGGGCTCGTCGCAGGTGCTCAGGGCGAGGTCAAGGGTGAAGATTCCCTTGGATTCGGAGTAGGTCAGGGTGGAGAGGGCAAGGTCGGTGCCGCACTCGCTGGAGAGCGAGCTGGTCTGTTTTTTCCGCCATTCTGTGAACACGGCGAGGCCAAAAGTCGCGTCGATGTCCTCGCCGACGAGGCTTGGCGGCCGCAGGGCGAAAGAGACGGAGTTATTGGGGGATCGGATGCTTCCGGGGAGAACACGAAAGATAGGGCCTCCATTGCGAATGCAGTTTTCAGCCTCAGGGGCTGACAGGCGGTGAGGGCCCGTCTGGAGAGCTGTGGTGGGTGCTGTGGCCGTGGTAGCCATTGGTGGTTCGCTTGCTGGACTAGACCCCTGGTTGGTAAGCTGTGAGCACGCAATGAGCTAGATGTATCCCCTCATCATCCGAGCCGGCGCGGCCCCGGCCAACTTATATGGACGCTTTCCCCACGCCCAGCTTCTCCCTCGCTCCATTTCATTGACCACCGTCTGCATCTTCGCCAACCCCGAGCCATCTCGCCCGGTGAGACACCGCGACCCGCTTCGCCGTCCTCCGTCGGCCCCCCGTGGAGCGGCCGTCCCCCCATTGGCCTTCCCCCCGGCCAGACCGTGGGGGTTGGTCGAATCCGGGGAAGCTACCCGCACGGCCGCACAGCCTCCCCGCAGGAGAATTTTTCATCCTCCCACGCACGTTCTCAAAGATGACGTACCCATGGAACGTGCCTTGGTGTCGTTACGTGAGAGATGCAGCATCTTTGGCTCCCCCATTCGGAAACGGGGTCACATGCTCGGTCTGGACGTCGCCACGTCGATCTCAATGCCGGTGCGGCAGCTCCGCAACGCGGGCGATGATACGAGAAAAAGGTGAGACGGCCTTCGCCGGCCGGCCTGCCCCTTCGTTAGCTCGGCGGCTGAAGCTCTGTTTGTCTCGTGTCGCGTGCCCAGTCGCCGCATTCAAACACTTGCACAACTCGTGATGAGATCGATCGGGACCAACGTGCATACCATTAATAATGGTGGCAAACCGACAGGGCCGAGACTGTATTCTGGTCGAAGGAACATGCGGCTAAGGTTGAGAACCCGCTATTTTGCGCTAGTATCGGGCAAGCTCCAGCCGACTCATCATATTTCCATCGCAAACTTTCCATCTCCCGGTCATCGCTCGGCACGCGCCGAGGAAAGCACCGGAGATGCTTTTCATCTTCTGCCCTCCCCCTCCTGGTGGCATTCTGGCCATTGATCGTGTATTCCAGACGTGGGATATGAGCTTCGCACATCAATATCTGAAGGACACCGGTGCAAGCCGTCGATGATCCTAGACGAAAATGGCAACGGCGAAGGAACGTGGGAGACTTGGCTCTCGTTGTGGGCTCTCTCGAGGCTCAGGATTACTGGCGCTTGTGGTCATACTAGTTCGGTCTAGCCACTTGAACGGTTGGGTCCGGTATTTGTGACAGACGTAGCGTCGCTTGGAACTGACCCCCACTGCTCCGGGGCATCAAAGAACTCCTCTTCTTCCTCCTTCAAGCTCTCATCCCGTACAGTGCTGCTGTGTTGGCCGATGGCGATGCTGTGCCCGTTTGAAGTGTCCTCGTTTTCTACTTCCGCATCACAGTTCCGAGTGCTAGCAGCAGGCAGTTCTCGGTATATCTTCTCCTTAACATCGGTTTCATCGCTCGATGCCGCATTCGTGCCGTCTTGGTGTTCGTGCCATTTCAGCATCGGGGGATCACACTTGACCCGCTGAGTTTGTTCTTCCAGCTCGAACAGTTGCCGCTGTTCTCGAACCCATCTCCACAAGCGGTAGTGACTACCATCGCCTTCAAGTCTCTCTTTGCTATCCAGGAAAAGCCCCTCCTTCCAGTTCAGCTCTCTCAATTTCAGGATGACCTCAACAAAGCTCACGGCTTCCCCAAGCGACGGACGAAAAAGGTTAGGCACGCTACCTTTGTCTGCAATAGACTGTTCCAACATATCCAAGGCCGTCTCGCCGTAGCTGCTGACAACATCGGGGTCGAGCCCCCTGAGAAGAGCCACCGGCATCTTTCTGACAAGGTGGATCCCTTTCGGATTCCACGGTAAAATATGTAGCAAGGATTGCCCATTCTCACAGAGCGCGCCGGGCTTGGCTCCAAGTTCAAGGAGTGGTTGGACGAGTTCAGCAGCGCAGCAGGTGGCGGAAATGAGGGATGGCCACCCGTCGAAAACTTCACCGATATCAACCCCAGCCTCGGCGTATACCTTCAGCGTCTCCACCCGCTGAGGGTTTGGTAATGACCAGCTCTTTACCAGGCCTCGGAATGGCGTCGTACCCTTGTATGTACGTTGAGCAGGGTCGACTCCGAGGTGCAAAAGCCGCCTTGCCATGCCCGGCGCCGCATTGCATGCATGTAGTGTAGTGCGTCCATTTTTGTCCAGGGCATGAATTGAAGCGCCAAGATCCAGTAAAGCCATGCCTATCATTTCATGATTATGAAAGCATGCCAGGTGCAGCGGCGTCTCCCCGTATTGCCCAGTCGGTTGGTTCAAATCCGCGCCCAGGCTTGCGAGGGTGTGCACAGCGTCCAGGTTATTGGTCAGAACAGCCAAGTGCAGCGGTGCGAATCCAAGGTCATCCAGGGTGCTGATATAGTGGGGTAAGAGGGAGATACAGTCTTTCAGCGAAACGTCGCTCCTCCCCAAGACCGCGTCGTGAATGGCACTGATTGACGTTCGCTTCTCGTTTTCGGCGTCTGAAGCGATCAGTTGCTGGAGTATGCGGTGCCTCGTGAGGCCAGTCTCATCATTCAAGTTGCTCGGGATGTAAGAAAGCTCCCGTGCCAAATCCGCGGGGCTCCTGCCATAAGTACATGGTTAGAATGGTTATCACTGTGTACGCTGCTATACACAGGTGGTGTCATGAGTGAAATATCTCACCTCCCGGTCATCAGGCTTGGTATTGTTGCGTCAGCCCCAAAGCGAAGAAGGGCAGTGACAGAAGACCATATCTCACACGACACAGCGTACTAATCACATTAGTAGAGTGAATCTTCCGTCTGGAAACTTGAGTCCTACCGCGAGTGGTGAGCCGCCGACTTCGTCAACATCTGTCGGAAGAACCCCCAAGATTGAAAGATTTCCCTCTACGTCATCTGATTCTAGGACCAGACGTAAGAACGGCATGTGCAAAATTCTGGGAACCCGGATCCACAAGGAAGCACCCGTGCCTGTCAGGGTGTTCCAGGTGAGGGAGGCAAGCAGACCCCGGGCTGCCAGCCACTGGGGAGGATAATACTGCATTGCGATCGATGTTGCAGATTTTGAGCGGCATGCTGGGCTATCGCATCCGTACCCAGGCAAATTGTTGTACCTGAGACAAGCGACGCCGCACATCACCCGTAGCCACGGCGGAGTCCGTGAAATTCTGAGCCGGTGGCATGAACATTTGCAAAATCGTGGGCACTTCAGGCTTGCCGATCTTCTCGTAACGGTACCAGAGGATGCTAGGATCTTTCCAGATCCCTGTGGCGCGGGTATCCCAGTGTTGGTGGCCCCTTCCTTTGCCCCACTAGAATGACGGATCACTTGCATGTTGCGCTCGCCCGGTGTGGTAACTGAGGGATCTAGATGTCTTTGCTTGGTCAGTGTCTTTGCCGGTTGTAACCATTGTCTCCAACAACAGACCTTGATATTCGACCCAGCAACACTTGAATATCGTCCAAGTTGGCGGCATTCCGATCGGTCATCTCGACACTCTCGACGGTTCGATGCATGTGCCCTAGGCCTGATTCCGCCGTTTGCAGGACGGATTCTCTTGGCGGAAGGAGCATGTAGCGACGATCTGGACAGGATCTTGAAATGTCATCGCAAAATTGAAGTTGTTGCAGTTTGTAGGAAAATTCAGTCAAGCTGGCATTCGACATTTCGATGATGCTCTTAACATCGGACACCAGAAGTGTTTGTTGAACTCTGTAAATATGTAAGAATACCATCCGAATATGTCTGGGAAGGCGATGTTCCTCACGCCTGTGCGGTGTTGACAGCAGCAAAGCAAGTCGAGAGACCGAGATGCAGCCGCTGAACCCTGGCGCGGAGGTCGGCAACAGTGTCTTTCTCGCGCAACCACCGAGTTCTCGAGACACGAGGTTGTCCTTTTTTGTCAACACCTTTGCTACCAGCCAAGAGACGTTGCGCTAGCTGTTCGATCTTATCTGTGCAATGGCGGAGCTCCCGGTGGAGAGTCTGAAGAGCGGCAACGCTTCGGGCAGGAAGTTGGGAGCCCAGCGTTTGCAATGCCTCGATGCTGGCGCGAGTGAGCTCGAGGACGCCTTCGAGGGACGTCAAGTCTTCGAGAAGCTCCGCGAATTCCGTGGGTCCATTGGCGAGAGACCTCAAGGTGCGAATCCCCAGGGCAACCATAGAGGCCGCCTGGGTGATTGCGATGGCGCCGGCGGCGATCGAGAGGGGGTCCATGAAGCGCGCGAAAGAGGGCAATGTATGGTGAAAGTCGCATGGGCAGAAGTTTCGATCAGAGGTGCAGCGACGTCGGGATGATGCTGCCAGTGAGAGGGGGATGCACACTGTCAGAGGTTTAACCGTTTGGAAGGCAGTGCAGGTCAGGTGAAGGGCCAATCGTTGGCACCCGTCCAATCGGGCAGAACCTGGAAAGAGCAGCGGCGCAGCGCAGAAGTCGCAACCGTATTGGGCAGCTGCGTGAAGATAATGAGCCGGCGCGGCCCCCACAATTAAAATACCGCCTTCGCCGCACCAAAAGTTTCTGTCCGTCAACAAGCGGCGTCTGCCAAATCTTGAAAGCTCGTGAGGGACTCGACCCGTCAACCGTTCTGCGCTTCGAAGAACCATGCATCAAAACCCCACTCCCGACCCCGACCTAGCAGTTCCAGATAATGAGGAGAATATACGCCACGGCTATCAGAAGAGCGGGAGGCTTTGCATATGTTTCTTCGATAATGAATACTTCCAGAGGCTGTGGATATTAAAGCTTCAAATAAGGCACAGTGTACGGCGGCACAGCACACGTGATCCAGAGGGGAGATTTAGCCAAATTAAAGGCCATGCGTTATGTTTTCCTGATACCTTACCTTTTATCTTTAATTATGAAAATTCACCAAGTTCCATTCCCATCTCCTCCACCATCCGCAGCGGCGAATTAACTTAACCTATTCCCCGAGTCTGATGCGTCACACATTTGCTGCCGCCCTGTCGGTTTTTGCCATCGTCCGGGTTGCAGCGCAGGTATTCCCTGACCCCAAACCGCCAGGGCAAAGTAGGGTGGTAAATGTCACCATGGTAATCCCTGAGTTCAACCATGTCAAAAACGTCTATGCGTGGGTTTACACGGTTGAAGCTGGCCTCATCACCATTGGGCCGTACTGCATCACCTCCAGCACATGGGTATGGCATGACCCATGCACTGATGTCCCCCATCCGCGACCATCGTCGTGGCTACGCCGGCGTCAAGCACCGTGGGGGCAATGGCGACCCGTTACTTGTTTGACAGCGATTAAAGATGGGGTGGAGAAGCTAGGACCCGAGCCGACTGAGCCGGTTGGGAAAAGTACGGCCAATCCAGGAGCGCCGGTGGTAGCAGCACGAGCGGTTCTAGCAGGTGTTGTTGCCGTAGTAGCGGCCCTGTAATAGCGTTGCGAAATGGGATATTTCATGCTGGAAAACACGCTGATGAAAGGGGACAACAATGTAACTTCCATTACGTGCCTGCAACCTGCCTGAAAGTTGGGGTGGTCCGGGCCCTACACAGCACTTTGGTTCAATGATTGACGAGCAACTCCTTCAAAGCTCTTGCCACAGCTTCCTCCAAACAATTTCTCACCCTTCATCCGGTGCATCCCCAAGATCTCGAAATGGCTTCCAACTACCCACAAGAACTTTATTCCGCGCAGCACGCATACACCCGACAGGGAAAGCGCAACGCGCTGTCCTCAATTCTGCAAACCTGGACCTCCCGCCAGGCAAACTCGACTCCCGATGCAGACTACCGCGCCGTCACCGAGGTGCTATACCACGCCATCCCGCGCGGCCACACCAATGATGTCCAAGCAATTTTCGACGCTGGCGTACCTCCCACGCTGCGCTCCGACACAGAAGACTACGAAGGGCCCAGACACACACATCACTCTTGACCGCGACCGAGTCTGGACAGCGTGATGTGGTGCGATTGATTTGGGGGTCGTAGGTCCGGAGGGGCGACTTTATCCTTCTAATGAGGGGTGCCCGGCGAGCGGCTGGTCGTGTATTGGGATCGCGGCGAAGGCGGGCCACGCTGCCACGGTCGCGTACCTTCTGGAGCTGTGCGACGGCTGGACCGCTATCGAAATGCGCAAGGCGCTGATCGCTGCAGCGGCGGAGTGGCAGAGCGACGTGGTCGGCCTGCTGCTCGCCACGTCAATCGCAAACTACACAGCAGATGGCATCCAGGATGCGCTGGCCGCAAGTATTACGCCTTCCAGCAACTTTGAAGACGACAGTGTGCTAGCGCGGCAGCGCGATGTGGTGCGCCGGCTCGTCGATGCCGGAGCGGACCCGAACGGGTACACTCCCCGCCAGGAGTGGCGTGCCGGGCCAATGCTTATCGTCGCGGCCTGCTCGGCGGGGTCGCTAGGCTTGCTCACGGCACTGCTGGAGAAGGGGGCGGACCCCAACGCGCAGGATTCGAAGAATGGACAAACAGCTTTGCAGCAGTATCGACTACACGGCAGGACACCGTCCTCCATCGCAACCCCCAAGGCATTGTTGGAAGGAGGCGCATCACCCGAAGTAGCGGATCACGAGGGCGAGACTCCAGTGCATGCTATCGCACTCGCAGGGAGGCCGGAGGAACTCAAGCTATATCTCTATCACTGCGTCGACGCAGACGCCGCGCTTCGCCAGCAGAACTCACACGGAGATACCGTGTTGCACTACGCTGCTGTTGGCAAACACATGGACGTTGTTGAGTTTCTGGTAGCCCGCGGCCTGGACGTCAACGCCGCCAACAATAACGGCTGGACACCGTTGGTTTGCGCGCTAACGCCTACAAGCAGAACCCACATCTCCGCCGCTGAGGATGTCGCCAACTTGCTCCTCCAGCATGGGGCCCGCGCAGACACGATCACGGCTGAGAACTGGACACCCATGCATGCACTTGCCTCATGGGCATATCCATCCCGGCACAAAGAAGATGAGAAGGTGGATGTGCGTCTTGCGAAGAAGCTCATCTCGCAAGGCGCATCTCCCGATACGGAGACGAGTGTCCTGCGCGGAAGACGTGTCACAAGCTCCCAAGTGTGTGGAAAGTGGGGGTTTAGAATGCAGAGATTTGCAGAGACACGGAACAGTAATGAGGAGACGGTGCCGAACGAAGAGACCACGGCGTACATGTGGGCGTACTGGGCAGGGGCGAAGGCCTTATTCCAGGCCATATTAGACCACCGGGCCGGTATCTAGCATCCAAACCAGCTTCTACACCACCCCCACGCAACAAGACGTATCCAGCCATAACGACTGACAGTTATTCCCCACCGCCAAGCACAACATTCAATTATCTCAAGATCTTCAGATTATGTCATACGTCTAGATCCGAGATCTTGGAGTTATGGAGGGTATTCCCATCTGGGTACTGAAGTGGAACGAGGTTTCACCGTTAAATGGGTGCCCCAAGCCCCTCGGAAGGTGGGGGAATTTGATTGCCTCTGGGATCCGGGCAGCCACGTACAGGAATCTCCCACCTAGCCCTTGAAGGTTTTGCCATAGACACAATCGAAGCCCTAGGCCAGTCCTGGACGCAGAAACAGTGAGCAACCACGATGACTGGACGACGGCCGTTGCTGAGGCATTTCGTCGCATGCGCTATCAATGATGCCAATATGTTTCGTCTGTGGGACTTGAAGCCCAAAGAGCCGGCTTCGTCAGTCGGTTGGAGGCAAGCGTACTCGGTCGGAGATACCTTATGACAAAGAAAGGAAACTTGGGAATCGGACCAACATGTCTTGAGGAGAATGATATTGTCTGTGGTATCAGCTGCCTGAGGTACAAGTAATGGGCATCGTGCCTACAGCAGATCTATATTGCAAACTATTAGTGATCGGGTGGCGTCCAGTCCCTGCTGCCACTAACCTGATCGGGCTCTACGAGACACCAAAGAAGCCCCTGAGCTCAGCCGCACCTCCTGAGAAAGAAAGACCACCACAAGCCCTTCACCGGGCTGCGACAACATTTGGACATCCATGGGCAACTGAACGAAGTAATCCACCAAAGAAACCGCCATGGCCAACCAACAAAATTCTTCGTTTTTCGACTTACTCCTCGGCAAAACACGACCCCGGGGGAGAGATCCCCTCCCAGCCCCTGCCGCCCAAACTCCCAGCAAGCCTGCCGACTCCGGCGTCAAATGCCTGCGACTCCAGATCGAGAACGGCGCCGCGGCCGTTTTCACCCCTCTCGACTTATCACGTCGCCACCCTGAGGAAGCCCTCGAGGAGCCCCAGCGTTATGATCTGATTTACATCGTGGAGGGGCACAGCGGTCTCGTCCCCGCGCGCCTCGCGGAGATGGGCCTTCAGTTACCTCCGGCATTTTTCGCCGCCCATTTGGAAAGGGGCTCAGGATATAGGACCATTGTCGAGCCGGAACTTGAAATGGGAAGATCCGCAGGAAGCCTCTTTGCCAGCTGGTCCGTCCCAGCGACGCAGCAGTCTGAAAGTTGGAGAATGGAAAAGAGCATCCGCGCTGGGAGGCCATGGGACAAAGACCAAGCCGCTGACCCGGAGTCATTGTACGAAAGTCATTCCCGGTGGGGTACATTTCCAGAGAGCCTTTACCGGTCGTACCACCCGCTTCATCCGTCCGGGGACAATCAAGAAGGGAGTGTTGTGCTTCACCACGCAAAGACATGCATGTCGTTCTATTACTCGAGAAAGAATGGCGGACCGCTTGTTGGGTGCTTGCTGGTCGACCCGCGGAGGATGCATACTGTCCGGGAAGTCAACCTCGATTTGTGGCGCGGGAACATAAGTCGTAAATCATTGCCAAATCGGCACTGCTTCGCAAATGAGACGGCGGGCCTGGATCGTATCAAAGAGGCGTTGCAAGGTCCAAGTGTCTTTCGAGGCAGACAGGCGGAAATGGCGGTCATACAGATCATAGTGGGTTTTGTTCTGGAGGATATGCCAACGGTTCTGTTCGAGCTCGGTCGGGGGCTGGACGAAGTGGAGTTGTGTTTGGGCAAAGACCAGGAGCTACGGTCTTCGGTGCCGCAGTGGAGAGACTACCTCGGCCGATGGCGCAACACACTCGCCCATCTCGGAAGTTCGGTCTCTTACATGATGGAAACCTTTGAGCAGCAGCACACTGGGCAGAGACAAGGCCGACAGCTGATACACGGGAGGCTCGACGACGCATCGGCCCAGATGATGCTGTGGCGTATTGGACAAGTCAACTCTGAGCTCAAGGCTGCCCGCAGCAGAATCGAGACAGCCTTTCAAGCGCTCATGTCGACGCTCAGCATCCTCGAAAGCCAGCGAGCCATTGCACAGGCCCAATCGATATCTAAGCTCACGCAGCTGGCCTTTTTCTTCATCCCTCTCAGCTTCATTGCGACAGTTTTCGGGATGAACGTAATCGTCCGTCACTCGCCCCCTGCGCTTCACAGTCAGCAGCTAATATAAGTGTGCACAGGAGTTCCAGGACCAATACAGCTGGCCGCGGTGGCTAGGTGCTTCCGCGGGTGTAACAGGCGTGACGTACCTTGCGCTGTATTACTCTACTGTTTACACCATCGTCACTAGCACTATCCCAGCCGCCACTTCACATATCATCAACTGGCGATCTGTTGGATGGATTGGCCGTCACCTCATATCGCTCTTTACCATCCTTACCGCCTCTACAAGCCTCTACATACTCTTGATGTTGACCGTTCTCTCCGGTATCCTCGCCGGTCTCGCATTTGTGGGTTCTCGGGTGCAGATGCCACTTGGTGGAGCGGTAGCCGTGGCGCTGGGAATGTCTATTGCTGTTGTGGGGATGATTGTTTTGTTATTTATCTGGATGGATATGCTGCGGAAGGCAAGAGAGGGGTATGTCCCAGCACCGACTGCGATATATGACAGGGATCGCAGTGTTTCTGTTGAGAGTCTGAATTGGGATTCTAAGGATGGCAGGTTGGAGTCAGATGCCTCTCTGAAGAGACGTCTGACAACGGATTCCTGACCACCCGGGCAGGTATGAGGCTTGGGAAATGAATGAACAACAACAGGGGCACTCGGCATCATCGCCCCATGTCACAACGTCACTCGACGGCCAAAATATACCACACCTCTCGTTTTAAATAATATCATATGTCTTTGAGCTGGAATACGGGATCGCCATCGAAACGGGCCCATTACCCAATGTCGTTTTTTAGTGCGAGCTCTGACGGTCTCCGATTCCGGGACGATAAAGGTGGGCCTAGGTTGCATCTGCGCGGCCAAGTCTGCGATTACACATCGCCCAAGACGCCCGTCACACCCCAACTGCAGTCCCATCTATCTTGCGGCCGTTATTAGCCGACCAAGGAGAGGGGAAGCCCCTCAACGCCGTAGTCATAGCACCTTGTGGCGTGGGGGCACCCATCATGATGATCTCATTCCTCGGCTATTGGAGGTCCGGAGGCGGAGGGGTTGTCGAGCAATGCATGTGAGCAAGGAGCATAAAGGTAAGCGCCCGCAAGCCAACCATCACCAACTGGTTTCTTCCCCAAACTTCCTCGGCCAACCCGACTCGAAGATTTTCCAAACGTGCGCAGCGTTACCCCCAACATTTCCCCCTTCCCTCAACGTCCAGAACTAACACCTCCCCACCACAGACAACGTACAACGTACGGTACCCTCGCAATGCTTCCCCATTTCTCGCCGGCTCCGGCTCGCCAGGGGTTGTGGTCCACGTCGCGGTATTCCGAGCCTCTCGGGTGATCAAAGTCAATGAATGTATCAGGTAACTATCTGAACGCATGAGCCGGTGCCAATTCCCCCTCAACCAGGGGGAAGCGGCTGAGATTATACGGCCTTGAACTTGATCTGGATAATACCAGCGAAAGGATCATGCTTCATCATCCCCCCATTTCCTTGTCCGTCATGCGGAATGCCTAACACTCGCAGGCAGCATTCCGTCTCTTCTCAAACCTGAACCACCTCCTACGTCACCATGGCCCCCATCGCGACCCCGGCTCCCGTCCCCACCGGCACCATCGATAACCTGGCCGTCAAGACCAAGACCACCCCCCACCATCACTCCCCCAATCTGACCCCCGCCCTCTCCGCCATGCTCTCCAACTGGGACCACTTCACCTTCGCCCCCATCCGCGAATCGACCGTCTCCCGCGCCATGACCCGCCGCTACTTCACCGACCTCGACACCCACGCCGAGTCCGACATCGTCATCATCGGCGCCGGCTCCTGCGGGCTCTCCTGCGCATACACCCTCGGCAAACTCCGCCCGGACCTGCGCATCACGCTCATCGAAGCGGGCGTCGCGCCCGGCGGAGGCGCCTGGCTTGGCGGCCAGCTGTTCAGCGCGATGGTGATGCGCAAACCGGCGGATGTTTTCTTGCGGGATGTGGGTGTGCCGTACGAGGATGAGGGAGAGTATGTGGTTGTGAAGCATGCGGCGCTGTTTACGAGCACGGTGCTGAGTAGGGTGTTGGGGATGGAGAATGTGAAGTTGTTCAATGCGACGACGGTGGAGGATTTGATTACGAGGAAGATGCAGGGGGAGGGGGAGGGTGGGAGTGGCAGTGAAGGGGGGAGTGTGAAGGGTTGGGGTGGCGATGGAGCGGTGCGTGTTGCGGGGGTGGTGACGAATTGGACGTTGGTGTCGATGCATCATGATGATCAGAGCTGCATGGATCCGAATACCATCAATGCACCGGTTGTGGTGTCGACTACGGGTCATGATGGTCCGTTTGGTGCGTTCTCGGTCAAGCGGCTTGTTCAGATGCGTCAGATTGAGCAGCTTGGGGGCATGCGGGGGTTGGATATGCAGTCGGCTGAGGATGCGATTGTTAAGGGCACGCGGGAGATTGTCCCGGGTCTGATTGTCGGCGGCATGGAGTTGTCGGAGGTGGATGGTGCGAACCGCATGGGTGAGTGGAACTTTGCTTGTGTGCAGCGATGATGTCGGAAGAACGAACTGACAAGTCTGTAGGTCCCACCTTTGGCGCCATGGTCCTGAGCGGTGTGAAGGCTGCGGAGGAGGTCCTCCGTGTCTTTGACCTGCGCAAGGCTCAGAATGACAAGCAGTAGGTAGGCTTGTTTCTGGTCATTGATTCGCCAGGACCAATCCGTTCGTTACGTACCTTATGTCGTTGGTTCTGAGAATATGATTAGTTGCACCAAACACTTGCTTGTAAATATCTATAACCTGACAGTCTAAATTGCTGCCTACTCGGCCAAGAATGTTGGGAGACTATGTGAATTAAGGTGGTGCTTGAATGATCTGTGGTGGGACTCTTAAAGCCGAGTAGTTGCGCTTCTGCCCAATCCGGTTTTATAATAGCGCCACTTAGCAGGCGATGTCGTTTTCCAAGTGGCGCGACTTCAGCTTCTATTGGTGGTCTCCAATAATTCTACCTGCATTATTTGACCGCTGCCAAAAGGTGGAATACCTAAAAAGAAGAGCATTAGAGCTCACCCTTCTATACCAAAGAGTTATGATTCAGTCTCTTACACATGGTCTCTGTCTACGTACCTTCTTATATTCAACGAAATTCACGGGCCTTCAGGAGCTCCATATACCCAGAGGTCTGAACTATCCCCATATTTGTGCCTTTGCTACAATTGTTGCTGGATTTAGGGGTTACCACAGCTATAGTTCGTAAAATGATATCCTTCCGCCTCCGCTGCTTCCGGACCATGCTGGCTTAGGTAATCTAACCAACCCCGACCCTGTGGCAGATTCTGCGGCAGGTCCATTGGCCAATCCTGCTGACTCATTTAACTAGCCAATCCTGCTGACTAATCTTACAAACCCTCCTATTTCTCTTTTATAACTTCTAGTTTGTATGTTTGATTGAACAGCCTGAACGCCCCAGTAATCCAAAAGTTTCCGAACTCCGATCCGCTCGTTACTACTATCGTGTACCTAGCGCAATACTTCATTAAAATTGTGAAGTTGGCACCGTATAGTTTCGCGAACTCGAGATTTGAGCTAAATCCTTATCGTCCAACAGGATCCCGTGGACTGCGCCAATCTTGATAACAAGCGCTGCTGTTCGATCTGTGCTATTAATATTGGCGCAATCCGCATGGTTCTGTTAGACGATAAAATTGAGCTCAAATCATAGGTTCGCGAAACTATGCAGTAAGCCATTATCTACGGATGTTGTCTCGGCTGCAGAGTACCGGGTACCGAGGGGCGAAATGGAAAAAAGACCGTATTTTGGCATGAGTTTTGCGGAAAAAATATCACGCCCTGGTGACTGATCAGCCAATCCGAAATCTGCGGGCATAGAGGCACACATGGCCTACCCACATTAGCTCATTCTACTCCAAGCAGGAAGGCTTCCAGAACCCCTTGTGACCTAGCTGAGGGCCGAGAAAGAGCGTTCCCTAGAGAATTCTTCTCAGGCTCCGAGATGAGGTTGGTGTCTGCTCCTGGGAAGATTTTCCTGTCTATTATTCCATCTCAGGTGATGCTACTTCGGTGAATGCAAATTGAAGTTAACGTCGAACGCGCAGGCTTTCATTCAGCTCAGTATTTCCACAGTGATCCCAGGATATCATGAATGCATTTTCCCACCACTGGCTATGTTTACAAAGTAGGTACGGTTCGTCGTTTGCATGCATCTGTCACCGCCAATCTGGGTCGAGATTTCAGCACGGTGAGATAGGGGATGAGCTGCGTCCTGAGTTATGGTGTGATCACAAGTGCATACCTGGGCTTTTGTGGGCAAACGTGGTCCCTATCGTGCCCATCTCTTCAGCTGCATGGTCCTTCGCTGCAGCAGAAGCCCTGACAGCGGCTGGACTTCCAAGTGGTCAGCTCTTCAGCAGATTGGTGTTGAAATCAAGATTTTTCGTGGCTGTTGCTATTTTTAGATCCATCCTTGACCGTAGGGGGAGACCACCAGGCTGAAGAGTGGAGAGCTCGAGGCTCGAGCACACACTGAGCTTCCCATTAATGCTGTCTCGACAATAGAGACTC